>FZPS01000215.1_pt18 | contig 61436 bp, 51 predicted proteins | sample 1817821 | NCBI WGS metagenome assembly FZPS01 (sample SAMEA104158645, study PRJEB21678) | metagenome | place: Germany | collected 2015-04-21 | reverse complement strand
TTCTATAGTAGGTTTCGTCTTGGCAGGGATGGGAATTATTATTAGAAGAAAAAAGCTTGCACTATAATGATATAACGCTCTATGATACTCCCATAGAATTAAACTTTTTACTGAAATAGCTCTCACTAAGGAATAAATCACGGTCTATTTGGTACAATTAGACCGTGATTTATTCTTTCCTTTTCCAAGACAGCCCAAGACAATAAAAAAATCTATCAAAAAATAATCACCTTTTAGCTTAATTGCTTTTTATATTTACCATAGTGATAAAGAAATCCGAACAGGGGCATTACTGTAAAGATAAAAGGAATCAAACCAATAAGAAATAGAATGAGCCCCAATATTTTATATGAAGTATTCAATAAAAAATAGCAGCATATTATAAAGAATATTGAAGTACCTATAGCATATTTAAAAAATTCCTTTATTTGATCCTTATAAAAATCGACTAAGGTTTCAGTCTCTGTATAGATAGGAGCTGTACCAGGCAAAGCTTTATATATCTGGAGACCAGGCTGCAATATAACTGGTTCCCAACCAGCATCTGTAAAGTATGCAACATAATCATCATCGGGATTATTTACTGCTGTATAGCTAAAAACATAATCCTTTGGTTCATCCTTTTTAAATTTGTAAGTCATTCCTCCGAGCCCGCATAAATGATATCCTTTTTTTGCCATTACCCTGAAAAGTTCCATATCCTTTTCAGGTGAAAAAGCCAATCCATGCCCCAGTTTCCTCTTATACCTCATCTTTCAACCTCCCCCATAATTCTTTCAGCCATATCGATTATTTTTTTTCGCCTTTCTATATTATCATTTAGTAAAGAGAACCCCAGTTCTGTAGCCATATAGACCTTTTTATTATCTTTGCTCTCAACCTCTTTAATTAGATTATAATCCTGCAGTTTTTTTAATGTGGTGTACATCGTTGCCGGACCAATAACAAGCTGACCATCTGTTTCTTCCTTAATAAATTGCATAATACGATAACCATGTCTAGGCTTTACCAATGATAGTAGAATAAAAAAAATATTATCCGTAAGCTCACCAGATTCAAAGGAATTCTTCGGCCTCACTTAAACACCTCCCACCATATATCCACTTATGATATATCATCTTACAATATATCATAAGTGGATATAACTTTGCAACAAAAAAGCCAATTATGGCTGGGCTTTTTTCTTACGCTTGCAGAAGCACCATTTATCGGCTCTTATATTTCTTAAGTAGATACCTCTTTTTATATTTTAACCCGGCATATTGGCCCACTTTTTTTATGATTCCATAGTTTGCAATACTACCGACAGCTCCGATTATGGGGATGCCTTGAATGAACTTCGCCGTCACCATGGCATCGGACAGGATACCGGCTGTGATCCCCATTTGTTCCCTGATATCAAATTCGATGGGTAGATTATAATTTAAATCAATTCCCACTTGGTCTACTTTATTGTTGAATTCCCTCTGGGATTCCCCCTTGGTTAGGGCCCCGCAGATCAAAAGGAGGATATAGTACCTTTCCTCCTGGGTATCATAATGAAATCCATAGCTAATGGAAGTTTCATAGATGGTTCGCATCATTACCGAGATTAAAAGGGGAATATCCGGGAGACCAATTCCCAGGATCCCTAGAATTCCTCCCTCTAAAACAGATATGCCTGAATTTAGGGTTCTGGATCTTCCAACCCGTTTATCTATTCTTCGTAGGTACTTTCTCTTTCCCTTTTGTTCCCACTGATGATTATTTAGTTCATGGTTCAACTGAAGCTTACTCCTATCATAGGTCCTCTCAATATATCCGTGCCCCTTTTCAAACACCAATTGAAAGCCCTTGTAGAAAGCCTTTTCCAAGGTAACCAACAATTTATCCGGTACCTTGTCCTGGATATTTTCTACCAGGGGAGAGGTTTTCATCTTAAGATAGGATTCCCTCCTATTGAGGAATCTCCTTTCCTGTTTCTCCAACCTTTTTAATTGCCTCATAATCACAGGATTGGGTTTCATAGGGACACTCCTTTACTAAAAAACAGCGAAGCTACCTGAGCAGAAATGCAATTCTCAAGGGTTTCAACAGTCTTTGGAAAATGATACAGGAGAACCGCCAATATGCATTATTTTAGTAGGATCTCGCCGATACCGGCTTCAATATCTAGTCTCATGGTGTGCTTGGCATCCCCATAGAGGTCATTGGTGTAATTCTTACCATCCGCCCTTAACCCTTTAGCATTGACGGATCCGATTCCTCCTTCCACCTCTACATGGACGCCCATATCCTTGGGAAGATGTACCACAGCCCTTCCAACACCACCTTTGATGTACACCTCCACATCCTTTTCCCAACTTCCATCCAGATAAATTTCCGCTTCACCGACACCCATCTCGATGTCCACCCTGTTGAGGTTCAAACTTTGCAGGGATAGTGTAGCCCTGCCTACCCCTAGCTCCAACTCAAGGTTCATCTCCGGTTTATCATTCAAGTCAATATTCCACTGGTACCTATTGTTCCCTATATTTACACTCTTTATAGGTGGATGTTCAAATCGAAGTTCCCCCTTTTTATCTCTAGAGTCGTATTGGATCATGGGTTTCCACCGCTCATTACCATAGATAAATTCACCTTGGAAGAGCTTTTCGGCTCCACCCTGTACCTTTAACTCCCCGACTCCCATCCTCATTCGAACATCTAATAAGTCCAACTCCTCATATTCCAATTCTTCCTTAAGTTCCCAAGTATCCTCTGTTTGAACGCTATCTATCCTGACACAAGCTGTCATTATCATCAATATTAGTAGAGCAATAATGACCATTCTCCCAGCCATCTCTATCCACACCTTTCTTTTTCCATCCTCATCCATATTTACCAATAATATAGACGATCCACTCCCATAAAGTACTTCAATAAATCTAAAATTTGTTATTCTGCATACTTCTTGGCTAGGGATGGTGCCCCTCTTTACTTCGAACTATTCTATCATCTCCTGCAGATGATGGTAGAATGCCACCAGCTTCTCACGGGAGGAAAATGCGGCCTGGGCCTTTCGATCACTTCCTCCTCCCCTCCCTTCATATTGGGGAAGGAGTTCTTTGAATGTTTTTCCACAATGGATGCTGGGTTGTCCTGAATGGGAAAGTATGATCCTGCCATCCAACTTGGAAGCCAGAAGGAGTACAAAGTCACCCTGGAGATGGATCTGATTACTGATCCTTTCCATCTCTTCAAAGTCCTTATCCTCAAAGAGCTTGGCAATAAAGCTCCCCTGACTGTTGGCGATCAGATCCCTGGACTCCCAATAGGCCGTCCTCTCCTTCCAATGGTTTAGATCCCTGGATAGGTTCCTTCCCTTCTTCAACTCCTTCTCCACCCTCTCTACCAACTCTTCCTCCCCGGATGAGAGGAGGGAGGATAATCGGTGGACCGTCTGACTCTTGGTTTGAAAATCCTCCAATGCCCTGCGTCCCGCCTTAAAATAGACCCTGGTGTTCCCCTTATAATTTTCAGTTCGGATGATCTTGAGGATGCCTAATTGGCCGGTAGAATCCAAATGGGTTCCTCCACAAGGGGCAATATCCACCCCTTGGATTTCTACCACTCTTATGTCCTCCTGAACCTTTGGCTGTTTGCGTAGGGGGAGTTTTGCCAATTCCTCTGGACTCACCAGATAGTGCTTAATGGGTCTATTCTCGTAGATGTATTGGTTAACTTGATCCTCCACCTTTTCCACCCATTCCTCTGCCATATCGGGGATGGAGATATCAATAGTGACATAGTCCAGGCCAAGGTGGAAACTAGAGGTCTGTCCCTTCATAAGGGTATAGAAGACGGCGGAAAGAAGGTGCTGCCCACTATGCTGTTGCATAAGATCCAAGCGCCGCTCCCTATGGATGCGGCATAGGGCGGTTTCCTTCTCAGTTGGCTCTTCCTCCACTAAATGGAGGATGGCATCCCCCTCCCTATAAACCTCCTTAACCTCCATCCCATTAATCCAGCCACAATCGCAGGGTTGTCCCCCTCCTCCCGGGTAAAAGGCGGATTTCTCCAATAGGATCCCGTAGCCCTTTTCCAGCTCTTTGATCCCTAATATCCTAGTACTCCACTCTTTTCTAAAGTCATGTTCATGGTAAGTCTCTAATGTCTTCATTCCAAACCTCTCTTCTTTTATACTTCTTTCAACTCCTGATATAGCCTATATAGTTCACCCTGATGCTTCTCTATCACATCAATAATCCTGGGGTCGAAGTGGCTCCCCTTCCCCTCCTTTAGGATTCTTAAGGATTCCTCAAAGGAGAATGCCCTCTTATAGGGGCGTTCGGAGGCCAGGGCATCAAATACATCGGCTACTGTGACAATCCGGGCACTTAAGGGGATCTCCTCACCCTTTTTCCCCTTTGGATATCCAGAACCATCCCATTTTTCATGGTGGTTTTCTGTAATTTCAATCCCCATTTTAAATATACTCCTGCCCCTCCTCATGATATTTGCCTCAGCCTCCCTCAGTACCTTGGCACCATATAGGGTATGCTTCTTCATCATATCAAATTCCTCTTGGGTAAGCTTGCCCGGCTTCAAGAGGATCCCGTCCCGTATCCCTACTTTCCCAATATCGTGGAGGGGGCTGTATTTTTCAATATCCTCTATAAAATCAAAGCCGATGGCATCCCCAAATACCCCTTCCTTACTTAATAGTTCCGCCACCAGCCGAGAGTAACTCTTCATCCGATTCAGGTGGTTCCCGGTAGTATCGTCCCTGGCTTCGGCTAGCTTTGCAAGGGCTAAAATATTAGTGTACACCAAATCCTCGGTGAACTTGTTCTTTTCAAAGCTAAGGGATATGCTGTTTGCCAAAGTCTTTAGAAAACTTGCGTGTTCCTTGGTATAAATATTTTTCTCATGGGATGAAAAAAAGATGAATCCCATGGGCTGACCATTCACCCTAAGGGGCAGAGTAATAGAAGCTTTTACCCCCGACTTGATTAGAAGTTCATTATAGTCGCGGCTGGGTCGATGGAGTGCATACTCTTCCAGATCATTAATGATCCTCGCCTCATTGCTGGCAGCAACCTGCCCCAAGGTGGTATCCGATAATTTGGTCCGCATCCCTATTAAATGATCGGGCAATCCGTTGATGTGTTCATCCGAGACCCCGTGGTATGCCCTTACAATATCATTTTCCTCAATAATGGCAATTCCTATGTAGTTATATGGAATAAATTCATAGAAGGAGTGGTAGATATAATTTACGGTTTCCTGAAAGCTTTGATTGCTGTTTAATTTCTCAATAAAAGTAATGAGATACTTCAACTTCGCAAGCATCTCATTGGCTTCGGAGACCAGGGAATTGGTCCCCCCTCTCCTATTGGGGTTGACCTGAAGATCCAAACTGCCGATGTCCTCCGCATGGGTCATATATTTTATAGGTTCAAACATTTGTCTCATCAATGTATAGGTTAAATAGATGAGAGAAAACATGGCTAGTAGTGGAAGGGATCCTACAATGAGAAAGGATACATTCTCCCGTATACTAGGTAGATTTGTATAGACGAATTTATATAAATTCCCTAAGGAAAGTAACATTACCATTAGGGTCATAATGATCATGATCACTTTTTTTCTAAAATGTTTCATCCAATTTTTCTGTCTTTTCTGCATTGAAACACTCCTTGTATCAAAATTCATATCCTCCTACCATCCCTCATCATTGTATTTTACCATTCTTTAGGTATCCTTCAAACTGTATATTGTCCATTGGCCGGCTTAGATAGAAGCCCTGGACAAAATTACACCCTTCCTCCCTCAACACATCGATCTGTTTCCTACTCTCTACCCCTTCGGCAGTGGTCGTTAGGTTAAGGGCTTGGGCAATGGCGATGATAACCGATACGATAGCGTGATCCTTCTTATTCCTCAACATTCCTTGGACAAAGGAACGGTCGATCTTTAGATTTTGAATAGGGAAGTCCTTAATATATCGTAGGGATGAATAGCCGGTCCCAAAATCATCCACTGAGATTTTGACACCCATCCTATTGAGCTCCTGCAATTTTTCCAAGCATTCCTGGGTTTTATCCATGACAACGCTCTCGGTTATTTCTAGCTGAAGGTACCTGGGTGCTAAACCGGTTTCCCTGAGCACCCTCTCGATGATCTCAACGAAATATTCCCCTTCAAATTGAAGAACGGATACATTGATGGAGATCTTAATGGGCTTTAGACCCTTGCTCTGCCACTCCTTATTCTGCCTGCATACCTCGTAGATCAGCCATTCGCCAACGGGATTGATCAGCTTGGTATCCTCTAATATGGGAATGAAGGTTGCAGGCGGCATCAGCCCCTTCTCCGGGCTATTCCATCGAAGCAAGGCTTCAGCGCCGACGACGGATTTCTTGTGAATGGATAGGATGGGCTGATAGTGTACGATAAATTCCTTTCCGGACAGTGCCTTGTTAAGCAATTGTGTCATATCCAATTGCTCCTGTATTTGATCCTTCATCTCAGTCCGATAGACCAACACTTCCCTGGAATCGTATCTCTTGGCGATCGCCTTTGCCAGCTCAGCTCGCTTTATCAACTCCTGGACATCCTCAATATCCTGCTCATAGAAGGCGAGCCCTCCCTTGGCTACCACCAAAATCGCATTCCCTGACCGCATAAAGATGCGATTGGTGATCCTATACAGGTCCTGGGCCCTCCTGAGGATTTCATCTGGATCTGAACCCTTTAAAAGAAATATGTACTCATCCCCATTGATACGGGAAACTCTTTCATCCCCATGGAGATGCCTCCTGTAACCATTGGCAAGTTCCACTAATATGGAATCCCCAATATTATGCCCATAGAGATCATTGATTTTTCGAAAATCCTCAATGGAGAGGAGCAATATGGCCACATCCGACAGCTGAGCCTCCTCATTGAGCTTTTCTATAAAGGCATTCCCATTAGGTAGGGAGGTAAGGGGATCGTAGTAGGTGAGCTTATTGATCCGTTCCATCATGAGGTTAAAGCTCTTGCCAGCTTCCCCCAGTTCATACCCATAGTGGGTTTTGGCACGAACCATCAGATTCCCTGCCGTTGCCTTATCGAATGCCTCCTTCAGTTCAATGATGGGTTTTGTCTGATAATAGGAGATTCTGTGGAAGACGATGCTACCAAGGACGATCATGGCAAAGGCAAAAAGTATGAGGAGGTTGGTCATATTCCTTATGGGAGACAATAGGTGGTTGATATAGATCTCGGTGATGATCTTCCATCCCTGGGTATTAGGGATCTCCTTAAAGGCGATCATCCTTCGATCCTTGTCCGTTCCAATGATGATGCTGCCTTCCCTATCCGACAGTATCTCTTTAGACTTGGAAGCCAATTGGGTATCAATGTGTTGGGAGGACCGGGTAATATTCTCATCCATAATGAGGGAAACATCGGTATGGGCGATGATGGTTCCCGATCCACTAATTATATAGGTATTATTGACCTCTTCCCCATGGATAAATCCTTCTACGAATCGGTAGAAATTCTTCAAATCAATGGTTCCTGCAAACACGCCAACCACATCCCCGTCCTGTCCTCGAACCGGGGTTGCTATCACTATAATGTCCTGACCAGTGGACTTGGATTTGACGGGATTAGAGATCACCGTCTTCCCCTCCAATGCCTGGGGAAAATAGAGCCGATCAGCGATGCTGCCGGCCTCCCTATACAGGTCGGTCATGTAGTCCCCCGTCACATCCGCATATAGCAGGGTAAGGTATTTATCAGAATGCCTGTCGATCCCATCCTTCAGGAATTGAAAGATCTCATCCTCCCCCATAGAATGAAGGCTGAGGCTGTTTGCCATAATCTCGATCTCATTCGCCCTCTCCTCTAGCCAATTCTCTATGGATTTTTTGTGGGACTCTATGTGAAGAGCAGTATCCTCGTAGATCAAGTTGGTAACGATTCTTGAAGTAATGGAGGAGTAGCCGATAACATATGCTATACTTATGATGATGATCAGTCCCAAACCCAGAAGGAGTAGACGAAAGCGTATACTCTTGGTATTGAATGCCATACAATCCACCGCCCAGTTTCATGCTTGCATAGTAATACCCTCAATTTATTGATACCTTCTATATTCCATTTAAATCGACAAAATCCTTTAAAAATTGTGTATTTTTTCATTTTTTTAAAGTTTTTAGCCCCTATAACAAAAAATCAAAAAATCCAGCCCCCTTTGGGCAGCTGGATTTTTGTTCCACATCCCTTATTTCATTTGAAAGGCGATCTTCATTATAAGTTTTACCATAGATAACAGAAGCCAATGGTCTTAGGACCAAGGTGGGAACCAATGACCGGCCCTAAACCCACAATGCTGACGCTGGCACTGGGAAAGAGCTCCTTTAGTTTTTCCACCACCTCCAAGGCTTCCTCCTCGTTCAGAATGTGTTGAACATAGATATATTTTACATCCTCAGGAATTTTACTAATCATCAGGTCTAAGGCCTTCTTCTTACCCCGGGTCTTGGCAACCCCTTCCAGGATCCCATCCTCCATCTGAATGATCGGCTTTATATTTAATATCGATCCAATGAATGCTTGGGCATTGGATAATCTTCCGCCCTTCTTCAGGTAGTCCAGGCTGCCTACCGTTAGATAGGTTCCCATCCTGGTTTTTTGATCCTCTATATAGTTGAGGATCTCCTGCCTGCTTCTTCCATCCTCTGCCATCCTGTGGGCTTCCAGCACCAGGTGCTTGAGATTTCCCACTGAGGTGTGGGTATCGATGACACTGATTTTGTCACTTTCCAGCATCTCGGCACCTAATACAGCACTATTATAGGTTCCACTGATCTTGGAGGAGAAGATGATGGCGAGGACCTCCTTCCCCTCCTTCAGGGCCTCATTGTACACACTGGCAAAGGCACCGGCAGAAGGTTGAGAGGTGGTTGGAAAATCCTTAGACCTTTCCAATCGTTCAAAGAAATCCCCTGTTTCATCCAAAAAACCCTCTTGGAATTCCTCCCCCTCAAAGCATACAGATAAAGGGACAACCACTATATTATACTTCTTAGCTTCTTCCTTGGTAAAATATGCAGTGCTATCGGTTACAATTTGAATATTACTCACGCTACACCCCCCTTTATTATATATAGTACCAGGTACTAGTACCTATTGTGAATAGTTTTTTATATTTTAACCCAACTCTAGGGTAACACGGCTGCCCCTTATACCTGGGATGGCCGGATCTACTATGAGTTTTCTGGGGATCCTCTGCCTCAGCTCCTCCACATGGCTGATGATGCCTACCTTCAATCGTTCGGAGTGAAGGCGTTCCAGACTGTTGATCACGACATCCAGTAATTCCGGATCTAGTGTGCCAAAACCCTCATCCAGAAAGAAGAATTCTAAGGGGGAACTCCCCTTTAATTGGATATGGGAGGATAGGGCCAATGCCAATGAAAGTGAGGTAAGGAAGGTCTCCCCTCCTGAAAGGGTCTGGGTGCCCCTTCTTACACCACCATTAAAGTCGTCCCTCATAATAAAGTTGCCCTGGGAATCCAACTCTAGGGCATATCTCCCCCGGGTAATCCTTTTTAGCTGTTGGGAGGCATCCGCTGCTATGTATCTTAATTGGTAGGTGGAGATAAATTCAATGAATTTATTTCCTAAAAACAGTCCATCCAATTCCTCCAAAAGGGATTTTTTATGCTGAATATCCTCCTTCTCCCTGGACAGAATCTTCCATTCCTCCAGCTTGCCCTCCATCTCCTTGACAAGGGCTTGCTTTTTAATCAGGGAGGTCTTGATCTCCTCCAATTCCTTCTCCTCTTGTTCCTTCCTCTCCCGAATGAGACTCCATTCCTCATCCCCCACGAACTCTCCCCGGATACGCTCTAACAGCCGTCGGATATCCCCGTCCATGGTCATCCTTTTCTCCTCAAAGGCTCTAATACGCCCTTCCAGCTCTCGGCATTCCTCCTGGCCTTTAAAGCAAGCCAGTACCTCCTGCCTATGGTCAAACCCGGCCCCTTCCAATCGTTCCTCCAGGGCACCCCTGCTTTTTTTATAGGCCTTCTCCAGCTGCTCCATGGTATCCTCTAAACCCTTTTGCCTGCTCTCCATCTTGATCTTTTCCTCATTTTTGGATTCAAAGGAACCCTTGATCCTTCGATAGTCCTCCTCCAGCCTATGGATCTCCTCCTTGACCCTCTTCCATGCCTGCTCCGGATCCTCCCTTGTGATCCGTTGTATCTCCAATTGAAGGTCTCCCAGTTGCCTTTGGAGGTGGGCCATGCTCTCCCCGATCCGAATCCTCTCATTTGAGCTTCGCCTCTCCTCCTCTTGGAGCCTTTGAAGGGCTTTTTCCAGGTCTTCCCTTTGGACCTCCCACCTACCAAGGTCCTTTTGAATGACCTCTAACCTAGCTTCTCGGATCTTTAATTCTTCATAGGCTTCTTGGGCACTTTCGATATTTAACTTCCTTTGGTAAGCCCCAACATCCTCCCTTAGCTTCTCTAGGTGAAGTTCTATCTGCTTCGCCCTTTCCTGACCCTCCTTCAGCTTCTCCTCAAGGATGGTAATCTTGGTGATCAGTCCTTGGTAAACCTTGCCTTCCTTCTGCAACTGCTCCACCACGCCTTCCAATGACTGATTTAAGTCTTCCCCAAACCTTTTCAACCCTTCTAGGTCGGATGCTTGGGGAAAGGTCGCTCTTCGGGGATGGTCTAGGCCACCGCATACTGGACATGCCTCCCCATCCTCCAGCTCCTGGGCAAGCAGGGCGGCCATATTTTGTTGTTCCAGGGTATGGATCTCTCTTTTTACTCCTTCAAGTTCCTCAGATAGCTGAGCTTGGCTTGCCTCTAGATGGGCTAACTTGTCTTCCACCATTCTCTGCTCTACAAAAAGGGGCTTAAGGTCTTTCTCTCGGATATCCTCCAATTCCCCCTCCAACTGGATCCTTTCCCTTTCTAATCTTTGGACCTCCCCCTCCAGGTGGTATGCCTTAAATAACTCATTTTTGTACTGACTGCTGACCTGCAGCTCTGTTTGTTTCTTCCGAGCCTCCTTAATCCTTCCCTGGAGTACCTGGAGCTTTTCCCCCATATGGGTAAGCTTCTTCCCTTCCCTTTCCATTGTAGCTCCGATATGGGCATCCCCCTTACTGAGTTCCTCTAATTGTGACTCTAGATCAAGGACCTTCCTCTTCTGTTCTAAGGCGACTTCCAGCCTGTTTTTCTTCTCCAGTAATTTAGGGAGCTCACCTTCCTTTTTAATTTGAATCGCCGCCCAATTCTCCTTTAAAACCTTCAGTTCATCATGGGTGGTCTTCAACTGCTCTAGGAGGTCCGAATACTCCTCTCTGACCCCCTCCAATTGCCCTGCCAGTTCCTCCTCCTGTCGGATATAGGGCATGAGTTCCTTCGCCCGAAGGGCAAGCTCCAATTGGCCCCGATACCGCTGGATGGCTGCCTCCTGTTTTTGGTGATCTTCCCTCTTCTTCTTTGCCTCCTCATACTCCTTGGTCAACTCCCAAAGCTTCCCGGCTCTCTCAAATTCCTTCTTGGTTCTATGAAAGGATCTTTCTTTTTCATCATATTCTTTCTGGAGCGACTTTATCTCCCCTTTAAGGGCATCTAAGCCCTCCTGGGAGACCCCATCCAATGCCGTCAATTGACCCTGGATAAAACTATACTTCCCCTCCACCTGCCTTTTTCTGCTCCTTATCCTTTGGGTAAGCTGGCTTCCATACTCCTGGAGGGCAAAGATCCGCTCCAGCATATTCCGTCTATCCTTCCCACTGAGTTTGAGAAAATCACTAAAGTTTCCCTGGGGCAGCACCACAGAACGGGTAAAATCCTCTGAGGTCAAACCGATGATCTCAACCATTCGATGGTTGAGGGGGGTGACCTTCTCCTCTAGGACCACCGGTTCCTCCCTATGGGTGATATCACAAAGTAAAACCCTATTGGTTTTCACATTTCCCTGCCCGTCCTTCTTGAAACTTCTGGATACCATATACCTTTTTCGTTCATCCGGACTCCCCATCTCGAATTCATAATACACCATGCCCTGCTGGCATTGGGTATTGATGATCCCGGATAGGTCCTTCTTGGTGGATAGGTTCCTCGCCCTGGGGATCTCACCATAGAGGGCAAGGGTGATCCCGTCTAGGATGGTGGATTTTCCACTGCCTGTGGGACCGAAGATACCAAAGAGGCCAAGCTGGGTAAGGCTTGTAAAATCTATGGTCTGCTCCTCTATGAAGCTATTTATCCCCTTAATCTTCAATATGATCGGCTTCATCCCCATCCTCCTCCTGACCAATGATTTGGGCGAACATGTCCACCAACTCCTCCCGAGGGGGTGCCCCCTTCTCGTGGAGATAGAAGGTGGAAAAGAGCTCCATGATATCTAGATCCAATGGGTTCTGAATCTCCCCCCTGGTATCTCCTTCCCCGGTAAGGATTGGACGAATTTCAACAATATCCTTCCTTAGGTCGCGAAGGGTCCTAATCTCCTCATTGGTTAGTACCCTTGAGGTTTCAATCTCCAGGTAGACCCAAGCGGTCTTGTCTGCCTCCTCCTCACAACGCTGTATGGCGTCCTGGATGCTGGGACACCGCCAAACCTCAATGGGCTTATAGTTCCTAAGGTGCACCGGCCGAACCAGGGGGTCTCCCCCTGCCTCTATATCAATGATATAGACCGACTTGCTATAGTGGATCTCGCTTTTGCTGTATTGTATCGGAGACCCGCTATAGTATGCCATTTTGCCCACCACCTGGGGACGATGGAGATGACCTAGGGCTATGTATTGGGCAGGGGGAAGTAGGGAGGCCTCCACTGCCATACTGCCTCCCATCTGGATCTGCCGCTCGGAATCGCTCTCCTCTCCACCTACCATGTAGAGATGGGAGATAAGGAGATTAATGGTATCCACCCGGAAATGTGCCGAAAGTTCTTGAAAGAGGGCACCGATCCTCTGGGAGTAGCTGGCTTGTAACAGGTCTTCATCCCCCTCCATGCTAATAATTTCGTTTAGACGCTTTTCACTGGGGTAGGGTAGGGTGATTGCCACCAATCTTTCCTCCCCAATGGAAAGCTCTATAAAACCTTGGCCTGCCTTGTGGATTTCATAGTTCCGATATCGTCCCTTCGGGGCAACACTTTTCGGGGTGCCCAGAAGGATGATACCATGCTCCCAGGCAAGGGGGCTTGCTGCTGTTAGGCCTTCAGGGCTATCATGGTTGCCTGCAATGGCGATAATGGGACGTTGTCCGTCCTTGGAGAGCTTTTTTGCCGCAGAATAGAATAACTTTTCGGCGGCAGCCGGGGGATTGGAATGATCGTAGATATCACCCGCCACCAGGATCAAGTGGACATCCTCCTCATCGGCTATTTGGATCAGCTCCTCTAAAAATGCCTCCTGTTCAGGTAATCGGCTATGTCCCTCCAGGGTTTTGCCCAGGTGCCAGTCGGATGTATGGAGTATCCTCATATCAATACCTCCTCATTTTGATGGAAAAGATAGAGGTAGGACTCCTTTACCCTTTTCCCTTGAATTTTTTCCAGGGCTTCTCGATACAGCTGGATCTGGCTTCTATAGTTTTGGATAATCCTCTGTTTCATGGCTTCACTATGGTAGTAGTCGGTTTTATAATCCACCAACACCAAGTCCTCCCCCTCCTCAAAGTAGCAGTCAATCACGCCTTGTATCAGAATCTCTTCCCGGCAGGGGTCCTCCTCCCCATCCAGGTGGGGTAGTACATCTTCTGCCCTCTTTACCAGGTTAAAGGGGACCTCCCGGTATACCCGGTCCGCCTTCCGTATCCTTTGCCCTAGAGGAGATGAGAAAAATGCCATGAGTCCGGGGATATCTACTCCATGGGCCTCCCCTTCATGAATGAGCTCCTTTTCCACCATGCCTTGGATTTGATCCTGGATATCCTGGATGCTTGAGATGCGTCCTAGGTCTAAATGTTGAAGCACAAAATGGGTAAGGATCCCCCTCTCCTGCCCTGTAAGCCCACTCTTTCCATCCATAAAGGCCGGTTTAGCTGTCATCGTTGGGATATCCACCCCCAATGCCTCCACCGAATGGACTCCTGCCCTCTTTATTTGGGTTACCGATAACTTTGAGGGTAGTAATGTGGATAGTCGATGCCCATAGCTCCAATCCAGGCGTCGAGCGATCTCATCCCTTAAGGGGGAATAGGGTGCCTCCCGGGGCTGATCCAATATACGCCTAATATTTAGCCCATGCTCCCCCCTCTTCACCTCATCCATAAGGATATCCCGTGAGGGGATGCAGCGGATGTTCCACTGGGAGGGATCCCGGATCAGGTGTTCCGCCCCCCAATTAAGGGATGCCATCTCCCTTAGAATTTGGCCATCCCGATGTCGGAGAAGGATCGGACCGATCCAGTCCATATAACTCTTTCCTGCGGCAAGATGATGGGGCTTTATTCCCTGGGCCCATCTTTCAATGCTCTTAGTCAAATCCTTGACCAGCCCCACCATGATTAATCGATCCTTGGGACGGGTCAATGCCACATATAGAATGCGCATCTCCTCTGAGAGGTTCTCAATTTTTATCCGATTTTTCATAGCCATCTTGGCGATACTTTCATTATAGGAACGACTCTCAAGGTTCACATAGTTGGGTCCCAGGCCTAAATCCTTATGGAATAATACCGGCTGCCGGGTATCCTGTAGGTTGAACTGTTTTCCCAGGCCCCCCAGGATGACAATGGGAAACTCCAACCCTTTACTCTTGTGGATACTCATCACCCGCACCACATTGTCATTCTCGCCTAGAATCTTTGCCGCTCCCATATCTCCGCTGGAGGATTTCAACTGGTCCACAAACTTAATAAAGTGGAAGAGTCCCTTCATGGAGGTCTGCTGGAATTGCCGTGCCCGATCCAATAGGACCCGAATATTTGCCTGCCTTTGAGCCCCTCCCGGCATGGCTCCCACATAGTAGTAGAAATTACTCTCCTTAAGCAGCTTCCAAAGGAAATCCTCCATGGGAATATAGCGGGATTCCTCCTTCCATCGTCCTATTCTATCTAGGAATGACCTTAGTTTTTCAGCCAGCTGATCCTCATGATCGCGGCTATAATCCTCTAAGGCTTCAAAGTAAGTTTCCTTCCTACTTCCTGCCCTTATCTTGATCAACTCCTGGGTGGATAGCTGGAACACCGGAGACCGAAGAACACTTAAGAGGGGGATATCCTGCCGCTTATTGTCAATAACCTTTAATAGGTTCATTAGGATATTTACTTCGATGGCATCGAAATAGCCCGAGTTTACATCGGCATAGACCGGTATTCCCTGGGCAATAAAAACCTCAGAGAGGCGTTGTGCCCATATCTTTGTAGTTCGCAGGAGGACCACCACATCCCTATACTCCACATTACGGTAGTGCCCCTCCCTCTCATCATAAATCTGGGTATTCAATAGGTCCTTAATCCTCTTTGCCATCCAATGGGCCTCAAGCTCTATATCCTCTATTTCATGGATCCCATCCAGGACATCCTCCTGGATAGGGGAATTCCTTTCAATCAGGTCCAGCTGAATCTGGGAGTCCCGGATCTCCTCAAAATCCTTGCCAAGGTAGAGTGCCGCATGTTCATCATATTCGATCTCCCCAAACTCTTTGGACATAAGATGGGAAAAGATGAAATTACACCCCTGGATGATCTCCTTTCGACTTCGAAAGTTCTTACTCAGATGGATCCGACGGTCTAAGGCAGAATCATCGTCCTTATAATGCTCATACTTTTCCATAAAGAGGGTGGGATCGGCTAGACGAAACCGATAGATACTCTGCTTGACATCCCCCACCAAAAAGACATTGTCCCTGGATTTAATACGGTTGACGATGGTCTCCTGGATCAGGTTGGAGTCCTGATACTCATCCACAAAGATATAGTCGAATCTCTCCCGATACTCCTCAACCGCCTCGGGGTATTCTAGGATACTCAGGGCATAGTGCTCCAGGTCATTAAAGTCCACCATCCCCTGCTCCTGCTTCTTTGATCGGTAGTGGTCACCCAGGTCCATGGCAAGCCTGCCCAAGGTTTCCATATGGGGGCGGATCTCATTAAGCTCCCGGATGAACTCCTCGGGTTCCTTTACCAACAGCCTCTTGCCCAACTCTTTAATGATATCCTTTCCTCCATTGCGTAAGTCTTGGCAGGCCTTCTTTAGCTCCTCATCGACCTCCCTTGCTGACCTTAGCCTACTAAACTGTATGGTCTTCAAGCCCCTGTGGAAGGCGGTAAATCCCCTGTTAAGATCATCCAATAAGCCCTCCACCTGCCGGATGTCATCCTCCAGGGTAGGCTGGTAAACCTCCGGCCCGCCGGCAAATTGGGCTATTTCAAGGGCATTGCGAAATAGATCCAGAGCTGCATTGAGGTCTAAATTCAATTGCTGACAGAGACTTGAGTACCAGTGGCTGTTTTCAAATGCCTCCCGGTCCATGGCAAAGTCCCCGATCCTCTCCTCCAGCCATTCCTTGGGTTGGGGCTTACTTTGGATAAAATCATAGAGTTGGAGGATCAAATTTTGCAGACCAACATCATCTCGATTGCCACCGTACATCTCTACCAGTTCAAGGAAGTGTTGGTCCTCCTTAGCGTATTCCTCCTCCATGAGCTCTTCCAGCGCCTCTAGTTTTAAAAGGGTAGTCTCGGTGCTGTCCCCAATACGGAAAACCGGGTCGATCTCTATCAGGTGGAAGTATTTCCTAACCACATCCAGGCAAAAGGAGTGGATGGTGGAGATATGGGCACGATCCAATAATTGAATCTGTCTTCTCAGATGTGCCTCGTCCCATGTGCCCTCCTCTATAGCATCATGTAGCGCCCTATTGATACGCTCCCTCATCTCCCCTGCCGCCGCATTGGTAAAGGTGACAATTAAAAATCGGTCGATATCCCTTCCATCCGATAGGATCAATTGTAGAATCCGTTCCACTAATACCGCCGTCTTACCCGATCCTGCTGCAGCCGACAGGAGTAGGTTGCTATTCCGACTATAGATCGCCTCCTTCTGGTTTTGGGTCCATTGTACCATGCTCACTCACCCCCTTTTCCTTTAACCTCTCTAAAACTTCCTCGTCCTTTAGTTCTCCTATGGCATGATACTCATTGTCCTCAAATAGGGTGTCAAATTGGCAGATCCCCCTGTAGGAACAATAATCACATGCGGTTCTCTTTCCTTGTTTAACAGGGTAAATCCTTATGACGCCCTTTAGCATTTCCTCACTGATCTGTCTAATCAATTCATTGGCATGGCGGATCAACGCATAGAACCCCTCCTCCTCCAATGCCGAGGAATACTTATAGAATTGATTGTCCTTGGTCAAGCCTACAGGGATGATTTTGGAATGTTGATCCAGGCCCCCATCAAGGGCGCGGACGATATTGACATCCTTTAGAACCAATCCCTTCATCTTCAGTTGCCTTTCAATCTCCTCCTCCACCACCTCCACAACCCTCTCATCGGACTGCACCATGGGATCATCGATCCTATAGTAGAATATCCCAGCCGGCTTGATGGTCTTCTCCCTTCCCATGTTCTTCATAATGGCGTGGAGGTAAAGGATGAGCTGGAGATTAAGCCCATGGTAAATATCGGCTAGCTTCAGATCCCTATCCCCTGATTTATAATCAATGATCTTTATATAGTCCTCCTCTTCCCCCTCCAGGATATCGATTCTATCAATCCTTCCCTCCAGGTAGATCCTGCTACCGTCGGCAAGCTCTACCTCCAGTGGTGGAAAATGGCCCCCGCGACCAAAGACCAGCTCATGACCCATGAATTGAAATTCTCCTTGCTTTAAGTGGGAGGTAAGGGTCCAAACCGCCCTTTTGCTCACCCTTTTTAGGCGGTTGACCAGGTAGCGGTAGCGATGGGTGCTTTGAAATACCCCCTCCCCATAGTCCACCACCATCCCATCGATCACCCTCTCCACCAACTCCTCCGTGGTTTCCCGGTCCATTTTGGTCCAATCCAGCTTGTCCTTGTTCAGCTCCTCGGTGAATAGGGCGATGGAGTCATGGAATAGAAGTCCAATATCCGGAGCCTCAACCTTGTACTCCTTAATCTCCTTGGGCCGAAGCCCATATTTTATAAAATGGGAGAAGGGACAGCGGACAAAGTTCTCCAGCCTAGAGACGCTGGTTCGAATCGGATAGGAGTACATCCATTTCGCCTGCTCCCTTCCCACTTCTTCGGTCTGATTATGGTGGAAAAGTCCTTGGATCATGCTCCTCCTTAAATCCCTCCACTGGGATTGATGGTAGTACCAATGGTAACTATCCAGCCACATCCCATGGATCTCATGCCCATCCACCAGCCGGCGGAGATTCTCCACCAAGTGCTTAAAGGTACCTTGGGGAGTGGATATTAACCTTTTCTCCAAAGCTTCATCCATTACCAGTTCGCTGGTTTCGGTGATCCGGGGAAAGATCTTTTTAACCCTATCCAGAAGGTTGGAGGGTCGAAGAGCCCTTCCCTCCCCATCGGCTAAGGAATAGCTCAACCACAGGTAGTCCTGGGGCTTGGACAAAGTGGAATAGATCAGATGGCTCTCCTGCTGGAACTGGGTTTCATAATCCCATGCCAAATCAAGGCCCTTCTCCTTTAGCATGATCTTTTCATCATTAGACAGGATGTCCTCCTCGTCTAATCCGGAGGGCAGGACTCCATCATTGACCCCTACCACAAACAATGCCTTAATGGTGTGGCTCTTGGACCGCTGAATCTGTCCTACCAGGACCTGGTCCAGGGTGGTGGGTATGATACCCACACGGTAGGAGGAAAAGCCTGATTGAAGGATGGAGGCATATTCCTTAAGTGTCACCCTCTGTTCCCCCAAAATCTCTACCAGTTGATCCAGGGTCTCCATAAGGATATTCCATATCTGGGTGTTTTCATAGACATACTCGTATTGGCCTTCCTCCCTGAGCGTCTCGATCCACTGCTCCAGCCTTTCCCTTAGGTTCACATCCTCCAAGTATTCATAGAGGTTTTTGGAGATCTCCCGGATGCTTTTACGCCCCTTACACTTTTTATCCATCCTTAGCAAGGGGGTAATAAAGGCATCCCTGCTCTGGTTGAGCTCCCGGATCACCTCGACATCCTCCCCTTCAAAGGGACGCTTCCATCGGCTCCCTCGGATACCATGTTGGAGGATATAGATCTCCAGCTTCTCATACTCCTCAACGCTTAAGGGGCTAAACCCAGTTTTAAACACCCTGGATACCACCTCATAGGGATATCCCCTGATGATAGCCTGGATACTGGACAGTATAAACTCTATGATGGGATTGTTCATGATGCTTCGCTTCTGATCCAAGAAATAGGGGATCCCATATTCGTCCAGGGTTCTTTTTATCATACTTCCGTAGCTATCTAAGTCATTGCAGACAATGGCCATATCCCGCCATCGATAGTTCCTTTCCCGGGCAAGTTCCACCACCTTGGATGCCATATATTCAATCTCACTGTAGATATTCGCCGCCTTGAAGATCTCGATGCCCTCTACCTCCTCGGAGTAGGCATGGTAGGGGTAGGCAAAGAGTTCCTTCTCCAGGTGCCGGATCTCCCTATGAACGGATGGATTTTCCTGGGTGTTTAAATCCACCCAACCCCTTTCCAATCCCTTCTCCTCCGCCCCTCGATAGAGGTCTGCAGCCATCCGAGAAGGCAGCATAAAAAGCTCCCGATCCCGGGCTCCCCCATCGGTGTCCATGGGGAAGGTGATAACCAGGTCTTTTGCCAGGTCCATCAGGCCAAGGATGATTCCCATGATCTGCTTAGATAGATGGCTAAATCCATCGATCCATATATAGGTATCCCTTAAAAAACCGGTATCCCCTAATTTCTCCAATAGCATCCCCATGGCATCATCACTATCCATGTAGGAATCCATGGAGGCTTGGATAAACTTCTCATAGATCAACCGGATGTCCCTGAGCTTCTCCTTAACCATCCTTTGATCCACCGAATTTTCGTATGTACTCAACTGCTCAGGAGTCACATTGTTCTTTTTGAAGATACTTAGCAAGTCCACATACTTGGAGATAAAGCCCTCCTGACCTGCTGAATTTTGGTAGATACTTAGATCCTCTACCATCTCGTTGAGGATCTTTCGGATCATCATACTTTTCCCCTGTTCATTAATGGGGATCCTGGTAATCCCCCCTGCCTCGTTAAATACCTTATAGGCAAGCCGGGTAAAGCTAAGCACCTCGATTCTCATAATTCCCGGGGTCCCCAGGTATTGTATAAGGTCCCTCTCTGCCTGAAGGGTGAACTGATCAGGCACGATAAGAATGAGCTTATCCCTCACGGTATTCTCCAATCGGTCCTTTATATCCTTAAATACCCATCTGGTCTTCCCTCGATTTCCTCTACCAACCACAAAACGGACAGCCACATTATCCCCCCTATCTTCTATTCAAAAATTATATCATATTCCAAGAAAAAAAAGATACATGGACAAGCTCCATGTACCCTGGATTGGATTAACCCTTTTTAAGTATTGTGAATATTTTTAAGCATCTTGAAGAAGTTCTTATCCCTACGCTTCATGGCTTCAACATCCTTACCGTCCGAATAATCATACCATCCTTTCCCTGTCTTCACACCTAAGTGATTCTCATCCATCAATTTTTGCTGAAGTGCCGTAGGCTCCTTGGCATCACTCAGCTCATTAAATAAGTAGGAGGAGATATAGTAGAAGGTATCCAAGCCCCCTAGATCAGCCGTTTCAAAGGGTCCCAAAACCGGATATCTAAATCCGGGTCCATACTTCATTGCCTTATCCACATCCTCCACGGTGGCAACCCCCTCCTCCACGATCTTCAGGGCTTCCCTATAAACAGCAAATTGGATTCGGTTTCCGATAAATCCGTTCACATCCTTTAATACCACCACCGATTCCTTCCCCACCTTATCCACGAGGTCCTTCAGCAGTTGAACCGTTTCTTCAGTGGTTTCATCCCCTTTGATGAGCTCAATCAGGGGAATGATGTGGGGAGGATTCCACCAATGCATACCGATGAATCTACCCTTATTCTCTAATTTTACACAGATGGCATTGATGCTGAGTCCGGATGTATTCGTTGCAAATACAGCCTCTGGCTTAGCTATTCCTTCAACTTTCTTCCAATAATCCTGTTTAATATCTAATTTTTCAATAATGGCCTCGACGATAATGTCGGCATCCGAGAATACACCGATGTCCGTTGAGTAGGATATTCTGCCTACGGCTTCTTGAGCTTTTTCTTCAGTCAAAAGACCCTCTGCAATCAGGTTCTTTTGGTTGATGTCAATCAGCCTCTTGGTGTTTTCTAGAAACTTTTGCTCAATATCGGTTACAACCACCTCATAACCATTCTGAGCAAAAACCTGTGCGATGCCCGAACCCATGGTTCCGCCACCGGCAACACCAATTTTTTTAACATCCTCTAACCTCATAGTATAACCTCCTTAATTGGAATCTTCCATACCATACTATTAAACATTCTTTGGTTTAACAGTATAAATATTGAACATTCTTACTGTACAAGTCGATTATACTATACTCCAGTATACTTTTTCAATATTTTTCCATCTTGTGAAATATTTGTCATTACTGCTTCATCATTTCCTGGATCTTAGAGGAATTCATAAAAAAACCCTCAATCACCCTATTCTCCTCATCCCTGTTGAAATTAAAGGTTATAATCACATTGCCCTCCTCCTTGGAGTAGCTGGCATTGTACACCACCTGAACATAGTTTTTGTCAATTTCCTTTGCGGTGATCAGGTCCTTGGAATCCTCCTGATAATCACCAATTAAATCACGGATAGGGAGTATCTGAGCTTCAAAGACCTGGGGAAGCTGTGCCTTGTGTTCCTCATTAAAGTTCTTACTAAATGTTTCATAGTCCCCTTCATTGATTGCCCTTAGCACCTCCTCTGCCATGGGATGGGCGAAATCTGCGTCCACCTCCCCACTTCCCTGGCAAGCCGTCAGCCACAAGGTAATGGCAACCATGCACAATATCAACACTATTCTCCTTATTCCCATTCCCTCACCCCTTTAATAGTTATAGAACCAACGATCCTTTAAGTCCCTTCGGAACTTGAGTATGATATAGATAAATATGAGCGTCCATAGGATGAGATAACCCCAGATCATGATTTGACTTTCTATAAGTAGGATGGGTAAGTTGACCAAGGTATGAAAAAGGACGGCCAGAAAGAAGTAGATAACCTCTCGATTCTTTACCCCATATAGAACCATTAGGGTCAAACCCACATGGATGGTCATGGCAATCAACCGCTCTGCGCCCCCCAATAGTATAGAAGTTGGGAGGGCTGTTGCCAATGGACTATTACCGGTGCTCCATTGCTGGATGGTCATCCTCAGGAGGGGTCGCCCTACCAAATAGATGGCCTCCACACCCCCATGACCGATACCTAAGGCTATTCCCTTTAACCAGGTCATTCGATCCCTCAGTACCCAACGAAGGGCAATATACCTGCCCCCTTCCTCGAAGATCCCCGCCGTAGCCGCTAGAAATAGGGCGAGGATAGCAGTGTTGGTGGAGATACTCCGGATGTACCAAGGCTGTAAGTTTAGATAGTTCAATAGGGGGATCCTTGTTAAGATTTGAAATAGGGTAAATACAAGTCCCCCGGTTATTGCCCACTTTATCGTTCCAAAGTCCTTTATAAATAGAATAAGAATAAGGGCAATAGGTAGTACAATGGTAATGAACAGAGAGATGGCGGTTGAGACCATTATAAGATTCATAGTATCCCTTCCTTTCCCGGTGTCCAATATCTGCATTCCCGGGGATTTCAGCACCCTACTACTATATTACCCTTGGGTTAGAAAAGATTCAAGGTAGATTCGTCCCATCAATGTCCCCTGCAAATCTGATACAAGGCATCAAGGGCATGCTTTGCATCTTCCATCCTATTAAAATGGCTAAAACTAAATCGTATGGTTCCCCTGGGAAAGGTCCCTAGGGTTCTATGTGCAGAAGGGGCACAATGTAAACCACACCGGGTGGATATCCCATATTCACGATAGAGCCTATGGGAAACCTCCCCATTATCCTTGCCGGGAATATCGATGGATACCACGGCCGTCCTTCCCTCTGTGCTTCTTTTCCCAATAATCTCAATTTGAGGCATATTGCCTAACCCATCCAGAAAATACCCTACCATTTGGAGTTCTCTCTCCCTTATGGTATCCACCCCAAGATCCAGGATGTATTTCAATGCGGCATTCAACCCATAGATTCCGGGAATATTTAGGGTGCCTGCCTCAAATTTATCGGGCATATAGTCGGGCTGGACCTCCATCTCTGATAGGCTGCCGGTTCCTCCTTCTATGAGGGTAGCCAACCTTTGAGCTAGTTCATCCTTAATGACAAAGCCCCCGATCCCCTGGGGACCAAAGAGGCCCTTATGCCCGGTAAAGGCGATGGCATCTGCATTCAGCCGCCGGATATCCACATCCAAAAAGCCTGCGCTTTGGGCGCTGTCAATGATAAAGGCTAGATGGTGTTCCTTGCAAAATCTCCCCACCCCTTCCAAGTCTAATATGGTCCCGCACACATTGGAAGCATGGGTCATGATCACCGCCTTGGTGTTTGGCCGGATATGTTCTTTAAGGTCATCGGGATCTAAGTCTCCCTCCTTGCTGCAGGGAATCTTTGAGACCTCTACCCCAAGCTTTTCAAGGCTGTTTAGGGGTCTCATGACAGCATTATGCTCCATGGAAGAAACGATAACATGGTCATTCTCACCCACCAAGCCCTTAATCAAAACATTGAGACTCTCGGTGATGTTCTTGGTAAAAACCACATTCTCCGGCCGGTCAAAATGAAATAGCTGACAAAGGAGCTCCCTGGTTTCAAAAACGATATTTTCAGCTTCAAAGGAGCTGTCATAGGCTCCCCGGTTCACATTTGCCCCAATATTGGACAAAAAATTGATCATACTTTCAACCACACCCGGTGCCTTTGGAAAGGAAGTGGCACCGTTATCCAAGTAAATACCCCTCATAGTCATTGTCCCCCTCTTTATAGGTATCCATGATAGATCCTCAAGTAATCTAATTTTATCTTATCCTTGTTTATATCTTTCAACAAGACCCATAGAAAAAATTTATACTTATACATCATGTATAGAATTTTTTTATTATACATCCCCCTTTGACATTGTTAAAATTATATTGAACCCTATACAATACATTTTATTTGTCTAATTATTTATCTAAAAAATTTTAGGAGGGAAAAAAGAACATGCAAGAAAAAAGAGGAATTATCATCGCAGGAGGTATTGTTGGAATCATCTCAGTCCTATTGGTTCATTTTGGTAATCCTGCGAACATGGGTTTTTGTATCGCTTGTTTCCTTCGAGATATTGCAGGAGGAATCGGCATTCATCGAGCACCGGTGGTTCAATACATACGTCCTGAGATCATCGGGCTTGTGCTAGGCGCCTTTTTCATTGCCCTAAAGAACAAGGAATTTAAAACCACCGGAGGTTCTTCCCCCTTCACCCGATTTGTCCTAGGAGCTTCGGTCATGATCGGTGCTCTCATGTTCCTCGGCTGTCCTTTAAGGATGATGCTGAGAATCGCTGGCGGAGATTTGAACGCATTGTTGGGATTGGCAGGCTTCGTTGCCGGAATCTATGTTGGGATACTGTTCCTGAACAAGGGCTTTAGCTTAAAACGAAGCTATAGTATGCCAAAGGCAGAGGGCTACCTTTTTCCCGCTGTTAATGTGGGCCTATTAGTGGCCTTAGTGGTTGGAGCAACTTTCCTTTTCTTTAGCGAGGAGGGTCCCGGATCTATGCATGCACCCATATGGATCTCCCTATTGGCAGGACTTATTGTTGGTGCCCTAGCCCAAAGAACCAGACTTTGTATGGCAGGTGGCATAAGGGACCTTATCATGTTTAAGGATAGCTACCTTATCTCAGGCTTCCTTGCCATCATCCTATTCGCCCTTATTGGGAACCTTACCTTTGGGTTCTTTAAACTTGGCTTTGCAGGTCAACCCATTGCCCATACCGATGGGCTGTGGAACTTCCTAGGAATGGCCTTGGTAGGTTGGGGGTCGGTGCTGCTAGGAGGATGCCCCCTTCGCCAATTGATCCTATCCGGAGAAGGAAATACGGATTCTGTCGTAAGCGTCATGGGAATGGTAGCAGGTGCTGCCCTTGCACATAACTTTGGCCTAGCTTCCAGTGGGGAAGGACCAACCGCCAACGGTCAGATCGCTGTGATCATCTGCCTGATTTTGGTGGCTGTCATATCCATCGCCAATGCTGAGCTATTTGGCGCAAAGGAAGGTAAGAAGGTCAGCGCTTAAATCATAGAATAAGGAGTTGAGTTCATTGGAAAGAGTTGATGCACGAGGTATGTCCTGTCCCCAACCGGTCCTAATGACCAAGAATGCCTTGGAAGGTCAACCCCAGGAGATTGAAGTCATGGTGGACAGCAATACCGCTAAGAACAATGTAACCAGGTTTCTAAAGAATGCCGGATATGAGGTTGCGGTTGAAGAATTGGAAGAGGACATATTAATTAAAGCGAGCCGATAGTATGAAAGAATTTATTGCAACTTTTTTTACCCATTCGGGGGCCATCAAATTCCATCGTCGGTTGTTGTCCCTTAACATCCATTGTGAGCTTATGCCCGTCCCCCGTAAACTAAGTTCGGATTGCGGCATTGGGGCTAAATTTAAAGTGGACCATGATTTCCATTCCCTTGTGGACGATGAGGTGGAAAAGATCTTCCTCATGGATGATGGATATACCCTGGTCTACCATCAAGAGTAAAAAAGCTCGGGAGGTTCTATAGAACCTCCCAAGCTTTTTATTCCTCCCCCTGTATATTCGCCCTATACAACCTTCGATTATCCAAGGACCAGACCCTTTCAGAGAAGTTCCCCTCCTCGGTATTGGAAAGGGCGGTACGGATATCATAGAGGCGTGCATCGATGGTATCTAAGTAGTGCAGCAGCTCCGCTTCAGGAATAAGGGGCTTTTTAGGGCTGCCAAACTCCGGCTCATAGTGATGGGTTAGGACCATATGCTCAAGCAACATTAGAACCTCCGGATCCGCTCCCAGATCCCTCCCCACCTGTTCGATCTCCTTAATTCCTTGGATAATATGGCCTAACAGCTTGCCCTCCACCCTATAATCATTGACGATGCCCAGCTCATTAGCATCCATCTCATCGATTTTAGCAATGTCATGGAGTAGGATGCCGGCATAGAGTAGATTATGATTCAGATGGGGATAGACCTCCAACATTTTTTCTCCTGCGCGAAGCATGGTCAATATATGATAGAGGAGCCCCCCTCGAATAGAGTGGTGGTTGGACTTTGCCGCCGGAAAATACTGTAGCTTTTCCTTTTTTCTCTCCAGAATGGTTTGAACAATGAGGTAGATCTCGGTATGTTGAATCTTCTCCAAATACTTCAATAGCTCATTGTACATCCATTGGGGATCATAGGGTGCCGATTGGATAAAATCCTCAATAGAAACCCCATCCGAGTCCTCCACCGGCCTTATCCTTTCTATATTGAGCTGAAGCTGGGCCTGCCATTGGACGATCCTTCCCCGAACCTTGATCAGCATATTCTCGCGGTAGAGATTCTCATCGATATTGTTGAGATCCCATAGCTTGGCATTGACCTCCCCTGTCCGATCCCCCAAGGTTAGATCCATATACTCCTTATTATTCCTATTAATCTTAATCTCTAAGGTCTTTATTATAAAGAAATTCTGTATCCGATCCCCCTCAGCGAATTCTTGGATACACTTCTCCTCAACCAAAAATGCCCCCTCCTTACTTGTGCAAGTTACTAGTTACTAGATGTTCGAGCATTCCTTTAAGGCTAGGGAAACTCATTTCCCATGTCCCTGATCTTTCAGGAATACCTAATAGCACTACCTATATAATAACAAACACCCTCAGTATTTTCTACCAAGGGTGCGTATTCTTCCTATAGTATATTGAGGAAAGCCTGTATCCGAGGGTTATCCGGACGATTAAATATTTTTTCCGGAGGTCCCTCCTCAAGGATCTCTCCATTATCCATAAAGACCACCCGATCACATACCTCCTGGGCGAATGCCATCTCATGGGTGACGATAATCATGGTCCTTTTTTCCTCGGCAAGACCCTTAATGACCTTAAGGACCTCCCCCACCAGTTCGGGATCCAAGGAGGAGGTGGGTTCATCAAAGAGCATGATCTCAGGATCCATTGCCAGTGCCCTTGCAATGGCAATCCTCTGCTTCTGGCCACCGGATAGTTGGGAGGGATAGACATCCCTCTTATAGAGCAAGCCCACCCGATCCAGAAGCTCCTCCGCCTTAGCTATGGCTTCTTCACGGCTCTTCTTCAACACGATGATGGGTGCCTCAATGATGTTCTCCAACACGGACTTATGGGGAAATAGATTAAAGGATTGAAAGACCATCCCCATTTTTAATACTGCCTTCCTCTTTTCCTCGGGTGGGATAGCCACCTTCTCCTCCCCCTCAGCGGCGATCAGCTTGCCCTCGACCTCTATAGTTCCCCCTTGGATGCCTTCCAATTGCTGAAAACATCGAAGTAGGGTACTCTTTCCTGAGCCCGAGGGGCCGATGATGGACACGATCTCACCCTTTTCAATGGTGAAATTGACCTTTTTTAATACCTCTAGGTCTCCATAATTCTTAACAATATTCCTTGCTCGAATCATTTCCATAGTAACTACTCCTAATTAAAGAATCCATATTTATTTTCAATCTTTCTAAAGACCCATACCACTACCGTGGTGAATAACAGATAGAAGATGGCCGCCAAGAGATAGGCGGTTGTGTTAAAGTCCCTTGACACCACCTGTCTTGCATTCCTAGTCACATCCGATAGGGTGATGGATGCTACCAGGGCGGTATCCTTCACCAGGGTAATAGCCTCATTGGACAGGGGGGGAAGTACCCTCTTCACTGCCTGGGGGATGACGATCCTCCTCATGGTCTGCCTGCTGGTCATACCTAAACAATGTGCCGCCTCATATTGCCCTCGATCAATGGACTGGATGCCTCCCCGAAAGATCTCGGTAAAATAGGCTGCATAGTTCAATACAAAGGTAAAGCATGCTGCTTGAAAGGAAGTGAGGCGAAGTCCCCAAACTCCCAAACCGTAGTAAACAAAGAATAATTGCAACATCAAAGGGGTACCCCGCAAAAGCCAGGTGTAAAGACCAATGATGTACCTTAATATCTTAAACCTTGATATCTTCCCTATGGCAGCGATGATCCCAATGGGTATGGAAAAGATCATGGTGATGGCATATAGACTTAAAGTAATCTTGCTACCCTCTAACATAAACTTTGCTGTATTTAAAATATATTCCATGGAATGCCTCCTATCGAATGCCATTAACCAAAGGCAAAGGGATTTAACAGACTTCAGTAGGGGTAGTAACCCCTACTGATGGTTAACACTATTTTAAAACGATGTCCTCACCGAACCATTCCTCTGAGATTTCCGCAGTTGTTCCATCCTCCTTCATCTCGTCCAGGATTCGGTCAATCTCAGCCTTTAGAGCCTTATCCTCCATTCGAAAACCAATGCCATATTCCTCTGAACCAAGGGTTTCTTCCAATACCTTAAAGGTACCCGGTTTCTTTGAAATATAGTACTTCCCATAGACCTCATCCACAACCACAGCCTTAATCCTTCCCACCTCTAGGTCGGTAAATGCATCAGGATAGAAATCATAGGTGGTGATGTCTGCTATAATGTCCATTAGTTCATCGTCGGCTTCTAAGGCCGCAAGCCCGCTACTATTAATCTGAGCCCCCACTACTTTATCCGCTAGATCTGCTTTAGCCACAATATCAGAGTCTGCTAATACAATAATAATTTGCTCATTGGCTAAGTAAGGTTTCGAGAATAGGACTTCCTTCTCCCGCTCGGGTGTAATGGAAAATCCATTCCAGATGCAATCAATCTCACCAGTGTTTAAGCTCAACTCCTTGGAGTTCCAATCAATGGGCTTAAATTCAACTTCTACGCCTAGTCGTTCAATGGTGGCTTTGGCTAGGTCCACATCAAATCCTACCAAATTCCCTGCTTCATCTCGAAATCCCATGGGTGCAAAGGTATCATCTAAGCCTACCACAAAGGTTCCCTTATCCTTAATCGCCTCTAAGGAATTATCTTCACCCTCCTCAGAAGCTGCTTCATTACTACACCCTAAAATAAATACTGACACTACCAATATCACTACGCTTAACAATATTAATTTTTTCTGCATGACTAACCCTCCATTATCCTTTATAATTTAAATTCTCTCTTAACTCTTCTTTTCTTCTGTTTTTCCTCGGTATCCAAGTCGCTCCAATATCAAGGTATATCCATCCGCCCCATATCTTAAGCAGCGGTTTACTCTACTTATGGTTGCGGTACTTGCCTTGGTCTGTTTCTCAATATCGGTATACTTTACATTTTGCTGTAGCAGCTTTGCTACCTGCAATCGTTGGGCAATGGACTGGATTTCCTTAATGGTGCAAATGTCCTCAAAGAACCGATAGCATTCCTCTAAATTCTCCAAACTCAATATGGCCTCAAAGAGCTCATCCACATGTTCATCCCTGATCTTTGAATGGTGATGAACCTCATCCATTCCACCACCTCCTTCTCCATAAAAAATACTTATGTGCCTATTATACTTTATTGTGTTAAAGTTGTAAAGTAGTAAATTAAAATTTTTTTTATTTTTTAGTAAAAAGAGGATCATCCTTAGTAAAAGCGATGATCCTCTAAGTCCGGAAATGGTAATCCATGTAAAATAGGTATCAAATCGTTCTTCCCGGGTATTCCTTCAGTGCTTGCTCCAAAATGTCCGTTGACCTTTTAAGGTCCTCTTCCTTAAGGATGTAGGCGATTCTCACCTCATCCCTTCCTAAGCCCTCGGTAGCATAGAAACCTTCAGCAGGCGCCAACTGTACCGTTTCATTATCCATGTGGAAGTCCTCTAACAACCACCTTATAAAACGATCGCTATCGTCCACCGGTAGTTTTGCTATCACATAGAAGGCACCCTGGGGTTTCCCACATATGACCCCCTCTATCCGGCTTAAGCCATGGTATAGTACATCCCTTCTACTTCGATAGGACTCCAAAATTTCCCTAAAGTAATCCTTCGGCATCCTTAGTAGTTGGGCAGCTCCAATCTGGTCTAGGGTGGATACCGACAGTCGGGTTTGGCAGAGTTTTAGAAGTTGGGGCAGCAGTTCCCTATTCCTCGTAGCTATAAATCCAATGCGTGCACCGCAGGCGCTATAACGTTTAGAGATGCTGTCAATCATGATGACTCTGTCTTGGATATCTTCCCGTAAACCAAAACTTTGGTATTCTATCCCTTCGTATACGAATTCCCGATACACCTCATCGGCAATGATAAATAGATCATGCTGGATTGCCAATCTGGCGATGTCATCCATCTCCTCTTTGGAATAAATCTTACCGGTGGGGTTTCCGGGATGGGTAATCATGATAGCTTTGACCCTAGGATTGACATATTTCTCCAATTCTACCAGGGGGGGTAGGGCAAAGTCCTCCTCTACCTTGGTCGGAATGGGCTGGATCTTGGCACCCGCAATTTGAATAAAACTTGCATAATTGCTGTAAAAGGGTTCGGGCATTAATACTTGATCCCCGGGATCGCAGATGGCTAACATTGTATATAGTAGGGCTTCACTTCCGCCTGCTGTTACCAGGATTTCATCCTCCCGATAATCAATATCATAAAGTTTATAGTAGTCCTGTATGCTTTGAATGAGTTCGGGAATTCCCTCGGAAGCTACATAGGGTAGTACAGGATCCCTATAATTTCTTATACTTTCCATAAAATTTTCAGGCGTAGGAATATCAGGCTGCCCTATGTTCAAATGGTATATCTTAATCCCTCTACTTTTTGCATCCCTTACAATGGGGTTAAACTTTCTCATGGGTGATGCCCCTAAGCCAAGAACTCTTTCAGAAATCTTCATATCATTCCCTCTCTTTTTTTATTAGGAGATCGCATAGATCGATGCCATTCCCTTAAATAATACTTCTTATTATATTCCAAATATTCTAATTTCACAAGGATAAAAGCCCCTTTGAATATTCTTGATTGCCACATATCCTAGGGTTTGAGTTTGCCTCTTTTCTTTAATATGCCCAAAACTTTTACAAAAAACAATGGGGCAGAAAATCTGCCCCATAACGAACAATTAATCTATATCTTTTTCCCTATTTTTTGTCCTTGTTTTTTCTGTTCCTATCCTAGGAATGCCTTCATATCCTCATCTACCGTCCCCATAGGTGCGATACCGAAGTTTTCTACCAATACCTTGGCTACATTGGGGGAGAGGAAGGCAGGCAGGGTAGGACCTAAGTGAATGTTCTTGACTCCAAGGTATAAAAGTGCCAATAGCACAATAACCGCCTTTTGCTCGTACCATGAGATATTGTAGGAGATGGGCAACTCATTGATATCATTTAGCTCAAAGATCTCCTTTAATTTTAAGGCGATGACTGCCAGTGAGTAGGAATCATTACATTGTCCTGCATCAAGGATCCTTGGGATTCCACCGATATCCCCCAACTCCAGCTTATTATACCTATATTTTGCACACCCTGCAGTCAGGATGACGGTATCCGATGGCAGCTCCTTAGCAAATTCTGTGTAGTATTCCCTGGATTTCATCCTTCCATCACAGCCTGCCATGACAAAGAATCGTCGGATAGCACCGGATTTTACCGCTTCCACTACCTTATCAGCTACGCCTAATAGGGTGTTGTGGGCAAATCCTCCCACTATACTTCCTGTTTCAATCTCTGTTGGAGGTTCGCATCTCTTTGCATGTTCAATAATCTCAGAGAAGTCCTTCCCATTGGGTCCCTCCTCAATATGCTTCAATCCATCAAAGCCCACATTACCTGTGGTATAGACTCGATCCTTATAGGAATCCTTTGGGGGCACCAGGCAATTGGTGGTCATAAGGATGGGACCATTGAAGGAGGCAAACTCCCTATCCTGCTTCCACCATGCATTCCCATAGTTGCCTACAAAATGCTTGTATTTCTTGAAGGCAGGGTAGTAGTGTGCCGGGAGCATCTCACTATGGGTGTAAACATCCACCCCAGTACCCTCGGTTTGTTTTAGCAGCTCCTCCATATCCTTTAGGTCATGACCGCTAACCAGGATCCCCGGGTTCTTACCCACACCGATATTCACCTCGGTGATCTCTGGGCTTCCGTAGGTCGAGGTATTGGCCTCATCCAATAATGCCATAACATCCACCCCATATTTACCGGTCTCCAGGGTCAGGGTGACAAGGTCATCCACCGATAGATCATCGTCTAAGGTCGCCGCTAAGGCTCTTTCCATAAAGGCAAAGATTTCATCCTTTTTATAGCCTAGAACATTCGCATGGCATGCATAGGCTGCCATCCCCTTTAATCCATAGGTGATGAGCTCTCTTAGGGAACGAATGTCCTCATCCTCTGTGGCTAGGATCCCAACCGTAGCCGCCTTGGCTTCAAAATCCTCCAGGCTATCCCCTTTCCAATGGGCAGCGTCATGGGTTAAACCCTCAAGGCTACCTCCTGCCCGAAGGATTTGTCCCTTGATCTGGTCTCTGAGCTTTAATCCCATTCGAACTCTACCCACAAATACATTCTTATTAAAGTTCGCATTGGTGATGGTGGAGAAAAGTCCGTTCATGATAAATTCATCCGCTTTTTCATTTACTATATCTAATTTTCTTGCCTCAACTAGATAGAGTGCGATCCCTTTCATGGTATAGATCAGTAGGTCCTGCAAATTTGCTACATCCTCAGGCTTTCCACAAATCCCCCTAACGGTACAGCCAGTCCCCTTGGACGCTTCTTGACATTGAAAACAAAACATACTCATTAACGATCCCTCCATACATGATATTTTCATTTGTAGTAATCATATCTTTTTACTCGGAATAATAATGTGATATTAGTTACGATTATAAAACTTTTGTAAAAATAAAAAAGGATATAATTCTATATCCTTCAGGCTGTTGAAAAACCCTTGAGAATTGCCCCTATTACTTATGGTAGGGTAGGCCATGTATAATGGTATAGGCCCTATAGATCTGTTCATAGAGGGTCAGAATAAGTAGCTGGATATCCATGTCCATGTTAGTCAGTGAAATATGTAGGTCCCCCTTTAGATTTGGAACCTCCCCGGGGGTAAGAAGGAAAAAAAGATCACTTCTTCCCTTTATCCCCAAGCTATTAATGTACTCTGCTAGGTATTCAGAGGACACTGATTTTCCCTTATCATTTACAAGGATGAGGACTTCCCTCCCCTTGATCATCCTACTTGCATCCTCGGGTCTTCTTACCGATATAAAACTCAGCTTACAGTACCTGGATAACCTTTTGGTATACTCCTCCACTCCCTGACGAACAAACTCCTTATTTAACTTGGCACTTGTTACAATGCGAATATTCATATCCTATGCTCCACTTTTTAGATGTTCTTTTTGGATGTACATTCTCCTATCGGCAATTTGGATCAACTGGTCCAAATCCTTGGCATCCTCCGGGTAGTTGGCGATTCCATAGCTAAACTTCACATGGATCTTCCCGTTCTTTGTAAAAATAGACTTCTCCTTTAATTGCCTCTCTATATTCTGAATCCTCTCCCGGACCCGTTCCTTATCCATATTGAATAGAACTGCGACGAACTCATCCCCCCCGTAGCGGGAAAATAGGTCGGTATCCCTAATATTCTCCTGGATCACCTTGGAGAACACTTTAATAACCTTATCCCCATAGTGGTGTCCGAACTGATCATTGGTTACCTTAAGGTTGTCGATGTCAAAGTATACCAAAGAGAATTCCTGCCCATCCATGTATGTTTCCGAACAGGCATTGGTAAACATCTCTATAAAATGCCTTCTGTTGAAGGTGTTGGTAAGATCATCGTACCTAGCAAGATGGGAGATTCCATCCACCAATTTATGGATATCAATGGCATTACCGGACAGATCTCCGAAGTAGTTCATGATCCGGACATCCTCCCCATCAAAGTTCTCTCGATTCATCCGTTCAACATAGAGGTAGCCTAGCAGCTGGTCCGCAAGATATAGGGGGGTGCATAATTGAGTTTTCTGATTCACTCCCTCCACCTCACCTGAGATCACCGGGAATTTTATATCTATTTTTTCCCCTTCCCCATATCCAATCCAAGCCTTATATTCAATATCCTTATTCTTATTAATGATGGCGACGCATCCCCTATCAGCATTAAGGAGGTTGATGGCATTTTTGAGTATAAGAGCGTAAACCTCATCGGAAAATGAATGTTCAATCAACTCGTTATATAGATTTAGGGTGGCTTCCCTAATCGATTTGTTCCTACTTATCCGTTTCTTAAGCTTATCATTCATGATTGCCAATTTTAATGAAAGATAGGCCAGGGGGCCTAGGAGTACTATGGTAAAAAGAATCTGCATCAAGATGATATGTTCCCCAAGTACAACCACCGGGAGCCAAATTCCCAGGAAGATGGGCATGAGAAATAGAAGCAGGAATAGTAGAATCTTTTTGATACCCAATACAACAACACCCTTTACTCTAATTTTTAAAGAGTTCAACCCTCTCTCTTACCATTAAGTCTATCATCCCAACTTGTTATATATAGTAAATATTCTACTTATAAATGCATTTACCTTTATATTTACCCGTTTTTTTATAGAGTTAAACCGACAAAACCATTCGTTCTTTAAAAGTTTCTAATAAATTTTTTTATAATGTTGTTGAAAAAAATCGAAACCTATGTTAGATCATCAACATAGACCTGGCATTAAAACCACTGCGCAGGGTGCCCTGCCTGCACACTCCTATGGAGTAGCAACAAAAAAAATGGCAGAAGCCAAGACTTCTGCCATTCGTCCAATTTACTTATTCCCGCGACTCTTTAGACAATGCCAATACTTCCCAATATCACTGCCACAATGGTTGCAACGATGGGAATGACCAGACTGGTCATCATGATATCCAGGTAGGATTCCTTATGGGTCAATCCAGTAACGGCGAGCAATGTTAATACCGCACCGTTATGGGGCAGAGTATCTAGCCCTCCTGAAGCTAGGGATGCAACCCTATGGAAGGCCTCTGGGCTGATACCCGTCTCCAAGGCCAATGTATAAAGTTTATCCCCGAGGGCTTCAAGGGCGATTCCCATACCGCCGGAAGCGGAACCTGTTGCTCCAGCTAATACATTTACAGCAACCGCATCGGCAACCAATGGGCTTCCGCCGATTCCCATCATTAGGTCTGCTAAGGCTTGGAATCCTGGTACCGCTCTAACAACAGAACCGAAGCCAACTGCAGCTGAGGTATTGATGATGGCGAGCATGGACCCCTGCGCTCCGCCATTGATCGCTTCGGTGAATTTGTTGAATGATTTGTAGTTTACCACCATACTTAGTATAACACCGGATAGTAATGCTGCAACGATATGCCAATCTAAGAGATTCAGAGTTAGGATCACTGAAAGTAATGGAAGGAAGGATACATATGGATTTGGCAACTGATCCTCGTCAAGAAGTAACTCTTCTTTACCCTTTGGTTCAGTAAAGCCTTCGCCTGCAGCAGTGAACTTTCTTTCCCTCCAAACCAACCACATATAGCCACCAACTAACATGATCAATGCGCCAACGATACCAAGGATTGGTGCAGCCATTGGATCGGTGTGGAAATAGTCCATAGGAATTAAGTTTTGAATCTGTGGGGTTCCGGGGATTGCCGTCATGGTGAAGGTAAAGGAACCTAGTGCAATTGCACCCGGGATGAGTTTTCTTGTGATGTTAGCCTCCCTGTAAAGGGCTAATGCGATAGGATACATTGCGAAAACAACAACGAATAGGCTGATACCGCCATAGGTTAAAACACCGCACCCAAGAATTACAGCAAGGGTGGCTCTTTTGGCACCAATTAAATTTACAAGGAAATGGGCAACGGACTGAGCAGCTCCTGTGATTTCCATTAACTTACCAAAGATGGCACCAAGCATGAATACTGGGAACCATGATTTTGTAAAGCCTACAAATCCAGTCATATAGGTCTCAGTGTATGCCGGTAGTAGCTCAATGCCACCTGTGATTGCAACAACCATAGCACAGATAGGGGCAATCCAGATAATGGACCAACCCCGGAATGCCAGATACATTAATAATGCTAATCCAAGAAAAATACCAAACATCTAATGTCCCCCTTCTTAATAATTTTCATAGAAAATAAGTAGGCTCACTTATTTCTATAGACCACTATTATTGAACCTAAGGAGCAAGTATAAAAGATCAATGAATTCAACCGTCCAATAAAGTAGGGCCTGATGAGGAAATGCAGTCATCCAACTGGGAAAAATTCAGCCATCCTACCTAAAGGATCTCTTCACCTCCTTGTTGCTAATAAGGACTTCATATTTTAGCCCTAGATAGTATAGATTCTTCCCTATCCCTACTCTTATATGAAAGAAAAGTAGGCCTTTCCTATCACATAAAAAACACAGGGTCAAATATACTAAAATAGCAAGAATCATGCCAAAAATATAATATTACCAGTAGCCATTGCCGTATAAGGGCTAAATTGTTGATACTGCTTAATTCTACGGGCTCCTCTCTATGAAGTATTTATAAAAGAAAATAAAAAAATACACCTATTTCTAAAATAGATGTGTTCTATTCCGTACAAAAATTCCCCTCTAAAAAAAATTTGTATCTATCCTTGTACAAAAATCTAAAATCCCCATAGAACCTGTCAGTATAACTTTACAGATTCTATGGGGATTTTTAGTGTATACTTATCCATGCAGTATTAGATATTGTATTTTTCCATTTTATCATATAGGGCTGCCCTGCTAATCCCCAATGCCCTGCATGCCTTACTTTTGTTCCCCTTTGACATCCGTAGAGCGTCCTTAATTGCTAGGGCTTCCGCATGGGCCACAACATCTCGAAGGGGCTTTAGCTCTCCATTTATTAATCGCCCTGTTATCTCCTTGGGAAGATGCCTTGCTTCAATTATGACCTCCTTATCCAGAATATTGATGGCACGCTCCAATACATTCTCCAACTCTCTAATATTCCCCGGCCAATCATAGTTCTTTAAGTACATAAGCGCCTCATCCGATACATGTTTGATGTATTTCCCCAATCGATTACATATCTTGTCCACCAAATGGTAGGTCAGAAGTTCAATATCATCCAGCCTATTTCGGAGGGGAGGGATATTGATGGTGACTACATTGAGGCGATAGAATAGGTCCGCCCTAAACTTTTCTGAGCTCACCAAGGCTTCCAGATCCTGGTTGGTAGCTGCAATGATGCGGATATCCAACTTCTTTGTAATGGTGGATCCGATCTTCTCAATCTCCTTTTCCTGGAGGACCCGTAGAAGCTTTGCCTGCATGTGAAGGGACATGTCCCCAATCTCATCCAGAAAAATGGTTCCCCCATCCGCCAATTCAAATTTTCCCATCTTCCCCTTTCGGTGGGCACCGGTAAAGGCACCGCTCTCATAACCAAAAAGCTCGGACTCCAGTAGCTCATTAGGGATAGCTGCACAATTGACCTTTACAAAGGGGAAGGGTGCCCGATCGCTCTTCTTATGAATGGCATGGGCAAAGAGCTCCTTTCCTGTGCCACTTTCTCCGAGGATCAGAACATTGGAATGGGTATAGGCGGCCTTCTCGGCCATTTTTTTTGTGTTAATAATCTCCCTATCCCTTCCAATGATGTCCTCCAGGGAGTAGTAGGCACGATTGGCATCGATGATTTCACCCCTATAATGCTCCAGCTCATCCTCCATTTTGCTAATCCTTTTGTAGAGAATATTCAACTCCTCCACATTTCGAAAGAGCACCTTCCCCACAGCTCCGGTAACCTTCCCATTTTCTATAATAGGATAACGGGACACGATCATATAATTCCCCTTTATCTTTTGAGGTGACGCCACATCCGGCTCACCGGTTTCCATCACCGATACCATACGGGTATTTTCAATGACATCGGTCACATGCTTTCCGATTACCTCCCCATGATCCACCCCTAAAAATTTGGTGTATGCCTTGCTCATCATGGTGATATATCCCTGCCTGTCCACCACCACAATTCCATCATAGGCAATTTCAAGGATCGTGTTTAATACTTTGGTGACATCCTTTTGTTGATTCAATTCCTCCAATAGGTTCTCATAATCGGTAATGTCTTGGAAAATGGCTACTGCACCAATGATCTTGTCATTATTTAGGATGGGAGATCGGTTGGAAATCATCCTCTTTCCGTTGTAGTAGAAGCTCTCCCCCACCTCTTTACGACCACTGGTCAAAATTTCTGGGAGGCTACTATCCTCTATCACCCCATGGATGTCCTTCCCGATGGCATCCTCTATGGGTATGCCCAGCATCTCGCTGGCGCTCTTATTAAAGAGGGTTATTTTTGAGTTAGTATCTATGGCGATAATGCCGTTATTGGTAGAGCTTAATATGGCATTGATATTATTAATGGTATATTCTAGCTTTTTGTAGTATGCCTTTAACAGGTCCGTTTTGGTAAGAAAGCCTACTAGCCTATTCATATTATTGACAACGGGGAATTTTTCCTCAGCCTTATCGAATATGACATTGGCGTTCTCATCCTCATTGATGTAGGGGATGTCTACACTCATGATTTCTGGAATGCTGGTGTCAGGGTCCTTCCCTTCCTTGATGGCATTAAAAAGATGGTTCTTGGTAAAGATACCTACCAAACGATACTGATCATCTACAACAGGAGCACTGTCAATATGACTGCTGCTAAAAATTTCAGCACCATCCTTCAAGGTACAATTTGTAGAAAGAGTAATTGGATTCAAACTCATAACCTCTTTTACCTTCAAGGTTATGCACCTCCCCCTTCTAATAATATGACCATAGCAGCACTCCCTATAGATTCCGCCCGACATGTGAATCAAAGGCATTTTAAAGAGACTGCTGATACTTTTGTATTAAATTTAATTATATCATACAACGGCCTCCCTTTTCCAAATAATTGAAGTATAAAAAATATTTAAAAAACTTTATATTTTGATAGCGTCCCCTTACAAAAACCCCTTAGGTTTTGTCATCCTGTAAATGGGCGTGCAGCTAGGGAGCTAGCAAAGCTAGCCCCTGCGATTGGTTATGGATGTATGGCCGATCTATGGTTGTCGGTTTTATACCTACCGTTCCTTCCTATGGATATACCCTATCTATTTCCTTTCAACAATCAATGCCGTTCCCTGACCTCCACCAATACATAGGGTTGCAAGCCCATATCTCGCCTCCCGTCTCTTCATCTCATAGAGCAGAGTAACCAGAATCCTTGCCCCCGATGCTCCAATGGGATGACCTATGGCGATAGCACCACCATTGACATTGACCTTTTGAATATCTAAGCCCAGGTCCTTTACCACCGCTAAGGACTGCGCCGCGAATGCCTCATTGGCTTCAATGAGGTCAAGGTCCTCAGCGTTCAAACCCGCCCTCTCCAAGGCTAGTTTAGTAGCAGGCACCGGCCCATAGCCCATAATTTGGGGATCCAGGGCAGCATTGGCATAGGATTTAATAGTGGCAAGGGGGGTAATCCCCAACTCCTCCGCCTTTTTCTTGGACATAACGATGAGCATCGCAGCCCCATCATTGATCCCCGATGCATTCCCGGCCGTTACCGTCCCGTCCTTCTTAAAGGCGGGTCTTAACCTCCCAAGCTTGTCCGCCGTGGTCCCTGGTTTTATGAATTCATCCTGATCTACCACGATAGGATCCCCCTTCCTTTGGGGAACCTCCACCGGAACGATCTCCTCCTTGAATCGCCCTTCCTCCTGTGCCTTTGCAGCCCTTCGCTGGCTCTCGGCGGCGAAGTCATCTTGCATCTCCCGTGTAATATCCCATCTCTCAGCGATATTTTCAGCGGTAATGCCCATGTGATAGTTATAGAAGGAATCTGTCAACCCGTCATGTACCATGTAATCTATGACCTCCTTATCCCCCATGCGAAGGCCCCATCTGGCACCGGGCAGCAGATAGGGGGCATCGCTCATATTCTCACTACCACCGGCAAGTATGATGTCCCCATCCCCCAGTTTAATGAATTGTGCCGCCAAGCTTACCGCCCTTAATCCCGAGCCGCAAACCTTGTTGATGGTAATTGCAGGTGTGGTATCGTTGATACCTGCCTTGATGGCAATCTGTCGTGCGGGATTCTGTCCTAAACCCGCCGATAGCACATTGCCAATCACCACATCATCCACAAGCTCCGGCTTAATATTCGCCCTTCTTATCGTCTCCCTGGCAGCGATTGCCCCCAGCTCAATGGCAGAAACCGATTTGAGGGAGCCTCCATAGCTCCCTACGGGCGTTCGAACCGCACTGGCAATTACTACTTCTCTCATATGTCCACTCCTCCTCATTGGCTAAAACTTCTTCCTACTTATCATGGTTTTTTCCTTCCATTATTATACATAACGAACTCATATTCACCCCCATTTAATTGGCTATATATCTTGGAACTGCGTTGACTTATAGGGGGAAATAATGGTACTATATATTTGAGTATTCCTATATGTTTACTATGATATAAAGGAGCGTTGCCTATGGACAATCTATTAAGGATTTCCCATTTAAAAGTCTCTGTGGAGGATAAGGAGATCTTAAAGGGCATCCAGCTTAATATAAATAGGGGGGAGATCCATGCCATCATGGGACCCAATGGTTCGGGAAAATCCACCCTAGCCCATGTTCTAATGGGCCACCCCAAATACGACATCACCCAGGGTCAAATCATGTTTAAGGAGCAGGAGATCACCCGCCTGGACACCCATAAAAGAGCAAGGCTGGGACTGTTCCTGTCCTTCCAATACCCTGAGGAAGTCCCCGGAATCACCGTGGAAAAGTTCCTGCGCACTGCCCAGACCTCAATCACAGGCAGGCCGGTGAAGCTCATGGCATTTAAAAAGCTACTCAGGGAAAGGATGGAGCAATTGAATATCGCTCCCGAATATGCCCAAAGATATCTCAATGATGGTTTTTCCGGAGGGGAGAAGAAAAAGAACGAGATCCTTCAGATGATGGTACTCCAGCCCGAGCTCGCCATTCTGGATGAAACCGACTCCGGGTTGGATATAGAGGCAGTAAAAACCGTATCCCAAGGCATTCGAATGTACTCCAATGAAAAGAATGCCCTACTGATCATTACCCATCACCGAGAGATCTTTGAGTACATCCAACCTGACTATGTCCATATATTATTGGACGGGCAAATTGTCCGAAGCTCGGATGCCTCCCTGATGGATGAGATTGAAAGTAAGGGCTACCAATGGCTAAAAGAGAATGTAAGGGAGGCGATTATTTGAGAACCAAAACCTATGTAGAGGATATCTCCCGAGGGATCTATGATATCAAAAATGAAGTCCGCTTTCGTTACAAATCCCAAAAGGGATTGACCCCGGCCATTATCCGTGACATATCCAAGGAGAAGGGGGAGCCCGGTTGGATGACCGACTTTCGGCTTGCCTCCTTAGAGGTCTATAACCAATTGGATCTTCCACCCTGGGGACCGGATATCTCCCAATTGAATATGGACGACATCGTCGCCTATATCCGCCCGGATACGGACCTCCATAGCACCTGGGAGGATGTACCCGGTGATATCAAGGAAACCTTTGAGCGTTTAGGGATCCCCCAAGCAGAAAGGGAATCCTTGGCAGGGGTTGGCGCCCAATACGATTCTGAGGTGGTCTACCACAACATTAAGGAGGAATTAACCCGTCAAGGGGTAATCTATACCGATATGGAGACAGCGGTGGTGGAGTACGAGGACACAGTCAAGGAATATTTCATGAAGCTCGTTCCCCCCAATGATCATAAGTTCGCCGCCCTCCATGGTGCCGTATGGTCAGGGGGTTCCTTTGTCTATGTCCCTAAGGGAATAGCGGTAGACATCCCACTTCAATCCTACTTTCGCTTGAACTCCCCAGGTACAGGCCAATTTGAACATACCCTGATCATTGTGGAGGAGGGTGCCCACCTTCATTTTATCGAGGGCTGTTCAGCTCCAAAGCACTCGGTCATCAATCTCCATGCCGGATGTGTGGAACTCTATGTAAAGGAGAACGCCTCCCTACGCTATAGCACCATTGAAAACTGGTCTCGAAATATGATGAACCTCAATACCAAGAGGGCAGTGGTAGAGAAAAATGGCCGTATTGAATGGGTCTCAGGCTCCTTTGGTTCCAAAGTCTCCATGCTCTATCCCATGAGCATCCTAAAGGGGGAGGGAGCAACATCCGAATTTACCGGGATCACCTTTGCAGGCAGGGGGCAGAACCTGGATACCGGAACCAAGGTGGTCCATGCTGCACCCCATACCTCATCCACCATCCATTCCAAATCCATCTCCAAGGATGGAGGGGTGGCAACCTACCGTGGGCTAATCTCTATCACCCCCAAGGCACATCACTCCAAGTCCACCGTTTCCTGCGAATCATTGATGCTGGACCAATATTCCAAGTCGGACACCATACCGGTGATGGATGTCAGGAACGATAGGGTGGACCTGGGTCATGAGGCGAAGATCGGACGGATCAGTGAGGAGGCCATCTTCTACCTCATGAGCCGGGGAATCTCTGAGGAGGAAGCAAAGGCAATAATTGTACGGGGATTCGTTGAACCCATCACCAAGGAGCTCCCTCTGGAATATGCCGTGGAGATGAACCATCTGATCAATTTAGAACTGGAAGGCAGTATCGGTTAAAGGAGTGAGAAGGATGAGATCAAGACTAGTATTAAATAAACTCCCCGTACCTACCTGGCGGTGGCTGAAGGTCAACCATACCGTTCTTGAAAACCTAGACCTCCCAGGGATAACACCCTATCGCAAGGATCCCATCAAAATGGCGCCTAAGAATGGCTTGGACCTTCAGATCCAACCAAAGAACCTGTACTTTATGGATTCTATGGGTAATTTCCCCCAAGGAGGGCCCAAAGGGGTTTCCGACGAGATGGTGGATTTTGTTCAAAACCACCATAATACCGGCGTCCTCCTCCAAATCCAGGAGGGAGTCCACCTTAAGTCCCCCATTTGGCTCACCTTTGCCCATGATGGGGACCATAGGTCCATCATCGATCACAACCTCATCATCGCCCAGGCGAACAGCCACAGCACCTTGATCATGGACTATTCCTCGGAGGATGCCACCCCCGGATTCCACAATGGGTACACCAGGGTATTTGCAAAGGAAGGTGCCAGTATCCATGTGATCAGGATACAGAACATGAATGATTCCTCCATAAGCTTGGACTCCACCATTTCAACCCTGGGAAGGGATGCCCGGGTGACCATGACCACCATAGAATTGGGTGCCCAAAATAGGGTGTCCAGCATGGTCTCCCATCTGGAAGGGGAGAATGCCCTCTCCAATATGGACAGTGTCTACCTAACCGATGGACACCGACAATTGGACATGAACTATTACATGTTTCACCATGCTCGAAGGAGCCAGAGTAATATCAATGTACAGGGTGCCATGATGGATCGTTCCAAGAAAATCTTTAAGGGAACTTTGGACTTTAAAAGGGGCGCCTCCCTCTCCAAGGGCAGTGAGGAGGAGTATGCCATTCTCCTGGATCCGGAGGTGGTTTGCCAATCCATCCCCCTCCTACTATGTGAGGAGGACGATGTCCAGGGACAACACGCGGCAAGCGCCGGCCGAATCGATGAGGACCAGCTGTTCTACCTGATGTCCAGGGGTCTTTCCCATGGGGAGGCAAGGAGGATCATCATAGAGTCCGCCTTTGAACCCATTTTAAAAGGGATCCCTTTGGCTCATCTTAAAGACCAGGTTAAGGCAAACATCAATCATCGCTTAATGCAGGATAGGGAGGGGTAGAATGAATATCCATGATCTGAGAAAGGATTTTCCTGGACTGACCAAGGAAGTGAACGGAAAAAGGCTGATCTACTTAGACAATGCCGCCACCACTCAAAAGCCAAAGCAGGTAATCCAAGCCCTTGAGTCCTACTATGCCCATAGCAACGCCAACCCCCACCGGGGTGCCCACAGCCTTAGTGTAGAAGCCACCGACATCTATGAGCGGGCAAGGGAAAGGGTGAAGGACTTTATCCATGCCGGGGATACCAAGGAGATCATCTTCACCAAGAATGCCACCGAGTCCTTGAATATGCTCGCCTATACCTATGGGATGAATGCCATCCAGGAGGGGGACGAAATTGTCATCTCCATTATGGAGCACCATAGTAATCTTATCCCATGGCAGCAGGTGGCAAGGGCAAGGGGGGCATCATTGAAATTCCTCTATGTGGATGAAAGGGGTAGGATCCCCCAAAGGGAGGTCTTTGAAAAGATCACCGGTAGGACCAAGCTGGTCGGCATTACCCATGTTTCCAATGCCCTTGGTACCATCAATCCGGTAAAGGAGATCATAGAGTTTGCCCACAGTAAGAATGCCCATGTTGTAGTGGATGCCGCCCAAAGTATCCCCCATATGCCGGTGGATGTGCAGGATTTAGATGCGGACTTCATGGTCTTTTCGGGACATAAGATGCTGGGTCCCATGGGCATAGGCGTTCTATACGGCAAGAGGGAAAGACTTGAACAGCTTCCCCCCTTCCTCTTTGGTGGCAACATGATTGAATATGTCCACGAGGATGGAGCTACCTTTACCGAACTTCCCCATCGACTGGAAGCCGGAACTCAAAATGTAGCCGGTGCCCTGGGTTTGATGGAAGGTATCAATTATTTGGAACGAATCGGTATGGATAGGATCCAGGAAATGGAATCCCAACTAACCGCCTATGCTTTGGAACAGATGCTGGGCCTAGATTTCATAGAGATCTACGGACCCAAGACGGTGGATGATCAAAGTGGGGTGATCTCCTTCAACATAAAGGACCTCCACCCCCATGATACCGCTACCATGTTGGATGCCCATGGCATCGCCGTTCGCTCCGGTCATCATTGTGCCCAGCCCCTTATGAGGCACATGAAGCTCCATGCCACAACCCGGGCGAGCTTTTACTTCTATAATACTAGGGAAGAGATCGATGCATTGATGGAAAGTTTGATATGGATAAGGAAGTGGTTTACCAATGGATCTTAATGCCATCTACAATGAATTGATTATGGAACATAGTCAAATGGGCCATAACCAGCGGAAGGTGGACCGAGCTACCCACAGTCAAAGAGGGCATAATCCCAGCTGCGGGGATGAGATTATACTGGAGTTAAGGTTAAAGGATGGTGTGGTTGAGGATGCCGGCTTTACCGGGGTAGGCTGTGCCATCTCCAAGGCATCCACCTCCATGATGATCGACCTCATAAAGGGCAGATCCAAGGAGGAGGCGTTATCCCTTGTGGATACCTTTATGGGGATGATCAAAAGGGAGATCACCCAGGATGGGGAATTGATGGTGCTGGAGGATGCCATCGCCCTAAAGAATATCTCCAACCTCCCAGCCAGGGTAAAATGTGCCCTGCTTGCCTGGCATACCCTAAAGCAAACCCTCCAATAATATAAAGGGACGGTTCCCTCGTGCTAGCTATTCACAGGAGAACCGTCCTTTCATATTAGTAGCCCAGTTCTTTGTTGACGATGATGACATGCATACGGTCAGGCTTCATCTGACGCTTGATGACGGTATAGGCATTACATATCCTGCCCGGGCTGGTGCAATCCGAGCAATGACCCGTCTTCACACAGGGGTTGGTCAGATTCAACCTTACATTATTTGCTGGGGAAGCGATGGATTCGCACCGATGGATTGCCTCCTCTAGATTCCTTACAATCTTATTGATGCCTGCTACCACGATCACCTTCCGGGGCCCATAGATCATGGCGGCTACACGATTGCCAAAGCCATCGATATTGTAAAGCTCTCCCTCCTCGGTGATGGCATTGGTGCTGGTCAGGTAGGCATCCGCCATAAAGGTCCTCTGATAGATCTCCTTGATCTCGGGTCCATTTTTCTCAAGACCTTCGGCATAGCGGTCCAGGAACTCATAGTCCCCATTTCTCAATAGTTCTATGGCACCGATCTCGAATAGGGTCATGGAGCCACCTACCGACACCACATCCCCCTTATTCAGGATCTCCCTGATCCGATCCAGGGCTTCCGCCTCCTCCTGAACAAAGTAGCCTTTAATATTATTCTTCTCTAAGTTTTGTATGGTCTTCTCCGCCCGCTTCTCATTGATGAAATTTAGATGCTTATCCATACTATAACCCCCTTATATGTAGTATTTTGCTACCTATATAGTATTATAGAAAGACATACATATGCAAATAATTGTTAAGTATATGACATTAGTAATGTTTTATTCATAAAAAAAAAGGTCCCTTCTGCTTGAATCCAAGCAGAAGGAACCGTACTTTGCGCTTATTCCTATCCTTTAAACACCTGCTTTTTCTTTATCATATGCATCTTTAACTGCTGGATCATTATGCTGTGTCCAGTTATATTTTAGCTCAATATTTAATGTTTTTAATTCAACTTTGTCTGCATTAACTACTTCTTTTGGTAAATAAAAAGTTGCAATTAGCCCTACCTTTTCTCCGGGATTAAGTGTACAACCCCTAAATCTTTCCTCTATTTTTTGTTCTAATAAATCTAAATTGAATGTACCAGTTACTGATCCGTTTATTCCAACTTGGGCTTTCATAACATTTTTTAATCTTTCGCTGCCCCTAAATGTTACAGTGGCATCTTTAAAAACTACTGGGATATCACCCATATTTGTAGCCTCAAATTCACATCTTACATCTCTTCCTGGGTAAAAATTGGAGATCTCTACATCAATAATATTTGGATTGTTTTCTCTAATAGCTGCAGTTTTATTAATCCATTTTTCTCCGGATGCTCCAAATATTTTATTACCTTGAGTAAATTCAATCTTAAATTCGCCTGTTGATACTTGGTTTTTTATGCTTAATGTGTCACTCCAGTAAGCATACCCAGCTCCGATTAGCAACAATGCTGCCACCAGTACTAATGCAATAAATCTAGCTTTTTTCATAACCATCTCTCCTTTCTATTTTTACTTCCTGTTCCTATGATTATAGGATTTACAGTAGATTTTTACTCCCTTCAAAGGAGTGATTTTTGCTAATCCCTTTTGGCCATGGACTACTACTTTTGTACCATACAGGAGAGAAAAAAGAACGGACCAAGGTCCGTTCAAAGGTTTTTATATACTCATTTAAAATTCAACTTCACTTATGGCCGTACCCTTCCTGCTCCTCAACCATAGGGAAGGCCAACCTATTTTGGGTACCACCTTTACCACCCTACCCTTGATATTTTCAGGCGCTACAAGCTCTGAATCCTCCACTGAGTTACTATCCCCCTTGGTGCGAAATTTAGGCACCCCATCCTCCTCTAGAATTTCCACGATACGATGGGATATGAGTATGTTGCCCCTTTGGAATAGGATCACATCCCCCTTCTGAAGGCTTTCAATATCCTCCATCCTCAATGCCTTATCCACTAATACCACATCCCCCGGATGGATCATGGGCCGCATACTACCGGTGGCAATGACCGATGGATAGATGGGGAATACCCCTAGGACGAACCATATAATAAGGATGGACACGAGACTGGTGATCATCCACCCAAGCAGGCCCTCCTTTCGTTCCCCTTCCTTAATCTGCCCTGTCGCCTTGGCATACATGTTTTCTAAAAACAGGTAGGCAAATAGGGGCACCAGAGTGCCAATAAAGGCCTGGGTGATCCATTCCAAATCGGGCAGTATGGGTGACAGCCAGTGAAAGGCTTCGGTTACCCCCATATAGATCATCCCCGGCAGGGGACCCCCTATGTATGCCATAAAGGTCAGCAACAGATTCTTTGTAAGTTCCGGCACAAAGTATTGGGCACCGAATTGTACTGCCTGCTCTATACTCTCAATGCTCAAAAAACGATTCAAGGATATACCAACCACCGTCATGAATAACGCAATACCTACAAATAGCAGCTGATTCTCCTTCTTAGTCAAGCTATGTACCAGATAGCTTCTTGCCAACTCCATCCCTACAATGGAAGATCCTGCATAGATGATATTGATCAACATCCCCACTACCGAATGGCTATAGGGGCTTCTCCCGAAGCCATGGATGAATCCCGCCAAAATAGAGAATATGATGAGTATACAGGCTATGCTTAACGCCCACCAATTGACCATGCCTAATAGCTTCTGTTCCCCTTGGTCTTCGGGTTTTGGCAGCTGCCAAATAATTAGGGCGAGCACAAGCCAAAGGAAGGGCTTTAAAGCATAGTGAAAAACCCAACTCCCGATCACCGGTGCCAAAGGTAAGCTTCCAATGGTATAGATTCCGATTAATAATCCTATAACCATGAATCCATAAATTTTTTGAGGCTTCTCTTTAGAAAAGCTTATCCCCTTCATGTTACTCCCCCTTAAGTTTACTAAAGTAAATCTTCCCCCTCTTCAACGCCTTCTTCTATGTTACCATCCCCCTCGGTTGTTTCCTCTAGGGGTTCCTCCATCTCCTCTGCCTCTTGTTCTCCTACATCCACAACCTTATCCTTGACTTCCTCTTGGTCTTGGTCAGCAGTATTCTCTATAGACTCTTGTCCTAACTCCTCGGCAATCCCTTCCTTGTCACCTTGCACTTCTTCTATCTTTCCTTCTGCCCCTATTTTTTCCATGTTTCTTGTGGTTTTATCCAATATTTCTACCTCTCCAGCAGCTTCCTCCTGCCATGATCCCGTTGAGATGGTGCAATAGATCTTTATACTATCCGTCCAATAGGCATAGCTGATACCGGAGAGGCTTAGTATCAGGATTGCCGACAGGACCATTGCTGTTGTTCTGGTAAATAATTTGAATTTCTCTTTCTGAACCTTCATCTTTTCACCTACCCTCCTATGATTTGCTAATAACTGTATTCCAAAGAATGGCTCACAAATAGTGCAGCCTCTGTTCGATGGTGCAATTCCAACTTGGACAGGATATTGCTCACATGTTTCTTTACGGTATTCTCTGATATATGGAGTCTTTGGGCGATCTGGGAATTACTTAAGCCCTTGCCCAATTCCATTAAAACATCCCTCTCCCTTTGGGTGAGCTCATCCAGTCCACTTTGCATTGTTCCCTTCATTTTGTAGCTTAAAAGCTCTGGGTCAATATAGTTCTTCCCCCTTGAGACAACACTTAGGGCATATAGAATATCCTCTGGGAATGCTTCCTTAAGGATATACCCATCTACCCCTATTTCCCGTGCTCTTTCAAAGTCCTCCCTTCTTAAGGATGAGGTAAGGATGATGAATTTCGTTAGGAATCCCCTTCTCCTAGCCTTAAGGATGATGTCTAAACCCTGCTCCTTTCCTAGGTTTAGGTCGATAAGTGCAATTTCAATCCTTTGTTGACTTAATTTTCTTAGCGCTTCTGCTACATTTGAAGCCTCTATGACTTCCTCTATATTCTCTTCAAAGGATAGGGCGGTGGAAATGCCCATACGAACTAATGGATGATCATCAACAATCAAAACCCTCATATGATCTCCTCCTTAATATGATGATTCTGATTGGGCAGGGTGATTATAATCTCGGTTCCCTTCCCTGCTTCACTGTAAAATTGTAGGTCTCCTTGTAGACTTTGAACCAGATAATTCATGTTTTTAATGCCTAACCCTCCTTGTTTACTATTCATAAACCTTTTATAGTCAAAGCCCCTCCCATTATCTCTAATGGTTAGGGTGATTAGATCCAGGTCTATTCCCAGTGTTATGTTGATGGCTTTCGCCTTTCCATGGCGTAGACCATTTCCAATCCCCTCACAAATGATTCGATACAATGCCATCTTCTGAGTATTCGTTAATAGTTCATGCTTCCCCTCAATGTCCAAATGAATATCTACTTTATTTAAGCTTTTTACCTCATGAATATGGTCCCTCAAATCCAACTCGAAATTATTCGTTCCATTCTTTTTCCAGCTCATCCCATAGATAACCGATCGTAGGTCCTTCATAGCTCTATTAATTGCTGAGCGTATGGTATTTAAGTCCTCCTCCAATTGTTTTTTATCCGTTTTTTTAGATTTTATCAGAGCAAACAGGCCGCAGGACGCGCTAAATAGTTGTTGCAATACACTGTCATGGATCTCATCAGCGATTCTGTTTTGCTCCTCATTGATGATTAATCCTCTATTCACCTGTTCCAGCTCTACCCTTTCAAGCACAATGGCACTTAGCTTGGAAAGAAAATTCATTTGTTCAGCATAACTTGAATAGGCCCCATCCTTCCCTTCATAATTTATAGATCCTATTCCCAAAATCCCATAGGGCAAGGCATTGGATTTGATAGGGGTAAGGATGAATACCTGTTCATTCACCCTTATTTCTATTGGATATGTTGTTTCGATGAAATGGCTCCATCGCTCTAAAATTTTAAACTTTATTTGATCCTCAATCTCTTTGCGAACATCCCCATCAACAATAGGGCTTGTTTGAAATTTAGGTGAATAAAAAATAACGTCCTTAGCTTTTGTGATCTTCCTTGTGGAATCAATGATAAGGGAGATCAATCCTGCACCATCCCTCTCGGCTGACAACATATCTACCATTTGATAGAGCTCCATAGTATGATCCATGGTAGCCTTTATCTTTGTATTTGACCATTGAAGTTCTTTGTTGACATCCCTTAGCTTCTCCTTCTCCCTACCCAATTTCTTCATATACCTCGCTAGTATCTGCATAGCAATGGTGATTAGAATCAGACTTAGGATGAAATTTCTTTCATGATTGTAGATATAGGGGAGGAGTTCAAGGCTGGGATAGGTCCCTAAATAGAGGATCCCCATGGAGGTAGATAGGTAGACTGCAAAATTGATCCAGCATAGTATCTGATTTAATCTTATTGAGGATATAAGGATGGTATTTAAGGAGTACCAAAGGTAGGGACTGGCAATTCCCCCGGAAGGGATAAGAAGGATGGTATTTCCTGTAACTTCTAGTAGAACTAAAAATATGATGCTGGGGGTTGAGCCCCAGTTCTTTACATAGAGGTATTGTAAGATGAGAGAAGCAATAAGTATGCATATAATGATAAATGTCTTTTGTCCAAGGGAATGATCAGGGCTGCCAAAGGCATAGAAAAATGAGGTGATGAATATGGAGAGGCTTCTAAATATGAGTATGATTTTTATATCCTCTTGCTGTTTCTTATAAAAATTGATGACTCCTCGGGTTGTGGTCTTATACAAGTGTATGACCCCCCCTGCTTCCTATGTTATTTGGTATAGGGCAATATATTCAATGGATCCAAGGAATATGTATGGGAATCTGTAATATATAGGTATTATGTCCATAATCTGGGGAATTATGATGGACAAATAAAATAAAAAACTACCAAGAAAAAATCTTGGTAGTTAGACAGTCATGGCACCATCGTGCTTTAGACTCACAACTTTGCAGTCTTACTGTTTCCAGTAATTTGCCCTTTCCAAAACTATAGATAAACTATATATACTTTGTAATTATATTTTATAATCAAAAAGGGCTACATTCAACAGCAATCGAACGCAAGTTCTCTCATATTTAGATAATAACTTCAATATTTCTACTATATACTCCTGTGAAAGTCTTCCTTATGAACACTCCTATACCCCTATATTTTGTGTCTTTAAAAAGACTTTTTGCAATATATTGTATATTCTGCCCGATAGGCTTGCTGCCGATAAGGGCTATATTCCTATGTCAAAATATTGGATAAAATAGGTATGCCCTTAAAACATTGTTGAAAAAGGTATAAGGATTATATCGAAAGTACGATAAAGCTAATGATGATGGACCCCATTACCGGTATAATAATCCCACCCCTAAACCATCCATAGATCAGGGCGAAGACTGCCCCAGCCATTGCCGCCCATGGCATATTGGGCGTGGCCGTAAAGATCCCCGGTAGTATCAGGGCGCCAAGGGCAGTATAGGGGATGTATTTTAGGAAGCTGCGGAGGTTCTCCGGGAGTCTACCCTTGGATACAAATAAAAAAGGGATAAGTCTAGGTAGATAGGTCACAACCATCATCCCCAAAATTAATAATTTGATATTAGGCATTGACCTCTACCCCCCTTTTTTCTAGATAGCAACCCACACCTGAGACCAATAGGATGGATAATATAATACTCCACCCCTGGGGCAGAAAAGGAATTTGCCCAATAAGGGTATTGGTCAAACCCGAGAGGATGGCTAGCATTGCAACCCTATAGGATTTCTTTGCCTCCGGTAGTAGAAGGGCGATGTACATGGCATAGATACCGATTCCCATACTCTCCTGTATGGTTTCCGGAAGCACCGTCCCAATAATAAACCCTAGGACGGTCCCTCCTACCCATGATAGATAGGAGAGGGCCTCCAAGGTAAGGATGTACTCCTTGGTCATACTCTCCTTTCTAAAGGATACCACCGAGAAGACCTCATCGGTAATGCCAAAGGCGATGAGGGGTCTATAAGCTTTTTCATGTCCTATATTCTCGGACAGGGAGGCGGACATTAAAAAATGTCTAAAATTTACCAAAAGCGTGGTAAGGATAATCTCTCCCAACCCCGCTCCTACCGTAATCAGATTTAACGCCATAAATTGACTTGACCCTGCAAATACTATGGCTGAAAACATGAAGCTCTCGATTAATTGAATCCCAGAGCTCTTTGAAAGAATACCGAATGTCATAGCGATGGGTAGATAACCCACGATAATAGGGAATGCGGAGATCATTCCCAGTTGGATGTCTTTTCTCCTGTCAACCCTTTCCATTTTATCCTCCTTAAAGTACTACGGATTCCAAGGTTCCGATTTTGAATAATAGTTGTATTATATTCATCAAGGTTGTTTCTGTCAATAGGTGGGGGTAGTCCATCCTCGCTTTGAAAACAACTGTATTCCATCCGTGGGCAAATTATGTTATACTACCCTTATGATTCATTCGAGGATGGAGGTCAAACCAATGAGATATATGAGTACCAGGGATGTTGCTCTGCGTATATCCCCTTCCCAAGGGATCCTTCAGGGGATCTCGCAGGAGGGAGGCCTATTGGTCCCAGAGCAGCTCCCTCATGTAGAACTAGATTTAGACCGGTTGAAGGATATGGATTATAGGGAGCTCGCCCTGCATATTATGCATCCCTTTTTTACCGACTTTGATAGGGAGGAGCTAAGGGATCGTATTCATCGTGCCTACGATGATAAATTTTCCCACCCCGAGATCGCCCCTCTCGTGAAGGTAGGTGACCAATACTTCCTAGAGTTGTTCCATGGACCTACCCTTGCCTTCAAGGATATGGCACTGTCCATACTCCCCCATCTGTTGGTTGGAGCACTAAAGCATTTGGATATGGATAAGCAGGTATTGATCCTTACTGCCACCTCGGGGGACACCGGTAAGGCGGCTCTAGAGGGATTTAGCAATGTGGAGAAGATTAGGATCATGGTCTTCTACCCCCAGGATGGGGTCAGTGAGATCCAAAAGAGGCAGATGATCACCCATGGGAGTGATAATTCCATGGTGGTCGGCATCCATGGGAATTTTGATGATGCCCAAAATGGAGTAAAGGAGCTTTTCAACAATGCAGACCTTAGGCATCGATTAACGGAGAGGAACATCCTCCTATCCTCCGCCAACTCCATCAATATAGGGAGATTAGTTCCCCAGATCGTTTACTATTTTTATGGGTACGCCCAACTTTTGAAGAATAATGAAATAGCCAAGGGGGAGAGCATCAATGTGGTGGTCCCCACGGGAAACTTTGGGAATATCCTCGCCGCATACTATGCGAAAGGAATGGGACTTCCCATCCACCGATTGATCTGTGCCTCCAATGAGAACAATGTGCTTACCGACTTCTTCCACACCGGGAACTATAGTATAAAAAGACCCTTCCGAATGACCAGCTCCCCCTCCATGGACATCCTAATTTCCAGTAACTTAGAGAGGCTATTGTTTGAGATTAGCGGCAGGGATGACCACCTTATTAAGAAACTGATCCAGCAACTGCAAAGCAGGGGGGAGTATTCCATTGAGGGGGAAATGTTGAAAAGGCTGGAGGACTTTTACGCAGGCTTTGCCAAAGAGGAGGATGTGTTTAAGGAGATCTCCCAACTCTTTCAAAGGGAGAACTACCTAATGGATCCCCATACCGCCGTTGCGTATCGGGTCTATCAGAATTATAGGAATAGTACCCAGGACCCCACCAAGACGGTGATCGCCTCAACGGCAAGTCCCTTTAAATTTGGAAGGAGCGTCTGCCATGCCCTGGGTTTGGAACAGCCGGAGGATGACTTTGCCCTACTGGAGGTCCTTTCAAAGGCGACCGGGTTAGACATTCCCCAAGGAATAAAGGATTTAGAGCACCGCAGCATCCTTCATCCCTATACCTGCCACAAGGATGAAATGGAGAAGATGTTGGAGGACTTTATAAGGGAGGAGGAAGGCCATGATTAAGGTAAGGGTGCCCGCTACCAGCGCCAATATGGGGCCGGGTTTCGATACTATGGGTGTGGCATTAAATATGTATAATCACTTCTATATCCAAGAGGCGGAGGAACTGAGTATCACCGGCTGTCCAAAGGAGGATGCCAATGAGAGCAATCTTCTGTACCGTTCTATGATCAGGTGTCTGGAAATGCTGGAATTCCCCTACCGGGGCTTTCATATCCACTTTGACTGCTCCATTCCCATATCCAGGGGCCTGGGAAGCAGTGCCTCCTGTATTCTGGGTGGGATGCTTGCCGCCAATGGGATAGCAGGTAACCCCTTGGATTCCGGATCAATTCTCAGGATTGCCTCTGAGATTGAAGGGCATCCCGATAACATCGCTCCCGCACTTTTTGGGGGCATGGTGATCTCCATCACCCAAGGGAACGAGATCCACTACAATAGGATGGACATCGCCCCGGGTTTAAAGTTCTGTGCCTTGATTCCGGATTTTACCCTCTCCACCCATGAAGCGAGGGCGGTTCTACCTAAGTCTGTTCCCTATGGGGATGCAATTTTTAATGTCTCCCGATCCTCCCTCCTCCTATCCGCCCTAATGACGGGAAGGCATGAGTTGATTAAAGTTGCCTGTCAAGACCGGCTACACCAGCCCTATCGGGGCAGGCTCATTGCCAACTACAGTGAGGTCATCCAGCAGTGTGAAGAGCTGGATTGCCTCGGTGTCTACTTAAGCGGCGCAGGACCTACTATTATGGTCATCCTGGGGGAGGAGGATAACACCTTTACCCCGTCAATGAAGGAGTACCTTGCCGACCTCCCCCATACATGGGAAGTGGTTGAACTGAAGATCGATGCCCAAGGAGCATGTGTAGAATCCCAATAGTGACATAAAAAAAGATCCCCTGAAACCACGGTATTTCCAAGAGTAATTCAAGGGATCTTTTGTATCTTAGTCGTCAACCTTACATATATTGCCCTGTGGGCAAGGGGAGGAGTAGTATATACACTACCCCTCTTTTATAATCTCCATCACCATTTTTGCCGTCTTTACCAGATCATCGATGATAAGATATTCCTCTAGGGTGTGGGGCTTTCTTTCCCCGGTTGCCAGGTTCACGGCTTTGATCCCATTGGCATTAAATACATTGGTATCGCTGCCCCCACCTGTTTTACTGGTATAGGCTTCTATGCCGATATTCTTGCACGCCTTTTTTACCAGGTGTACGATCTCGTCCTCCTCATCCACCCTAAAGGCATTATATTCCCGCTCCCTTGTGATCTCTATCTGGGCGCCGAATTTTTGAGCGGTCCTCTCAAAGACCTCTACCATATGGCCGCTTTGCTCATCCAGCTTGTCCTCGTCCAAGCTTCGTGCCTCCCCCTCAAGCACTACCTCGGGTGCTACGATGTTAGTGGCTTCGCCCCCATGGATTACGCCGATATTTGCCGTGGTCTCCTCATCGATCCTTAGTAGCTTCATCCCGGCGATAGCATGTGCCGCCACATGGATAGCGCTGATCCCTTCCTCGGGTGAAACCCCGGCATGGGCTGCCTTCCCAAGAATCTTTACATGGAAGCTGTCCTGGGCCGGCCCCTGGGTGATGATCTCTCCAGGACTCCCACCACTATCCAAGACAAATGCTCTTTTGGACTGAAGGCTGTTATAATCCAGATGCTTGGCTCCTAGCAGCCCCTTTTCCTCACATACGCTGAATACCACCTCTATAGGCCCATGTGGGATATGATTCTCCTTTATGACCCTCAATGCCTCGATCACCGCTGCAATACCTGCCTTATCATCTGCACCCAGGATGGTATCCCCCCTTGAATAGATGGCATCCCCCTTAATGATAGGTTGAATCCCCTCCCCCGGTGATACGGTATCCAAATGGCAGCTAAATAGTATAGGCTGGGTTCTTCTATCCCCTGCCAGTCTGGCAATGATATTCCCGCTATTGCTCCCGAACTTTTCCCCGGATCGGTCCATGGACACATCCAACCCTATGGACTCTAATTCCTCTTTGATAAATTCTGCGAACTCTTTTTCCTTGGTGGATGGACTGGAGATCTGTACATATTCCATAAACTTTTGGACAATTCGTTCTTTATTAATCATTGCTTTTCCTCCCTATATTCTTAGTCTTTATTATTTTCCCATTAGTATAGTTATATAACAAAAAAGAATAGGATGCCAGAAGAAAGACGCTTAACCTACAGGAATATCAGGAAAAACTTAAAAAATTTTTAATATTTTCTTTAGTTTGTTTGTGGTATAATGAATGCGTTATTATTATAAAAGGGGGCTATAAAATGAAAGAGGATCAAGATATCTACTTGGTGTTTTCAAAAACAGGAACCATCCTCTCTCGCATCCTGAGGAACTTTTCTAAGACAAAGTATGTACATAGCTCCATCAGCTTAGATTCCGAATTTACCCAAATGTATTCCTTTGGCAGAAAGAATCCCTATAATCCATTCTCCGGGGGATTCGTCATTGAATCCTTTGATAGAGGTGTATTTGCTCGATTTCCCCAAAGTGAGTGCCATATCATAAGGATCCGAGTGTCTAAAGAACAGCTTGCATCCTTGAAAAGTGAACTAAATCAGTTCATCCTAAATCAGGATGCCTATCGATATAATTTTCTAGGACTCTTTGGTATTCTTTTAAACCGGCCCATTAAAAGGAAGAATTGCTATTTTTGCAGTCAATTCATCTCTGAGTTACTAATAAAGAGTGGTATCTATAGCTTTCAAAGACCTCCTGAGCTCATCCGTACCGATGAGTTAATCCTAATTCACCCCCAGGAGCACTACTACACAGGATTTGTAAGGGGTGCTGTTAAACAACCTGTCCCTTTACAGCAGATCTACCAATTTACACTAAAATTATAGGGTGATTTTACAGAATAGGGATTTTATCATATAATAGGGATAATGATGATTAAGGAGGAACTTTATTTTAATGTCAATAAAAAGTGGTGATGTGGTTCAGGGAACCGTTACAAGGATTACAAATTTTGGGGCTTTTATTAAGCTGGAGGATGATCGGACAGGACTCTGTCATATCTCCGAGGTCTCCAACGAATATGTCAAGGACATCCATGATTTCCTGGAGGAAGGACAAAAGGTAAGGATTAAGGTAATGAATATTAGGGAGGATAACAAAATCGAGCTTTCCATCCGTGCCTTGACCAAAAAATCCGCCCCAAGGAAGTCCAAGGAAACCTTTGAGAATATGTTAAATGATTTCTTAAAGAGCAGTGACGAAAAACTAAAAAACCTAAAAACAAGGGACCAAAAATTCTAAATAGATTTAAACCAAAAAGGATAGGCATAAAACCTATCCTTTCGATTTTATTTGGGACATACAAAGAGCTATCTACCCGCTAGGCTGCCCTTCTCCAAACCTAAAATCTGCTCTATAAGCACCCTATATACCTTAGGATCGCTTTCCCCCTCCATATAGAGGTCTCCCAACCCCCTAATCAGAATCTTTAGTATATACTCCGGATATTGTATATTTATGAGTCCCTCATCCTGCCCCCATTGAAGAAGATTCCGGGCGTGAATCAATGCAGTATCCGAAAGTTTTTTCCGTATAAGGGCGAAGAGCCCGGGGTATCTCGGATTGTAATGGTAGATGTTAGGGTATTCCCGGATGGTGCCGAAATACAGGTCAAGGATGGCACCTAATTTTTGATAGAAGTTTAGGGAAGGATTGGCCATAATCTCCTTTAGCCCCCGGTCCACATCCTCAACAAATTCATCCAATACCGTCTCTACCAATTCATCCTTCGATGAAAAGTAATAGTAGACCAATCCCTTTGCTACCCCGATACTTTTAGCGATGTCATTAATTGAAGTTTTAGCAATGCCCTTTCGCTGGAATAGATGCCTAGCCGCATCTATGATCTCTTTCTTTCGTATTTCAGGTTCCTTTGTGATACGCATAAGAGCCTCCTATTCGTTGGATTTCAAGGATTCCACCATGTTCACATTCCTTAGCTTAGGATGCATGAATATATTGACCATAATGGAGAACACCATGGTAAGAAGGATGGAAATCAGATAGCTGCTAGGATGGATTTGTTTTCCGAATGCCATGGCATCAATCTCCATAGTCATAATAACATATCCATGAAAAAAGTGCCCCAATAGGAGTCCAACCATGGTTCCAAAGACGGATAGTATGATATTCTCCCGATAAACATAGGTAGAAACCTCCCTATCCCGGAATCCCAACACTTTTAAGGTGGCGATTTCCCGGATCCTCTCGGTGATGTTAATGTTGGTCAGATTGTACAGGACAACGAAAGCCAAGGCACCTGCTGAAAGCACTAGGATCAATATGACATAGTCCAAGCTTCCCAAGGTATCCTGTACTTCATCGATAAGCCCCATGGTAAGCATAATACCCAGTACCCCCTCATGTTCCATGAGTTCTTCCTTAAAGGCTTTCTCATCCAGTCCTTTAGGATCCTTGAGGGTAAAAAGAAGGGTGTTAAAGTCTGGGCTTTTAAAGCTTATCTCCTCATAGGTATCCGGGGAGAGGTAAATATAGTGGGACAAGTAGTTCTCAGTGATCCCCTGAATCTCTACCTCAAAGGTTAAATCATCCCCATCCCGAAAACCAATTTTATCCCCCACCCCTACATCAAGCAATTCAGAAAGTTTTTCAGTAATCACGGCCCCTCGATCCTTCAAGGGGATCTTCTTTCTCGACACCCTTTCATGGAGATGGATGTAGTCCTCCAACATTTTCCCATCCTCCGGTACCGTTAGGTTTGCCTCATAACTTCGACTTGAGTTTGGAACCAGGACATCCACACGAATGCTAAGGCTCCTCATATAGGATCGAATGCTCCCATAATTTTCAAGGACAGCCCCTAACTCTAAGGAATCATCCTTCCCATCGTCGAGGAAGATCTGTCCATCATAGGTAAACAGCTCATTAAACTGTTTAACCATGATATCATTGACCGAATCCCTCAAGCCAAAGCCGGTAACCAGCAGAGCGGTACAGCCGGCGATCCCGATCACAGTCATAAAGAATCTCCTCTTATAACGAAAGATATTCCGTGCCGCAACCTTGCGGGAGAAGGACAGCCTCCTCCAAAGAGGAGTAATTCTCTCCAGTAGGATTCTTTTACCCGGCTTAGGCGCCTTTACCTGCATAAGCACAGCCGGCACCGATCGCAACTCTTGAAGAGCCGCAGCAAGTGAAGCAGACATGGTGGTTATTACCGCTAAAAGCGTGGATATCACCGCATAATCCCAATGGTAGGGGGTAAGCCTTTCTGGAATATTATACATGATCCCATAGGCATTCATCACAGCGGTGGGGAACAATCGGAAACCAATACTCAGACCGATAATAGCCCCTAAAAGGCTGGATAGTAAGCCATATATTAGATATTTAAAGGAGATGGTTAGGTTGCCATAGCCCAGGGCCTTTAGTGTGCCGATCTGAACCCTCTCTTCCTCGATCATTCGTGTCATAGTAGTCAGACATACCAATGCAGCAACCAGGAAGAAAAATAGGGGGAAAACCTTGGCTATGACACCGATCCTTTCAGCATCATCCCCATAGTTTGCATATCCGGGATTCCCCTCCCGGTCCAAAACAAACCACCCATCAGGGATCTCCAGGATTTGCCTTTCGGCATCCCGAATTTCTTCTTGGGCTTCTTGGATTCTCTTTAGGACATCCTTCTTTTCCCTTTCGAAGGTTTCCCATCCTTCTGCCCATTCCTCCTTAGCCCTTTCTAAGTCCAACCTCCCCTGGTTTATGGATTCTTCCAGCTCTAATTGTGCCCGGTCCAAGGAACCCTCTCCCTCAAGGAGAGCTTTTTCATTCCTGGACAGGTCAGCCTTTGCACGGTCCAGGTCTCTCTTCCCTCGATCGATCTCCTCCTTGCCCTCTTCAAGGGCCTTGTGACCTTCCTCATACTCCTTTAGGGCTCGTTGATACTTCTCCCTTTGCTTTTGAAATTCCTCCAATCCCTCCTTATATTCCCCAAGACCCCTTTGGTAATCCTCCATACCTTGCTGATACTGCTTGTTTAGATCGGATAGGATAGCGTCTATCATGGCGATAAAAAGGAATTGTCCTTCCTTGGAGTAGGGAATGCTCTCCTTAAGGTACTCTGCTATTTCCGGAGGGATACCTTCTATGGAGTCAACCAACCTGTTAAATTCCTCCTGATCCCCGGGAGCTTGCTCCGATAACTGATCCCTTAAATTCTCCAATGCTACGATCCCTTGGTCTAATAGGTCCAATTGGGCTTTCCCCTGATCCAGTTCTGCCTTGGCTTGGGCGAGTACTTCCTCTCCCTGCTCTAATTCCAGCCCTGCCCTATCCAGTTGTGATTTGGCATCATTGAGCTGAACCTCCCTTTCATTATACTCCCTAAGACCTTTCAGCCAAGCTTCATAATATTCCAGATAGTTCCGTCTTCCGTCCTCGAGCTGTACCCTGCCCTCTTCTAATTCCCTTCTACCATCATCAATCTCCGATTGATACTTAATTCTATTCTCCTCTAATTCATTCTCCCCCCGGAGAATCTCATCCCAAGCATCCCGAAGTCGTCTTTCAGCATCCCCTAATTCTCTTTCGGCCTTTCGCTTTTTCTCCTCCAGCTCTTGCTTACCTTCATGGAGCTCCTGACGGAGGGCACGGGTTTCCCTCCCTATGGCTTCCTTGCCCAAGACTTCGAGCTTTTCCCCTATGGGTTTTAAGTGTTCCCGGTAGGCACCTGTATAGGCCGTTAGATTCCTTGACTGGCTGGTTTGGATGAATAGATCGGTGGGCTGCTCTAAGGCGAAGTCCCCCTCAGGTATATAG
>FZPS01000153.1_pt70 | contig 61466 bp, 63 predicted proteins | sample 1817821 | NCBI WGS metagenome assembly FZPS01 (sample SAMEA104158645, study PRJEB21678) | metagenome | place: Germany | collected 2015-04-21 | reverse complement strand
AAAAGTTTGATGTTAGCTCATCTTTGCTGACTAATTTTTTAGTCTTTGAATCGACAAGGACTTATTGTCCTTTTGTCTTTTGGTTTGTTCAAAGTATCTCACACTGTTTAATTATCTAGGTTCTGTGCCTCTCCATCACCGGAGCGACTTTACTAGTATAACAAATCTTATAGATTATGTCAACCAGCCTTTATATTTATTTTAAATATTATTGTTGACGTGTTTTGAGGTCAACTTTTAATATGTTACACCCTTTAAATGTCTATGTCAAGATTTTTTTATAAATTTTTATAAATTAAATGGTCATGGTCTTTTCTGCTTCTTTCCTGAGTTTTTCAAGTACTCTCTTTTCAATCCTGGATACTGTCATTTGTGAAATCTGTAGATCCTCAGCGATGGCTACTTGGGTTTTCTTGTTAAAGTACCTGTCTATTAAGATTTGCTTTTCCATCTTATTTAGGATATTCATGGTCTTAAGCAAGAAATCACTATTTTCTACCTTATTGAAATATAGATCTTCTTCTCCAATTAAATCTGCCAAATTAATATCCTTATCATCATTGTTGGAATCAAAGGTTATGTCTAGAGATTGGGGTGTGTAAACCTTACTAGCTTCCATAGCCTCTAGAACTTCTTCTTCAGTACAATCTAGATATTCTGCTATATCTTCAACTGTGGGTGATCTTTGAAGGGTTTGACTTAGGTGCATCTTAGAATTGTTGACTTTCTTGGATAACTCTTGGATTCTCCTGGGAACCCTAATAGTCCATCCCTTGTCCCTGAAATACTTTTTAATCTCACCAATAATAGTAGGGGTAGCAAAGCTTGAAAATTCATATCCCTTATCTATATCATACCTATCAATTGCATAGATAAGTCCTATACAGGCAACTTGGTAGATGTCATCATAATCAATCCCTCTATTAGAATACTTTTTCGATAGTATTTCTGCTATATAAAGGTGTTTTTCAATTAATTTGTCCCTAATTTCCTTGCTCTTATCTTCTTTGTATCTTCTAAAAAGGGCTTTGATTTCATTCTTTTCATTATTCTTTTTTTCTTCCATATCATAGAAGTTACCCTTTGACATGACTACCATCCTCTATTCTATATATTTAACCATGCATATACCATCTTCAGTAAATCCAACCTCATCCATTAGGGACCTTATTATTAATAATCCCAATTCTTCTTTATTAAATCCATCTACTTCTTCTGTTTCATGCTCTAGTACATCTTTCACTCTAATTGTTAGCTTGTCCTCTTCTACTTCATATTGGATTGATATATTATCCTTGTTTTCTTGATTGATTACGTTGATACATGCTTCCCCAATACAAACTTTGATATCTTCTATTTCATCAATGGTCAATCTTAAATTATGGGCTATTGAAGATGTAGTTAACCTCACTAGACTTATATAATCAGGTTTACAGGGAATCTTCAAATAAATATTATCTTTAGTCATCCTCCTCACCCCTAATAGTGAATAGTTTATCTAACTCGGTAATATTAAACAGTTTCCTTATATTAGGCTTCAAATTTTCTATAGTAATGCCATTGTCCGTTTCCCTTACCATCTTTAACAAGCTAATCAAGGCACCCAAACCTGTACTGTCTAGATACTCTAATTTGGAGCCATCAATTAAGATATCCACATTTCTTTCCTCAAAGGAACTCACGACTTCATTCTTAAACTTAATGGACGTATATATATCTACATCTCCCTCAGGTTTTACCACTAGCACTTCCTTATCTTGATCGAACTTAACTTCTAAATTTAGAGACAATATAAACCCTCCTTTTCGATAATATACATGATTAATTCTATTATATAATAAACTTAAAGTAAAGTAAAAAGACTATAATATGGCTTAATTTCAATTATCGAGAATCTTATAAAAAAACTAGGGAATGGATTTACTCTCCCTAGTTTTTCTTATATGGATCTAATGTTATATTATTTTTCCTCATCTTCTTCAACATACTTGGCTACTGCTACGACCTTATCGTCTTCCATCCTCATAAGAGTAACCCCTTGGGTATTCCTACCCATGGTAGATATATCTTCTCCCTTTATCCTAATAATAGTTCCTACTAGTGATATCATCATTATCTCATCGTTTATATCGATTACCTTGGCTGATACAATATCCCCAGTCTTCTCCTTGATATTGTAGGTTATAACACCTTTTCCACCCCTATTTTGTGTCCTATATTCACTTAGGGGGGTTTTCTTACCAAATCCTAGCTCTGTAACCACTACTAGGTACTTGTCATTTTCGATTAGGTCCATAGCAACTACCTCATCATCATCTTCCAAAGTAATTGCTTTAACACCAGCAGCACTTCTTCCCATAATTCTTACATCATTTTCATCGAACCTGATGGCCATACCCTTCTTGGTAGCAACAATCAATTCCTTGTCACCTTTGGTTTTCTTAACTGCTATCAACTCATCCTTGTCCTTAAGGGTAATTGCAATTATTCCGCTAGTCCTGATGTTTTTAAATTGTTCTACCTTGGTTTTCTTAATGATACCCTGTCTAGTTATAAAGATTAGGTTTTCTTCAGGATTATAACTTTCCATAGGTATAATGGCTGAGACTTGCTCACCCTTTTCAAAGCTTAACAGGTTGACTATAGCTGTACCCCTGGACTGCCTTCCACCCTGTGGTATTTCATAGGCCTTCTTCATGTAGACCTTACCCTTGTTGGTGAAGAATAGGATCATATCATGAGTTGAAGTAATGAATAAATCTTCAACAAAGTCGTTGTCCCTAGTTGTTAGGCCTATGATTCCCTTTCCTCCCCTTCTCTGGGTTCTATAGGTGTTTTCCGGAGTCCTCTTTATATAGCCCATGTGGGTAAGGGTTATTACCACATCTTCTTCGGCTATCATATCTTCTATATCTATTTCACCAGAGGCTGGAACTATTCTCGTTCTTCTATTGTCACCGTATTTTTCCTTGATTTCTATTAATTCTTCTTTGATGATGTTGTCCAATAATCTCTCATTGGCTAAGATGTCCTTGAGTCTATTGATCTCTATAATTAGATTCTTATATTCTTCATCTAATTTATCCCTTTCCAGTCCAGTTAACCTTCTTAGCCTCATATCTAAGATGGCCTGGGATTGCTTATCAGTTAGGCCAAATTTAGCCATCAAGTTATCCTTAGCTTCTGCATCATTTTTGGAGCCCCTGATTGTTTTTATAACTTCATCTATATTGTCTAGGGCAATCTTAAGACCTTCTATAATATGGGCCCTATCTTCTGCCTTGTTTAAATCAAATTGAGTCCTTCTTCTAATCACTACCCTTTGGTGGTTTAAGTAATGATTTAGCATTTCCTTAAGGTTTAATACCTTTGGTTCCCCATCTACTAGGGCTAACATGATTATCCCAAAGGTAACCTGCATCTGGGTTAGCTTATATAGGTTGTTTAGGACAACCTTGGGTATGGCATCCCTTTTTAGTTCTATGACTATCCTTAAGCCATCCCTATCTGATTCATCCCTAAGGTCTGATATGCCCTCTAATTTCTTATCCCTGACATACTCTGCTATTTTTTGAATTAGGTTTGATTTATTTACCTGGTAGGGAATCTCAGTTACGATTATCCTATTTCTGCCCTTATCATTCTCCTCTATTTCAGCAACAGCCCTTAACCTAATCCTTCCCCTACCTGTCCTATATGCTTGTTTTATTCCATCCTTTCCCAGAATAAATGCCCCTGTTGGGAAGTCAGGTCCCTTTATATGCTTCATGAGTTCTTCTATACTAATCTCTTCATCATCTATTAGGGCAATTGTACCATCTATTATTTCATTTAGATTATGGGGTGGTATATTGGTCGCCATTCCTACAGCTATACCTGAAGACCCATTTACCAATAGGTTGGGGAACCTACTTGGCAATACCACAGGTTCCTTTAGGGTTTCATCAAAGTTAGGCATAAAATCAATGGTATCTTTTTTTATATCCCTAAGCATTTCCATGGCTAGCTTTGTCATCCTAACTTCTGTATAACGCATGGCTGCAGCGCTATCTCCGTCTATGGAACCAAAGTTACCATGGCCATCAACCAAGGGATACCTGGTGTTAAAATCCTGGGCCAGCCTTACCATGGCATCATATACTGAGCTATCTCCATGGGGATGGTACTTACCTAGTACGTCCCCGACTACCCTAGCTGATTTTCTATAGGTTTTATCTGCATCCATGCCTAGATCATCCATGGCATAGAGGATTCTTCTATGAACTGGTTTTAGACCATCCCTAACATCTGGTAGGGCCCTACTTACAATAACACTCATGGCATAATCAAGGTAGGATTTTTTCATTTCGTCTACTATATTTCTTTCAATTATTTGACCTGTTTCCTTATCCATAATCCGCCTCCTATATGTCCAAGTTCTCTACTAGTTTAGAGTTTTCTTCTATAAATTCTCTTCTAGGCTCTACCTTGTCGCCCATGAGGGTTGTAAAGATTGCATCTGCCTCTAGGGCATCCTCTGTACTTACCCTCAGTAAGATTCTGGTATCTGGATTCATGGTTGTATCCCACAGCTGCTCTGGGTTCATCTCTCCTAGACCCTTATATCTTTGGATGGTTATGCTATTTCTACCTATTTCTTCTAATTTAGCATCCAATTCTTCATCACTATAAACATAGTAATCCTTTTTACCCTTGGAAATCTTATATAGGGGTGGTTGGGCAATGAAGATATTGCCATTGTCCAGTAATTCCTTCAAGTATCTATAGAAGAAGGTCAATAAGAGGGTCCTGATATGGGCCCCGTCTACGTCGGCGTCCGTCATTATGATGATCTTTCCGTATCTTAATTTGCCTAGATCAAAATCATTGCCAATACCAGTTCCAAAGGCTGTTATTAGGGTCTTGATTTCTTCTGAGCTTAAGATCCTGTCTAGTCTTGCTTTTTCAACGTTTAGGATCTTACCTCTAATGGGTAGGACTGCTTGGAATTCCCTGTCCCTACCCTGCTTGGCACTACCACCAGCTGAATCCCCTTCCACTATGAAAACTTCTGTTTTTTCTAAATCATTGGACTGACAATCAGCAAGTTTACCTGGCAAGGTGGTGCTATCCAAGAGGCTTTTTCTTCTTGTTAACTCCCTGGCCTTTCTAGCTGCCTCCCTTGCTCTTTGGGAGCTGATGGCCTTTTCTATTATGATTTTGGCAACCTTTGGATTTTCCTCCAAGTAGGTGTTGATATATTCATAGGTTAAACTTTCCACAATCCCCCTGGTCTCACTATTGCCCAGCTTGGACTTAGTCTGACCTTCAAATTGGGGTTCTGGTAGTTTTACTGATAAAACTGCCGATATACCTTCCCTAACATCCTCTCCAGAGAGGTTATCTTCCTTGTCCTTGATATGGTTATACTTTCTACCATAGTCATTCATCACCCTGGTCAAGGCAGTACGGAAACCAGATAGGTGGGTTCCACCCTCTGTGGTATTTATATTATTTGCGAAGGTAAATACATTTTCTGTATAACTATTGGTGTATTGTAGGGCTAATTCTACTATGGTACCATCTTTTTCCTCTTCAAAGTATAGGATGTCCTTGTGAATTGGTGTTTTGTTCCTGTTTATATACTCTACAAAGGACTTAATTCCACCTTCATAGTAAAATTCTGTTTTCTTTTCATTTCTTTTGTCTTCTAGAATTATTTTTACTGCCTTATTTAAGAAGGCCATTTCCCTAAATCTATATTCAAGAGTTTCAGAATCAAAGACTATGGTTTCAAAAATTTCAGCATCTGGCTTAAAGTGAATGGTGGTTCCCGTATCCTTACTATCGCCTATAACTTCTAGGGATGTAACTGATTCGCCTCTCCTAAATTCCTGCTTGTATTCCTTATTGTTTCTTTTTACCTTTACTATCAACCATTCAGAAAGGGCATTTACTACTGAAATACCTACTCCATGGAGACCACCTGATACCTTGTAGGCAGAGTTATTGAATTTTCCACCTGCATGTAGGATGGTTAGGACAGTCTCTACTGTAGACTTCCCTGTCTGTGGATGGGTTTCTACTGGAATACCACTACCATTGTCTTCTATGGAAACTGAGTTATCTTCAAAAATTGTAACCTTGATGGTATCACAGATTCCTGCTAAGGCCTCATCTATACTATTATCTACAACCTCATATACTAAATGATGAAGGCCTCTAGGCCCAGTGCTACCAATATACATTCCAGGTCTTTTTCTTACTGGTTCAAGGCCGGTAAGTACCTGGATTTCATCTGCTGTATAATGTCTGTTATTAGCTTCCACGCTCAATTTAACTTCCTCCATTCTTATTCTTTTGTATATATCCTTTTTAATAAGGAGGTAGAGGATATATTTGACGTATACAATTTGTAACTGTTTAATCTACCCTTATAATTCCCCTTACTTGTATCAGAAGTTATTATATAGCTTTTGATATTGTCATTTGTATAATTAACCAAACAATCTTCCTTTATCAGGTTTTGGATCAAGTTATAATTGTCCTCTGATTCTAATACTGTATCAATATCTAATATTGCCACTATGTCGCTTTCTAATAAGGCGATGTTATCTCCTATGTGAATAATCATCAACAACTCTCCATTTCTAGTTTTCCGTCATTTATATGAAAGATGGTCTTATCCAAGTTATCCAAGGTTTGTAGGTTCTCCATTTCTGTCATTGTTATAAATACCTGCATATTCTCTAGATATCTAATAAGATACTCTCGCCTATCTTCATCTAATTCCGATAAAACATCATCTAATAATACCACAGGATACAGGCCTATTTCTTCCTTAATTAATTCCACCTCCGAAAGGATTAAGGACAAGACCAGGCTTCTTTGTTGGCCTTGAGAGCCAAAAATCCTTGCATCCTTGTCATTTAAAAACATTAAAATATCATCCCTATGGGGTCCTATTTCTGTAGTTCCAAATTCTAAATCTTTATTGATTTTTTTCCGTAGTAAGTTTATATAGGCTTCTTCCATTTCTTGTCTGTCTTTTGTGATAGGGATGTTTGAAGAATAGTGTAGGGTTAGGTTTTCCACATTCTTGGTGATTGTAGAATGAATATGATTGGCTATTTTTTCTAGTCTTTTAATGTACTTATGCCTCTCCAGGATAATACTTGTACCAATTTTAGCGATTTGCAGGTCAAATAAATCTAATAAATTTCCTGGATCTCTATTGAATTTACTAGATTTAAGTAGGTTATTTCTTTGAAGTAGAATTTTTCTATATCTGTTTAAATTATACTTATAAACTGGCCTAAGCTGTGATATTACATCATCTATAAAGTTTCTTCTCTCTTGAGGTCCATCCTTTACAATCCTTATATGGTCCGGAAAAAATAGGACGACATAAAGGCCACTATCTAATTCCCTTTGGCTTTTTAATTCAGTCCTATTTATTCTAATCCTTTTGGGCTTATTCCTATCTAGTTTTAACTCTATTAACTTGTTAAAGTTTTCTGTCCTTATATCAGCCCCTATATAGGCTTCATTTTTAGCGAAATTGATGATGTCACTATCCCTGTTAGTTCTGAAGGATCTGCCATTTGAGCACATATAGATGGCTTCCAAGAGATTGGTCTTTCCTTGACCATTCTTTCCAATAAAAATATTGATATTCTTATTAAAACTCAAATTTATATTCCTATAGTTTCTTATGTTAATAAGTCTAATACTCTCTACATTCAAAAAATACACCTCTCAAGGTCCAGCCTATAGATAAATTATATCATATTAAATTATTTTAAACAAATGTTCCTTATCTACCTCAATAATATCTCCAGACCTCAGTTTTTTGCCCCTTTGGAGGCATACTTGGTCATTAACTTTGACAAGGCCATCTTGGATAATGGCCTTTGCATGTCCACCAGTTTGGACTAAATTAATGAGTTTTAAAAATTGATCTAACTTAATAAAATCTGTTTCTATTCTAATTTCCTTCATATTCTCCCTCTTAATAGTCATCCTGGGCCAATCTGACTGGCAATACCAGGTAGATATAGTTTTCATCATTTACCCCATTAATTATACAAGGGTTTAGGCTGCCTGCAAAATTCAACTCAATGTTTTCAGCATCAATTACCCTTATACCTTCCAAAAGATATCGTGAATTAAAGGCTATATTTAGACTATCTCCTTTTTGAACTGATTCTAACTCTTCATATACATTACCTATTTCAGAATTAGACTTGATAATTACCTTGTTATTCTCTAGGGTAAGCTTTACTAGGTTAGCCTTCTCTTGACTTGCTAGTAGGGATGCCCTTTCTAAACTATCCTGTAGGCTCTTCCTATTTACTATGACTGAAGATTTATGCTCATCCCTGATGATATCCTTGTAGTTGAAGAACTGACCCTCTAATAACCTGGAGTAAACCAAGGTATCTCCCATATTAAAGACTACATGGCCTGATGCAATACTGATCTTTAAATGTTCCTCAGTATCTTCAAGGATTCTATTTAACTCATTTAAGGATCTACCTAAGATAATCATCTTAGTGTTTATATTGGAATCCAATGATAATTTCCTTAGGGCTAACCTATAGCCATCTAGGGCAACAAAAGAGATTTTTCCATCTTGAAGCTCCATTAAGACACCAGTTAAGGATGGTCTTGTTTCATCCTGGGAGGTTGCAAAGACAGTTTGTTTTATTATGGCCTTGAAAAGGTCAGTTGGGATTGAGAAAGATTCACTTTCTACAATTAAAGGAAGCTCAGGATAATCTTCACCTGGGTTTCCTGCTATATTGAATTCTGAATTTTCACATTTTATATTGATGTTATTATCCTTTACCTCTATATTTACACTGGTATCCGGCAATTTCCTTATGATATCCCCAAATATTCTTGAATTAACAACTACTGATCCCTCTTCAATTATTTCACAGTCTAAGTAGGTTTCTATACTGATTTCTAAATCCGTTCCTGTTAATTTTAATTGGTTGTTCTTAGCTTCCATTAAGATTCCGTCTAAGATTTGTAAGGTAGTTCTAGAAGATATACCTCTCTGGGCTATGCTTATATGTCTTGATAGATCTTTTTGTTCTACTTTGAATTTCATGGTTTTCCTCCTTTAGAAATAAATAAAGATATATAAATACAGTAGTAATAGTAGTAGGTCCTGTGATTATGTGGATAAGTCCTTAAGTTGCTAAAATAATACTTGTTTACTAATTTAATAAGATGTTGATAAGTATTTAATACTATAAATCCTATCCACAAGTGGATATTATAATCCCTTTAATTTATTGGTTATATATTCGATTTTTTCATTGAATTCCTTATCATCTTGAATATCACTACTTATCTTATTGCAGGCATGTATAACTGTAGTATGGTCTCTGCCTCCAAATTCATCTCCAATTTTAGGTAGTGACAGGTCAGTTAATTCTCGAGTTAGGTACATGGCTACTTGTCGAGGATAGGCTATAGCTCTAGTTCTCTTCTTAGAGTTAAAGTCCTCTATCCTGACATTAAACTGATTAGCTACTTCCGCTTTTATAAGATCTACTGTTATTTCTTTAGGTCTATTATTAGATATTATATCCTTTAGGGCTTCCTCTGCTAGTTCTACTGTTGGGGCCTTATTTGTTAAGGAAGAATAAGCCACAACCCTGATAAGGGCACCTTCTAGTTCCCTAATGTTGGACTCTATCTTGCTTGCTATATATTGCATAACTTCATCGTCTACTTCAAGATTTTCCATGTTTGCTTTTTTTCTTAAGATTGCTATCCTAGTCTCTAGATCTGGGGCCTGGATATCTGCTATGAGTCCCCATTCAAATCTTGACCTTAGCCTATCTTCTAAAGTAGGTATTTCCTTAGGTGGTCTGTCCGATGATATGATAATTTGTTTATTTGCTTCATATAGGGCATTAAAGGTATGGAAGAATTCTTCCTGGGTACCTTCCTTTCCTGCTATGAATTGAATGTCATCCACTAGGAGGACATCTACATTCCTATACTTGTTTCTGAATTCTTCATTTCGGTATTCTCTAATTGAATTGATTAACTCATTTGTAAACTTCTCGCTGGTTACATAGACGACTTTGGTGCTTGGATCTTGACTTAATATGTAGTGGCCTATCGCATGCATGAGGTGGGTCTTACCTAGTCCTACTCCACCATAAAGAAACAAGGGATTGTAGGCTTGAGCAGGGGCTTCCGCAACTGCTAGGGATGCTGCATGGGCAAACCTATTGCTATTACCGATTACAAATGTATTAAAGGAGTATTTAGGATTTAACTGTAATCTTTGGTTATTGTCATTTTTCTCCTGTTGGATTTTTTTCTCAAGGTTAGGACTTGTTTCTTCACCTGGGATTATAAATTTGATGGCATATTCCTTTTTAGTTACTTCCATAATTGAATATTTGATTAGATTTTGATATCTTCCTTCTAGTATACCCTTGGTAAAATCATTTGGTGCTGCCAATACGATGGTGTCATCGCTCATACTAACAGGAATGACATTTTTTAACCAAGTATTGAAGCTTACTTCAGTTAATTCTACTTTGATAATATTTAAGACATCATTCCAAATACTATCCAAATTTGATGACATATTTTACCTCCCTTTAAATATTTGAAGCATTTATCAACAAGTTTATTAAGATTATTTATGATAATAATTTAGTTAAATATTGTATAATATAATTGTGGAAAAAAATATCAACAAACTGTTGATTAGAGTACAAGGTTTTTACTTATGCAAATTATCCACATACTATTTATAAGTAAATTGTGAATAAATAAATGTGATATTTCTAATAGTTAAAGTAAATATTAGGTTTAAGTCAAAACTTATTCACACTTTATCCACAAGTTGTGAATAAAAATCTTGTTTTAACAGATTTATTAAATACTATCCACATGTTCTTTAATGATATCAAAATTTTTATATTTATTCAATCTAATTATCCACAGGACTAACATCTTGTTAACAATTCATTTAGGCCTGGTTATAGATTTATATTTCTTGACATAACAATTATAAGTAAATATAATCAATAGTAGTGTCCCATTATATGCAATTCTAAGAATACTCTATATTGACATAGATATGGCGATTTTAAGGAGGTGTAGTTAGGTGAAGAGAACATATCAACCAAAACAAAGAAAAAGAAGTAAAACTCATGGTTTTAGACAAAGAATGAAAACTAGGTCTGGTAGAGAAGTATTAAGGAGAAGAAGATTAAAGGGTAGAAAGAAACTATCTGCTTAAGGGCCACTATTATAAGTGGCCTTTTTAATCATGGCTGTTTATTGGAGAATTGTGTATGGATAAGAAAAATCGTCTACTTAAGAATATGGAGTTCCAAAAAGTATATAATGAAGGAAAGAATTATTGGAATAGGAATCTGGTATTATATGTAAGGAAGAATGATTTAGAAGAGACAAGGATTGGATATACTATAACTAAAAAATATGGAAATGCCGTAGTTAGAAATAGGATTAGAAGACAGATGAAGGAAATCGTTAGATTAAATTTTCATAAGATCAAGGGTGGATATGATTTAGTTTTTATACCTAAGAAGAATACAATCGATATTTCCTATAAGGAATTGGAAGGCTCTATTATGCATATTTTAAAAATTGCTAGAGTTTTAGGAACTAGGTGAAGAAAATGGCTAAACTCGCGATATTACTAATTAGGTTCTATCAAAGGGTTATTTCAAGATATATATTAATTGGAAGGAAATGCAGATTCTATCCGACTTGCTCTGAATATTCGTTATTGGCTTACAAAAAATATGGTTTTATTAAGGGAACATATTTAACTATAAGAAGGATACTCAGGTGCAATCCTTTTCATCAAGGAGGATATGATCCGCTTATATGATAGGAGGTTAATATATGACAGCATTTCTTGGTAATATACTAGGGTCTCTGCTAAGGTTTGTTTATGATATGGTTTCTGCTACGGGTATTGAGACAAAATATGTTTCTTATTATGCTCTTGCAATAATAATTACTACCATTATATTTAAGTTAGCCTTATTACCCCTAAGTATATCTCAAGTGAAATCAAGTAAGAAAATGAGTGAACTGCAGCCACTTATGAAAGAGATTCAAACCAAGTATAGAAATGATCCCCAAACACAGCAAAAAAAATTACAGGAGTTATATAGAGAACATAATTATAAACCTTCGGGTAGTTGTTTGATGTTGTTGGTTCAAATGCCAATATTATTTGCTTTTTTTGCAGTATTTAGGGATCCAGCAAAGTATGCTTTTACAGAGCCTGGTTTCTATGAGGCAATGAATAAGTCACTTTTTTGGATTGCAAATCTAGATTTACCAGATACTAATATCTGGGGTCTACCTTTATTGGCAGGATTAACTACTTATCTTCATAGTTGGGTTATGATGCAATCACAACAGACTGGAGGTAATGAACAAGCCCAATCAATGCAAAAGAGTATGTTGTATTTTATGCCCATTATGATCTTCTTTACCGCTAGGAGTTTTCCTGGAGGACTGGCATTATATTGGGTAGTGAGCAACCTGTTTTCTATAATACAACAACTGATATCTAATTTGTCTATGGGGAAAGTCAAGGAGGTAAAATAATATATGCGATATGTTATTAAACAATCTGGTACTGTTGAAGACGCCATCAATGAAGCTCTATTGGAATTGGAAGTATCAAGAGAAGATGTAGAGGTTGAGATTATTGAAGAAGCAAGTAGGGGTTTGTTTGGCTTAATAGGTTCAAAGGAAGCTATAGTTAAGGTAATGGTAGTAAATGATGCAGTTCATATAGCAAAAGAGTTTTTGGATAACGTATTTTTTTATATGAGTGTTTCAGCAGATACTGAGATTAGTAAGGATGATGATGTTTTACGAATCGACATTACAAATGTTAACCCATCAGACAAAGGTATAATAATTGGCAAAAGAGGTAACACCTTAGATGCAATTCAATACTTACTTAGTCTTACCATAAACAAGGACAGGGATGATTATATAAGAGTTGCATTGGATATTGAGGACTATAGGAAGAAGAGGGAAGAAACTCTGGTTAGACTTGCTGAGAGGATGGCTGATAAGGCCAGGAAGAGTAGAAGGCCAGTAAAGCTAGAGCCTATGAATCCATATGAAAGAAGGATTATCCATTCAGCCCTGCAAGACTTTGAAGAAGTCACTACCTATAGTGAAGGAAGCGAACCATATAGAAGAGTTGTAATTCAAGTAAAATAAGTAAAGCCCGTGATTTGAATAAATCATGGGCTTTTTATTAGTTCAGGGTTAATTGTTAAGTAGCAAGTTTAAGTTACTGATTTAATGAAAAGTATAGACCTGTGTCAAATCCAATTTCATATACAAACAAGGCTTCATCTCCTACTGGTACATAGGCTGTTAGTCTACCAGAATGACTACCTCCAGGGAATAGGTCTACGTATCCAAATTCATTTCCATCCAGTGTGGCCCAATCATCCTGTGATACTTCATTACCAGTTGATGCTATTATACTTGTAAAGGGAACCACAGTATAAGGAACGTCTTCATCTCCTTCAAGCATTTCAATCTCCATATGAACAATAACCCATTCATGACCCTCAGGGGCGGGTTCATTGAATTGGTTTTCAGATTTTAATTTTTCTAATACTTCTTCTCCACGTTCTACTTGGCTAATACGTAATCTAAAGGTACCTTCAATAGCATCAAAGCTTTCTAAACTCTCATAATATGTGTCCTTAAATTCTATCCATTCACCTAGTGGAACAGGATTAGATCGTTTACCGAGTTTATCATTTGTATCATCCTTATTGTCAAGAGATTTAGAGTCTGTAGAGGCTTCTGTATCAGGAGCTTGGTTGGGTTCTTCAGATGTAGCATCTCCACAGCCTACCATCACTAAAGCAATGACTAATAATAAACTGATTAATAGGTATGACTTTTTCATAGGATCCCCCTTTGTATAATTTTTTATATTATACAAAAAAGGCCCTTAATTTTGGTATGCTGCCAGCATACACCTAGGCAGGCAACAAGGATGCCATTATGATTAACATCAATAATAGGTATAGGGCATAACCAGTAAACTTAATAAGATGTCTATCAGACCTTATGATAGGAAGCTTATTGCTTATATTCCTATAGTTTCCCAATAATAAGGTAGCTAGTATGAAAAAGGTTGTCACTAAGATATCAGCAACTCTATCCTTAAAAGTAGGACTATCAGTAAATAGGCCTATAGCAGTTAAGATTAAAAAGCTATACCAAATAAGGGCAGGTATTTTAAATACTAACTTACCAGACCTAAATCCTGGTAATTTAAAGTTATCCAATTTATTTGCATTAAATTTGGTAGCCTCTGGTTCTTTTTTCAATAGGGCATCCTTTAGCTCTTTAACTGTTTGGTATCTCTTGTCAGGGTCTAGGCTTATACACTTAGAAATTATAGGGGCTAGACTTCCTTGATATAGATTATCGGTAGGAAAATTACCTGTCAACATGACGTTCATAAGTACACCAAGGGAGTAGATATCTGTTCTGGCATCGGATTGTCTAAACCCAAATTGTTCAGGTGCAGCATAGCCATGGGTCCCCAGTATTTCAGTATCAGTAGAGCTACTATCCTTATAAATCCTTGAAACATCAAAATCAACCAGCTTTAAAATATTGTCATTGTTGATTATAATATTTGAGGGTTTTATATCCCTATGGATTATAGGTGGATTACAGTTATGTAGTATATCTAATATATTGCATAGGTCTATGGTATATTCTATTACTCTTTCTTCCGAAAGAACCTTTTCCCTTGCCATTATCTCATCTATTGTAAGCCCATTTATGTATTCTTCAATAACTACAATATTATCCTCAAAGTCTAATATTTCATAAACTATTGGTAGATTGAAAGAGGATATTTCTTTAAGCTTTAAATAGATATCATAATTCTCTGGATATATGATTTTTTTGATGTAAAGCTTATCGTCAAGGGAGTACTGGACTATGTAAACCTTATCCTTGACTAATTCTACAAGCTCTTTATATAGAGACAACCTATAATCCTTGGACAAGCTAGTCATTAGATTCATCCTCTCAGTTTTGTTAACTAGATTATGGTATAATTATAACATATGGGCAAATTTTCTAAAATAGAGGGGATGTCTTATGAAGGATAAAACTGGTGAGTTGTTAAAAAGATTAATGACTATTAGGAAAAAATCTGATTTAAAAAAATATATAGAATCAGATGCCTTAGAAGAAAGCTATAAGCAAGTACATGAATATCTACTGAAGGTATGTAGGGATAAGGGTTTTGACAAGAGTGATATAATTACAAATGCTGATATCTATAGGACATATGGATATCAAATTTTGGATGGAAGCAAAAAACCAAGTAGGGACAAGCTGTTACAAATTTGTGTAGGCAATAAATTCACTCAAGAAGAGACTAATAGGGCCCTAACCATTGCCAATTGGGGCATCTTATACCCTAAGGATCCAAGGGACTCCATTATTATTTATTCCCTAAATAATGGTTTAAGCCTAATGGATACAAATATTGTCTTGCATGAGAGTGGCTTTAAAGCCCTAGGCGAATCCCAATAATATTACTCCTCTTTTTGGATTATCTCATATAAGTAAAAGAATTTGACACATAATATAAATATATTTAGAATAGTAATGTAAACCTAGAATGGGGTGAGAAGATGTTTGATACAATAGCTGCAATTTCAACTGCAGTAGGCGAGGCTGGTATTGGAATTGTCAGATTAAGTGGTAAGGACGCTATTAAGATAGCTAACAATATATTTAGGGGGATTAATAATAAGACCCTTTTAGATGCTGAAAACAGGAAGATGGTTTACGGCCATATTATAGATAATAGAAATGATGAAATAATAGATGAGGTATTGATTGTATCCATGAAGGAACCCCATACCTATACCAGGGAAAATGTGGTTGAAATCTACTGTCATGGCGGAATCATACCCGTCAGGAAGATCTTAGAGCTCCTCTTATATAATGGGGCCAGGTTGGCAGAGCCAGGGGAGTTTACCAAGAGAGCCTTTTTAAATGGTAGGTTGGATTTGTCCCAGGCTGAAGCTGTTATCGATATTATCAAGGCTAAGACAGATAAAAGCTTCCAAGTTTCTATGGACCAGTTGGAGGGTGGCTTATCTAAGAAGGTGGAAGTAATCAGAGACACAGTCTTGTCCATGTTGGCCCATGTGGAGGTCACCATCGATTTTCCTGAGGATGATATTGAGGAAGTCACCTATGAGGAACTTGAGGAAAATGCAAACAGGGTGATAAGTGAAATCAAGAAGTTACTGAGTACAGCTGATAGGGGTAAGATCCTTAGGGATGGTATCAATACTGTCATATTGGGTAAACCTAATGTAGGTAAATCATCCCTTATGAATGCCCTACTCAGGGAAAATAGAGCAATTGTTACGGACATACCAGGTACAACCCGGGATATAATCGAGGAACACTTAAATATAGATGGTATTCCTTTAAGAATTATAGATACTGCTGGAATCAGGGAGACTGAGGACTTGGTTGAAAGAATTGGAGTAGATAGGGCCAAGGAGACCATAGAGTCTGCAGATTTAATAATTGCTGTTTTTGATATTTCTACCGATTTGACTGAGGAAGATTATAACATTATTGACTTAATCAAAGGTAGGAAGGCCCTAGTCCTATTGAATAAGACAGATTTACCTAAGAAGTATTCTGAAGATAGGCTGAGGGAATTATTAGAAGGTGTAGATATTATTTCAGCCTCTGTTATCAATGAGGTTGGCCTAGATGTTCTGGAGGATAGTATCAAGGAGATGTTCTATTCAGGTGAGATAGAGCTGGATTCCAGTGTGGTAGTTACAAATCTTAGACACAAGAATCAGCTGGAGAAGGCCTTGGTAAATATGGAAAGTGCCTTGAATGATATAAGGGCCCAGGTACCTCTAGATTGTATTGAGGTTGACTTAAGGGATTGTTGGGAGAACCTAGGTGAGATTCTAGGTGAGACCATTGGTGAAGATATCTTAGACAAGATCTTCGCAGAATTTTGTATAGGAAAGTAAGATGAAAAGTTTAGTCAATTGACTATTAGAAAGGATAAAGTTATGGGAGAAATAAGGCATTTCGATGCTGGAGAATATGATGTAATAGTTGTTGGAGCTGGACATGCAGGGGTTGAAGCTGCCTTGGCTGCAAGTAGGATGGGTATGCAGACCTTGATCTTGACCATGAGTTTGGATTCTATAGTGGCCCTATCCTGTAATCCTAATATTGGTGGAACAGGTAAGGGTCATCTAGTTAGGGAGATTGATGCACTAGGTGGAGAGATGGCCCTAAATATTGATAGGGCCTTTATTCAAAGTAGGATGCTCAATACTTCAAAAGGTCCAGCAGTCCATTCCCTAAGGGTTCAGGCTGATAAGAAAATCTATCATATAGAGATGAAGAAAATCCTAGAAAATGAGCCCAACCTAAGGCTCCTACAGGCTGAGGTCGTGGATGTTCTTTTGGATGACAATAAGGTTATGGGCGTCACCACTAGGACTGGTGCTGTATACAAGGGTAAGGCGGTTATCCTAGCTACTGGAACCTACCTCAAGGGAAGGGTATATATGGGAGAAATCAATTATCCATCAGGTCCTGATGGAATGTTTCCATCTAATCTCCTATCCGACTCCCTGAAGGATAAAGGCTTTAATTTAAAGAGGATGAAGACGGGTACACCTGCCAGGGTCCATAGGGATAGTATTGATTTTTCTGTTATGGAGATCCAACCAGGTGATGAGGAAGTCGTACCCTTCTCATTTATGAATATAGATAAGGATTTAAATAGGGAGCAGGTCCCCTGCTATTTAACCTATACTACAGAATCCATGCACGATATAATCAGAAAAAACCTAAAAAGAGCACCTATGTATTCAGGGGAAATCCATGGTGTAGGACCTAGGTACTGTCCTTCCATAGAGGATAAGGTGGTCAGATTTTCTGATAGGGACAAACACCAGGTCTTTATTGAGCCTGAAGGTTTGTCAACCAAGGAGATGTATGTTCAAGGGGTAAGTACCAGCCTACCCCTAGAGGTTCAGGAGGAGATGTATAAGAAGATTGAAGGCCTAGAAAATGTAGAAATCATGAGACCTGCCTATGCTATAGAGTATGATTCAATAGATGCAACCCTACTTAAGAGGACCCTTGAGCATAGGGAGATAAGCAACCTGTTCTTTGCAGGACAAATCAATGGTTCCTCAGGTTATGAAGAAGCAGCAGCCCAGGGCCTAATTGCAGGTATAAATGCAGCCTTAAATATTCAGGGTAGGGAACCCTTTATCCTGGATAGGTCAGAGGCCTATATAGGGGTACTGATTGACGACTTGGTAACCAAGGAAACAAACGAACCCTACAGGATGATGACTTCAAGGGCTGAGTACAGGCTAACCTTAAGGCAGGACAATGCTGATTTGAGGTTGACAAAAAAGGGTTATGAGCTAGGCTTGGTTACTGAAGAAAGGTACCAAAAAACCCTAAAAAAGGAAAGAACAGTCAATGAGGAGCTGGAAAGGTTAAAGAAGGTAAAGATAAACCCAACTTCAGAGAATAATAGGATTCTAGAGGAGATGGGTACTAATCCTTTGAAGACACAAATCAGCATGTATGAGTTAATAAAAAGGCCTGAATTGGATTATGATAAGACCATAATACTGGATCCTGAAAGGCCAGAACTCCATAAGGAGATCAAACGCCAGGTGGAAATCCAAATCAAGTATGAGGGCTATATAAAGAAGCAGATGATTCAGGTTGAACAGTTTAAGAAGTTGGAAAATAGGAAGTTGGAGCCAGATAGGGATTATAGCCTGATCAAGGGTTTGAGTAATGAGGCAGTACAGAAGTTAAATGCAATAAAACCTGAATCAGTAGGTCAGGCATCAAGAATATCTGGTGTTTCCCCATCTGATATAAATGTATTGCTCATACACTTGGAGCAAGAAAGAAGAAAGGACTCAAATAAATGATAGATGATAGTTTATTAGTTAAAGGTGCAGCAGAGCTGGGTTTAGATATAAGTGGTGGGAAGCTGGAGGATTTTGAGAAGTATAAGGAGCTTCTACTGGAATGGAACCAAAAGATCAACATAACTGCCATAACCGATGATGATGAAATTGATATTAAGCACTTTTTAGATAGTTTAACCCCCTTTGTTACTAATTTAGTTAAGGGAAAGAAGAGGCTGATAGATATCGGAACAGGTGGCGGTTTTCCAGGACTGCCCTTAAAGATAGTTAACCCGGAGCTAGATGTTACCTTGATGGATAGTTTAAATAAGAGGATAGTCTTCTTGAAGGAGGTTATCTCTCAATTGGGCTTAGATGAGATAGAGGCTATCCATGGCAGGGCAGAGGAGCTTAGTAGGACTCCCCAACATAGGGAACAATATGATATTGCTATTTCCAGAGCGGTAGCTTCCCTCGATACCCTAAGTGAATACTGCATCCCCTTTGTCAAAGAGGGTGGTTACTTTATATCTATGAAGGGACCGGATGTAGATGAGGAGATTAAGTTGAGTCAAAATGCAATCAAGATCCTTGGAGGCAGGTTGGTTGAAAAGAGACTGGTCCAGATTCCTGAAAGTGATATTACTCATTCACTGATAATAATAGAAAAAATACGATCAACACCGACAAAATACCCTAGGGGTGGAGGTAAACCAAGGAAAAATCCCTTGTAAAATAAGGGATTTTGTATGAAATTAATTGGGAAATAAAGAAGGAAATAATTTATATTTAAAGAAGAAGAGTATAAGTAATAAAGTCTATGAGAAGAGGTGTAATTTAATGGCATTACATCAAGAAATCAAATATATTCCAATTGATAAAATAAGACCCAACCCCTACCAACCTAGAAGAACTTTTAATAGGAGGTCCCTGGAGGAATTATCCCAGTCTATTAAGTCCTATGGAGTTATTCAGCCCATAAGTGTTAGGCAGATTTCAAATGAAACCTATGAAATCATAGCTGGTGAAAGAAGGCTTAGGGCATCAGAATTAGCAAATTTAGAAAAGATTCCAGCCCTGATAGTAGACTATGTGGATAAGGAATCGGCTATAATTGCCCTAATAGAAAACCTACAAAGGGAGGATTTAAACTTTATTGAGGAGGCTGAGGGTTATAATAACCTAATAAATGACCACAATCTCACTCAACAGGAGTTGGCTGAGAAGATAGGAAAATCTCAATCAACAATTGCCAACAAGTTAAGATTACTCAAACTACCAGGGGATATTCAGAGGGCCCTTGTTGAAGAGGGACTGACAGAAAGGCATGGCCGGGTCCTATTAAAACTTCCCGACGATGAAACCAGAAGGCTTGTCTTAGAAAAAGTCATCAATAATTCCTTAAATGTAAGTGAAACTGAAGAGCTGGTTGAAAATATTCTAGATAGCCTGAGGAAAAAAGAAGAGGAAGAACATGAAGAAGAAAATGTAGCTAGGCAGAAGATAAAATCCTTAATCAATGTTAGGATATATTTAAATACCATAAAGAATGCCTATAAGGCTATTAAGGAATACGGCATTCATGCTGAATATAAGGAAGCTGACAAGGTTGATCATGTAGAAGTTGTAATAAAAATTCCAAAATATTAATAATATTGCAAGAAAAATGTTCCACGTGGAACATTTTTTGTTTTATTTAATTCCTTTATCTGATATCATATATATAATGATAGTAACGGTTGAATAGGATTTACCTTGAAGGGGGTAGGGCTATGATTTGTAGTAATTGTAAAAGTAGTAGAATAGAAGAGGGAGTCGCTATAGGGAAGACCGCTGAAACTGGAAACATTGGACCCAAGTCCAGCAAGGGAATAGTTACATATGTGTCTCAGATGTACTGTGATATTTGCTTAGATTGTGGAGAACTAGTGAGATTTTATATAAAGGATGATACTGATAGAAAATGGATTAAGAAACCAGGATCCTTTGGGACTAAGTAATACGGCATTTGGGATGGAGCCCTCAGTAGAATAAAGGGATAGTCTTCATTAATGAATATAAATAGATTGAGGAGAGAACTCAATTGAATAGATGGGAATATTAGACTATTAAATTTAAGCTAAAGGGTCTTAGTGGAGGAATATTGATTAGAGATGCCATAGCAGTGTTCAAAAGATAGAACTAATCACTAGAATGACTTCGTATTTAGTTAATGTAAAAGGAAATGTATCATGGATAATTAAAATTTTGAATCAATGAGGGTGGTAGTATGGCATATCATGAGTTTGGAATCATAGAAGAAGATCCCATAGAATGCCAAAGGTTTGATGAATATGAACCTTTAAAGTTTGGATGTATTAAAATAAATGATGATTATATCGAACCCTTATCGTCTGAATTTCAGACTATTTGTTGCTATTGGCATACATTAAAACATCCAGAAATGAATCTTGCATATTGTGGCATAACACTTATACCACCCGAATCCATTGATTCTTTTATATCAGTTTTTAAAAGTTATTATACAGAGCAATATAATGAAATAATTTTTTTATTTGAGCAAGCTAAGATTAGGGATAAATATATTATTCACTTTGGAATTTAGCCAAGAATGAATAGCATAATTTATATTTTATACAAGATGCATTTTTTAATGAGACTTCATACTTGATCCTAATATAGCGGGTGAAAGGTTTATTGATATTAGATATAAAGGAGATAAAATGACAATGAAGATAGGCAAGGTAACCAAGGTTGGAATTATAATTCAGATTATGGCACTAGTCACAATGCTGGTTCTAGTACTACTTAATAAGACTGTACCATCTCTACTAAGTTGGATTTTCCTAGTAGGTCTAGTGATTGTAATGTCAGGGAGTTTAGTAACTCTATCAAAAAGGAATCAAGCAATATAAAAACTATCAAAGGAACTGGATTTATCTTTAAATTATGAGAATTAAATGTGTAAACCTAATACTTTTGGAGTGATGCTTGTGAAAAACAGTAGATCGTGTCCAAAGTGCGCTTCATTCAACATATTGAAGATTCCAGGAAAACATACAGGATATGGAGCTGGTAATATTATTCTAGTTGGGCTTACTGCTTTAAATGCAGTCAAGGTTGCCAGGTTTCTTTGCGAACAATGTGGCTATTCGGAAGAATGGATAGAGAGTGAAGAGGATATTCGAAGATTAAAAGCTAAATATAAGTAGGAAACAAAGCATAAATAATTATTCTAAGGGTGATTATGGTGGGCAAGATTATTTCGATTTTTAATCAAAAAGGTGGGGTAGGCAAAACTACCACCAGTATAAACCTCTCTGCTGGAGTGGGAAGATTGGACAAAAAGGTTTTATTAGTGGACCTAGATCCCCAGGGCAACTCCACCAGTGGGCTAGGGTTAGACAAGGATGGAGATGAAAACAAGCTATATGACGTATTAGCTTTAGATATACCTATAAAGGATGCCATATATGAATCCAGTGCCAAGAATGTAAATATAATTCCCTCAAATAATGAATTGGCTGGATTGGAAATTGAATTGGCTAGGCTGGGAGGTTGGGAAACCCTCCTAAGGGACAAGCTGGCAATGGTAAAGGATGAATATGATTTTATTTTTATCGATTGTCCTCCCTCATTAGGGATTCTTAGTGTACTAGGCTTGATTGCCTCTGATAGTGTAATTATACCAATCCAGTGTGAGTACTATGCTCTAGAGGGTGTAAGCCAATTGTTTGAAACTATACAATTGGTCAAGGCTAACTTTAACCCCAACCTACAAATTGAAGGTGTAGTTCTAAGTATGTTTGATGGCAGAACCAACCTATCCATACAGGTCGTGGATGAGGTTAAGTCCTTTTTCAAGGGTAAGGTATATACCAGTATAATACCTAGAAATGTGAGGTTGGCCGAAGCTCCTTCCCATGGTTTATCAATAATGGATTATGATGATAAATCTAGAGGATCTGAGGCATATGAAGAACTAGCAGAAGAGTTTTTATATTTAAATGAATAACTGGAAAGGGAGCTGATTGCATGAGTAATAAAAAAAGGGGACTAGGCAAGGGCTTATCTGCTTTAATCAGCGACAAGCCTTCCATGGAATCTATTTTAAGTTCAACAGTTGAAACCGGTGATAATGGTATTGTAAAGATACCTCTTGAGGAGATCATACCCAAGTCTGATCAGCCCAGGAAGGACTTTAATGATGAAGCCTTAAAGGATTTAGCCAAATCCATAGAAACCAATGGTGTAATTCAACCCATTCTGTTGAGGAAAAGGGATGATAAATACGAGATTATAGCTGGTGAGAGAAGGTATAGGGCTTCACAAATTGCTAAATTAAAAGAAATACCTGCCATTATAGTGGATGCTGATGATGAAGATGCTGCAAAGTTAGCTTTGGTTGAAAACATCCAAAGGGAGGATCTAAACCCTATAGAAGAGGCTATGGCCTATAAACAGCTTATGGAGGAATTTGATCTAAGGCAAGAGGATTTAGCTAATGCAATTGGCAAGAGCAGGACCTATATAACAAATACAGTAAGGCTATTAAAGCTTGATGATAGGGTTATAGAGCACCTATACAAGGGGAATCTAACCACTGGGCATGGCAAGGTTTTGTTGGGAATAAAAGATAAGGATGAGCAAGTTAAACTAGCAGAAAAAATTATTGCAACTGGCTTGAATGTACGCGAGACTGAATCGGAAGTAAAAAAATCCAAGGAGAAGAAGAAACCTAAGAAGGAAAAGCCTAGAAAAGATCCTCATTTAGCGGATGTTGAGGAAGAATTCATGAGAATATTAGGAACCAAGGTGAGATTGGTTAAGGACAAAAACGTTGGCAGGATAGAGATTGAGTTTTATAGTGAAGAGGATTTGGAAAGAATATATGACATAATAAGTGGCTAATGTTCCACGTGGAACATTAGAAAAAATAAAGGATAGGGGTGTTTAACTTGTTAATAGAAAAGAGTCTAAGGGAATATATTTCAGCTACCTCAAGTGGCAGGCCAACCCCAGGTGGCGGTAGTGTAGCAGCCTTGGCTGGTAGTTTAGGGTCTGCACTTACTCAAATGGTTGGTAATCTAACCTTTAATAAAAAGTCCTATGAAGAATTAGATGAAAAGATCCAGAAGAAGCTAGATGACAACTTTGATTTATTGAAGCTTAAGATGGATAATCTTTCAAGAATTGTAGATGAAGACTCCAAGGCCTTTTCTTGTGTCATGTTAGCCTTTAAAATGCCTAAGGATACTGAAGATGAAAAACAAGCTAGAACCATGGCCATCCAGGAAGGATATAAAAAGGCCCTGGAAGTTCCCCTAAGATGTGCAGAAGAATGTTTAGAGGTATTGAGGTCCCAGCTAGTATTTGCTGAATATGGCAATATTAATGCCATAACTGATGTGGGAGTGGGCTCCTTATTGGCTTATGCTGGACTGGAAGGTTCCCTACTAAATGTTAGGATCAACCTCCTATCTATACAAGATGAAGAGTTTAAGACCCAGATTAATAAAAAGATGAATTCAATTATGCAAGAAGGTAGTAAATTAAAAGAAGACATTATGAAGGTAGTCTATAGAAGGTTAGACAAATAGACCATATAAGACAGTATACTAGGCTAGGGTTAGTATACTGTCTTTTTATATTATATTTAGTGTTTTTAGATGGAGGATTTAATGTTTAATAATATCAGAATTGGAGGCAGCTATGAATAAGACACTTAGAGAATTTCCTCAAGATATTCAATTATATTTGATGGAATCCTTTGGTTTTCCTGTTACTATAGAAAAACTAAGTGGCATAAAGTCAGATGGTGGATGCCACCGTCTTAGATTTGAAGATATTTCTGTGATAGTTAAGCAAATGAAAGAACCCCAGGAATATCTATTTTATAAGGAGTGCACCAAATATCTTCAAGATTTTGAAAGCCATATCCCAAGCTTGTTATTTTCCCACAAGGAGGAAGTGGACCATTGGATTATTATTGAGGATCTAGAGAAGCCACTCCCAAAGGACAGATGGTTTGCTGATAAGGAAGTTTTGCAAGTGCTATTTAAATTTCATACAAGGACATGGGGAAAGGATTTACCATTAAAGTCCCCTTACTCTCCTAGTTGGCAGGATGAGATGAATCATAGAGTTTTGGAATTGTTGCCTAACAATATCAGAGGCCAAGTAGAAGGAGATTTATTTAGGCTTCAAAGGGAGGCCAAGGATCTCTTTAAGCCAATTTGTTGGCTAAGTGGTGATACCAATCCTACAAATTGGGGGATTAGAAGGGATGGTACAGTGGTGATATTTGATTGGGAAAGGATTTGTACCGGTTCTCCAGCCATAGACTTAGCAATAACCATGCCTGGTTTAGGGAGTGATGATGGAAATCTTGAATCCTTGATAGCAAGCAGATACATGTCGATGTGGTCTGAGTTATCATATGAATTACCTTTTACAGAAGAAAAGCTTATTAAAGATATCAAGCTTGCTAAGCTTTGGAGTGTAGTTGAGTTTTTAGCTAAAAACTGGACCACTCTTGAGCATGAAGCTCTAAGTAATATTCTAGACAAATTAATCACCAGATTAATGAAAAGGCCTTAACACTGAACTTGGATTGAGTTAATGAATATTAGGAGAATTATGTGTCTAAAATTTCATTTGTTTGGCATACTAGAATAAATTTCAAAACCGACTCTCCGTTACCAACCTCTCAGTCTCGAGTCTCATTTTGAAAATTTATTCTTATGCGTAGTTCAGATAGTTGACGTAATTGTCATCCTGAGACGGGCAATATTAGCCTTACTTACGAAGGATCTTTGTTCTAAGATTCTTCGCTTACGCTCAGAATGACAACAACACCAATGACGCATTCTTTATCTAATGTACATCTAGTTCACAAAAATGAAGCGAAATTAGATAAAATGTATATAAAGTATTGTGAAGGAGGGATTTTTTGTATACTGAAATCAATAGGGAAATATATGAGCTTGAGACTAGGATTAGGGCTAAGGAGAAACTAGCAGCGGAAAAGGATATGCTGGTTGATGAGCTGCAAAGGAAGAGAAGGGAGCATTTCAATCTACATAATGACCTCTTGAAGGAAAAGGCAGATGTAGACAAGTTAGAAGGCATGAGTTTCAGTGCCATTTTCTTATCCATGCTAGGCAAGAAGGAGGATAGGTTGGATAAGGAGAGGGAAGAGCTTCTTGCTGCTGAGCTTAGATATAAGGAATCTCAAGAACTAATTCAGGAATTAGAAAAGAAGATAAAAGATTTAGAAGGCCAACTTGTTAATTTTGAAGATATCAAGGAGAGATATAATAAACTTATCAAGGAAAAGAAAAGACTCCTATTAGGGGATGATAGTTACCAAGGGAGAAGACTAAGGGAGGCCCTAGAACATATAAATGAATTGAAATTAGATATAAAGGAAGTAGATGAGGCAATATATGCTGGTGATTGGGTATTATCCGCCCTTAATAAGATGGAAGATCAATTAGAATCAGCTAAGGGTTGGGCTACCTGGGATATCCTAGGTGGAGGCATGTTTGTAGATATGGCCAAGCATTCTGCTATAGACAAGGCTAACCAAACAGCCCGAGATGTACAGCATTTACTTAAGTCCTTTAATAAGGAGTTATCAGATGTTGGGAGGTATACGGATATAAAGGTGGACATATCAGGTTTTGCCACCTTTGCAGACTTTTTCTTTGATGGACTCTTTGTAGATTGGTTCGTAAAATCCAAGATAAATAATTCCCTGTCCAAAGTAAGAAGTGTAAGATCAGAGATAAATAGGATACTAGATGATTTGAGAAGAAACCGTGGGGAGCTAAATAACCAAAAATCAAGCCTAGAAAAACAAATAGAGGTCCTTCTTAAGGAATAATCTAGAAAGGTATAAAAAAACAGTTGACATACTGGGGATAATGGTTTAATATATTAGCATACTAAAGTAAAGCTATGATAGAAAATAGTAAGGATGAAACTTTATTATAGAGAGTACCCGCTTGGTGGAAGGGGCATAAAAGTCATTCTGAACACATTCTGGAGCTAAGACCTGAAAGGACAACCTAGTAGGCGTCTTCGGTTTAATCCCCCGTTAAAATGATTAGTATGTGTAGGCATACTTACTGAGGCTGATATCGCGAGGTATCAGTGAATCTAGGTGGAACCACGTGAGCAATAGCTTTCGTCCTTGAATTAATAGGATGGGAGCTTTTTTAATGAAGTAATCATATCTTATAATATTTGGAGGGAATGTAATGAAGAGGATAATTATTTTAACAGTTTTAGTACTTAGTCTAAGTATTTTACTTACAGCATGTGGAGGAAATGATAGTTCAGTAGATACTTGGGCTGAACTAGAGGATAGGGGAAGTATTATAGTAGGTTTAGATGATACCTTCGTACCCATGGGGTTTAGGGACAATAATGGTAATCTAGTTGGCTTTGATGTGGACATGGCTAAGGAAGCCATAAGCAGGATGGGCATGGAGGTTGAATTCCAACCAATCGACTGGAACCTAAAGGAGCAAGAACTGGATAGTGGCAATATAGACCTAATCTGGAATGCCTATTCCATTACAAATGAAAGGAAGGAAAAGGTCAACTTTACCAAACCCTATCTAGACAATTTACAAATAATTGTATCCCTGAGTGATTCAGATATCGAGACTATAGATGATTTAGAAGGTAAGATAGTATGTACTCAAAACTCATCAAGTGCCTTGGAAGCCATAGAAAAATCAGGAGCAAAGGAAACCTTTAAGGATGGAGAAGTCATCTTGTTTGACACCTATAATGAGGCCTTCCTAGATTTAGAGGCTGGTAGGGTAGATGTTGTAGTTGCTGACGAGGTATTGGCAAAGTACTATATAACTGAAAAGGGAGAAGAAAACTACAAGATCATTGAAGGAGACTTTGGTGATGAAGAGTACGGTGTAGGTGTTAGAAAGGGAGACAAGACCCTCTTGGACAAGTTAAACCAAGCACTAGATGAGATGAGGGAAGACGGAACAGCTGCAGAGATTTCAGAAAAATGGTTTGGCGAGAATATAGTAAAATAGGAGAATTTATATGGACTACATTATAGAGGTAATGCCCTTTATGCTTAGTGGCTTGAAGACAACCCTATGGGTATTTGCTGTTACAGCGATATTTTCAATCCCCCTAGGAGTCGTAGTTTGTCTCATGAGGCTATCTAAGATTAGGATAATTAGCTTCTTAACAAAAATATATATATTGATAATGAGGGGCACACCTTTAATGCTTCAGATTACATTTATCTTCTTTGGACTTCCTATTATGGGAATAGTCTTAAACAGGGAGATAGCAGCGGCAATAGCCTTTATTCTAAACTATGCAGCATATTTTGCTGAAATCTTTAGGGGTGGTATTAATTCCATAGATGAGGGACAGTTTGAAGCGGCCAAGGTTTTAAAACTATCTAAGGCTACCACCTATTTTGGCATAATCCTTCCTCAGGTAATAAAGATAGTGTTTCCCTCTGTGGCAAATGAGTTGATTACACTGGTTAAGGATACAGCCCTGGTTTATGTATTGGGCCTAGGGGATATTTTAAGGGCAGCTAAGACCTTGTCCAATAAGGATGCATCCCTAGTTCCTCTGATAATAGCTGGAGGTGCCTATCTAATAATCATAGGTATATTGACCTTTGTGTTGAGAAAGATAGAAGACAAGTTTGAGTACTATAGGTAGGTGGAAGTATGTTAAAGATAGAAAACTTAAATAAATCCTTTGGAGATAACCATGTCCTCAAGGATGTAAATCTAGATATAAACAAGGGCGAGATAGTCATGATAACTGGGGAGTCTGGGGTTGGGAAGACCACCCTAATCAGATGCCTATGCGGACTTGAGGAATATGATGCTGGTAAGGTCCTATTCTTGGAAGATGGAGAAGAAAGCCAGAATAAGTCCATCGGCCTAGTCTCCCAGAGTTTTGATTTGTTTCCACATTTCAACGTAATGAAGAATATCACCTATGCCTTGATAAAGGTTAAGAAGTATAAGAAGGAAGATGCTGTAAAGAAGGCTAAGGAGCTGGTAGACCTTCTAGGTCTAAGTGGTCTGGAGGACTATTACCAATATCAGCTTTCAGGAGGGCAAAAACAAAGGGTTGCAATCGCCAGGGCCCTGGCCATGGAGCCCCAGTATCTTTGTTTTGATGAGCCTACATCAGCCTTGGACTATAAGTTAAGGGATAGTGTTGGAGAAATAATCAAAACAGTAGCCTCCAGGGGCACAGGAGTTATAGTGATTACCCATGACAGGGAATTTGCCAGGAAATACGCTAATAGAGTTTATGAATTAGGAGCTTAGGTCACCAAGATATATAGATAAGGGTCTTAAACCATAGGTTTAAGACTCTTTTTTTGGTGGATTCTTGTAATACTCTTTTATCTGTAATATAATTCACTTAGATTGAAGAAATAGAGGAGGGTTTAGATGTCAAAGCAAGTACTTAGTAGGGAAGAAGTTGATAAGAATTTAACCTGGGATTTAACCGATATTTTTAAATCCGAAGAGGAGTTTGAAGCTGCTGTTAAGAAGGCTGAAGAGCTTACAGATGAAATAGAAAGTGAATTTAAGGGTAGGTTAGAGGAGGCAGGGATAATCAATGCCTGCTTAGATAAATTGAGGGATCTATATGAATTACTAATCCAAACCTCATCCTATGCCTATTTGGCTGTATCAGTAGACCAGACCAATGCTGAAAATCAGGGAAGGAATATGATGCTAGGCAATATCCTATCCCAGATAGAAAGCCGTATTAGCTTTATAGAATCTGAAATTATTCAAGTGGATGAGACAATCATAGAAGAGGCCATGGCTGCATCTGAAATGAATAAGGGTTACCTTCAAGATATCTTAAGGAACAAGCCCTATGTCCTTCATCCAGAGGTTGAAAAGACCCTTTCAGCCCTATCCAATACCCTGGATTCACCTCATAGAATCTATAACCTTGCAAAATTAGCTGATATGGACTTTGGAAGCTTTGAGGTAGAGGGTAAGAAGTATCCCTTGACCTTTGTAAACTTTGAGGGTGAATGGGAATATGTAGCGGATACCAAATTAAGAAGGGCAGCCTTTGAGACTTTTTCTAAGAAGCTAGCCGAGTACCAAAACACCATTGCAGGAGCCTATCAGACCCAGGTTCAGAAGGAGAAGACCATAGCAGACTTAAGGGGTTATGATTCAGTAATAGACTATCTATTATTCCCACAAAAGGTGGATAGGTCACTTTATGATAGACAGATTGATTTAATAATGGAGCATCTGGCACCCCATATGAGGAAGTATGCAAAACTACTCCAAAGGGTCCATGGCCTGGAGGAGATGACCTTTGCTGATTTAAAGATTGATTTAGACCCAAAGTTTGAACCAGAAATCACTATAGAGGAATCAAGACCATACATTGTAGATGCCCTTTCCATCCTAGGGGATGATTATCTAGAGGCCATCAATAGGGCTTTTGATGAAAGATGGATAGACTTTGTTCAGAATAAGGGTAAGTCCACAGGAGCTTTTTGCTCTAGTCCCTATGGGGTCCATCCCTATGTGTTGGTTTCATGGACCGATAAGATGACGGAAGTATTTACCCTGGCACATGAGCTAGGCCATGCAGGCCACTTCTATCTGGCCCAGAAGAACCAAAATGTATTCGATACAAGACCATCAACATATTTTGTAGAAGCTCCTTCAACTATGAATGAGCTCTTCGTGGCTAATTATTTGATGAAGAATACTGAAGATAAGAGGATGAAAAGATGGGTCCTATCCTCCATTGTATCAAAGACCTATTATCACAATTTTGTTACCCACCTCTTGGAAGCCCATTATCAGAGGGAGGTCTATAGGATTATCGATGCTGGTGGCAGCGTTCAAGCACCCAAACTCAATGAGCTGAAGAGACAAACCCTTGAAATGTTCTGGGGTGATGCGGTAACAATCAATCAAGGGGCAGAGCTAACCTGGATGAGGCAGCCACACTACTATATGGGCCTCTATCCCTACACTTATAGTGCTGGACTTACAGTAGCAACAGAGGTTATGAAGAGGATAGAAAATGAGGGCCAAGTAGCCATAGATGATTGGAAGGAGGTCCTAAAGGCAGGAGGAACTAGGACTCCAGTTGAATTAGCCCAAATGGCTGGAGTTGATATAACCACAGATAAGCCCCTGCTTGACACCATAGCCTATATTGGAGAAATGATTGACGAGATGATAGAATTGACAGATGAGCTAGAGCAAGAGGAATAAAAGATAAGAAGCCCGGATTAGGGCTTCTTTTTGATAAATCCTAATACTCCAATCTAGTTAAAAGTAAATACAAATAAAACACAAGGATTTGGGTATATTTATAATATTAATATTTGGGAGGAAGAGGTATATGAATGAAATGATTAAAAAACAATTAAATCATCGTACTATCCGAGAGTTTAAGGATAAGGAAATCCCGAGGGATGTATTTGACACCCTATTAAAGGTGGCCCAGAGGACTGCTACTTCAACTGGCATGCAGCAATCCTCAATAATCAGGGTTACAGACCAGGGATTGAAAGAGGCCATAGCAGAAGTTTGTAATCAGGACTATGTGGCCAGGGCTCCTGAACTCTTGATATTTATAGTGGATATACATAGGAATTACCAAATTGCCTTGGAGCAGGGTGTAGAGCCAAAGACGGCTGGGGATATGGATAGGTTTTTCCAAGGATTCACCGATGCCGTCCTTGCTGCTCAAAACCTATTAAATGCTGCAGAAGCCATGGATTTAGGGGCTGTCTACCTGGGCAGTATCTTAAATGACTACTGGAGAATAAGTGAATTATTGGAATTACCAAAGTATACCTTTCCTGTACTAGGCATGGCCTTGGGATATCCTAACCAGGACCCACAGCTAAAGCCAAGAATGGATATGAGGTTAAGGGTATTTGAAAATAAGTATAGGAAGTTGGATAACTATATGGCTGAGATTGAAGATTATGATAAGGAGATGCAAACCTACTATGATTTAAGGCAGGATAATAAGCCATCTGATAAATTTAGCAGCCAAGTTATAGATCAATTTAATAGTGTAAATGAGAAGAGGAGAAATGTATTTAAGGCCATCAAGGACCAGGGCTTTAATGTGGATTAATAAATTATAATCACTTAGAAGTAACTTAGCAAAAGTATTTTCCTATCTGATATAATATGCATGTAGAATTAGGAGATATATGAGGGGGTGGATATATGAAGTTAAAATATCGTGGAAAAACCAAGGATGTTTATGAACTGGAAGATGGAAACTATCTACTAAAATTTAAGGATGATGTAACTGGTAAGGATGGGGTCTTTGACCCAGGGGCCAATACAGTAGGCCTAACCATAGAGGGTGTAGGTAAGGCTGGAATCAGCTTGACCAAGTATTTCTATGAAAAGCTCAATGATATGGGTATACCTACCCATTATATAGACTCAGATATAGAAAACGCCACTATGACCGTTCTGCCAGCCAAGATGTTTGGACATGGTGTAGAAGTTATCTGTAGGTATAGGGCTGTTGGTAGTTTTATTAGGAGATATGGGCTCTATGCCCAGGAAGGTCAGGAGCTAGATGCATATGTGGAGGTAACCCTTAAGGATGATGAGAGGGAGGACCCCTTGATTACAGATGATGCCCTGGAAATGCTGGGGATAATGACAAAGGAGGAGTACAAAACCCTGGTGGCCCTTACCAAGCGTATAGCCCAAGTTGTTAAGGATGAATTAGCCAAGAAGGGCATGGAGCTCTATGACATAAAGTTTGAATTCGGCAGGGTAGGTGAAGACAACCATATTGCCCTAATAGATGAGGTCTCTGGTGGTAATATGAGGGCCTATAAGGACGGTAAAAGAGTCGACCCCCTAGAATTAGAAAGAATCATCTTAAGCTAAAAAATAGCCCTAGGTTAAGGGCTATTTTTTGATTAAAAATCTAATATTTAACTTGAGAAATCATATGATTAAGTTTTTCTGATATTTCCTTATTCTTTTCCATGATCTTGTTGATGCTATCAACGGAATTAACAATATTTACGTTCCTTTCCGCTATATTAGCAATTCCATTGGTTGAATCGTCGATTGTAAGTGATATTTCGTTTATTGAAGAGGATATTCCTTGGACTGTAGCCAACAACTCTTCTGCAGTAGCTGACAGGTCCAATATAATGCTATTTAAAAGGGAGCCATCATCCCTGTACTGTTCAACAGCCTTGACCATCATCCTATAGTCCTCTATGATATCTTCTTCCAGGAACTTGATTAGGCTACCTGTATTAGTAACTAACTGCTCAACAGCCTTGGTTATATCATGGGTCACCATTTGGATTTCTCCTACGGTTTGATTAGAATCCTCAGCAAGTTTTCTTATCTCTTCTGCTACTACTGCAAATCCCCTTCCAGATTCACCAGCCCTGGCCGCCTCAATGGCTGCATTTAGAGATAGTAAACTGGTTTGCTCAGATATCTGCAGGATGGCATCAGATAGGATATGGATTTGGGCCACCTTTTTGGAAGACTCAATCGCCTGGTCTATCTCAGTCCTGGTCCTGGCATATACCTCCATGGTGTTGTCATGTGCCTGGGTAAATTTTCTACTTAGGCTATCAGCATTATCAGTTATATCATTGGAAGTAACGGCCCCCTGTTCAACCTTTTCTGTGAAATCTGCTAGGGCCATGTTAATACCATTGGTTGATTCATTAACCGTAACTGTAAATGCTGATGTTTCCTCCATACCAGCTGATAGCTCCTGAGTGGTGGCAGAAGTGTCTTCTGCTATGTTTGTCAATAGGGCCAATTCCTTAAGGGTGTCATTATATATCTCCTGATTAGTCCTTATAGACTCCTCTAGATCCCCTATAAAGACCTTGAGCTTATCACTAATATTCTGGAAGGCCTTATACATATGGCCTATTTCATCTTTTCTATTAAGTCTACTTTCATCTATCTCATCCAATAGGTTTAGATTTCCAATATTTTTAGCAATCTCCCCTGCCTCTATTATGGGCCTAGTGATTGTACCTGAAAAATATAGGGCTGCAAGGATAGAAATAAGAAGAACAATTACAGTGGCTATACCGGTATACCGGATAGCTTGGTTACTTGCCCCTATGGCATGATCCACCGAAACTGCAACCCCCACCTTCCAATCGGCCTCCTTAATATCATTGAAGTAGAAGAATCTTTCAACTCCATCATAATCCTTGACCTTTCTGGATCTTAAGTCTAGTCCATTAGAATCCATGATATCATTTAGATTTCCATCTAAGATATCCTTAATATTAGTAGTATTTCCCCCATTTGGCTTGTATTCATCATTCCTATGGGTAATCATGTTACCATAATCGTCAACCAAGAAGGCGTAAGAATCATCGGCAATGGTAGCGGATGAAATAAAATCAACTAGATAGTCGATTTCTACATCAGAAGAGATGACTCCTTCTTCTTCTCCAGGAGTGTCGAAGGCCTTAGAGATGGAGATTATCATTTTATTGGTCCTAGCATCAACATATGGTGATGTTATATAATAATCTCCCTGGGCTTTCATGGCCCCCTGATACCATTCCCTCTGGGTTGGGTCAGAATCAGGTTGCAGACGGAGGGAATGCAGATAATACTGATCAGATAAGGATAGGTAATAATGGTTCCCTGTCCTATCCCTAGCCTCCTTTAAATAGTCACTTCCAAATTCATAATCAAAATCATTGACTACCAGCAGGCCTGATATTACTTCATTGATTCTTTCCTTTTGGATAGCAATCCATTTGTTGATTTCTTGGGAAATAATGGTGGTTTCTAACCTAAGCCTATGGTTACTTTCATCCTCTAATCCCTTTATTGAAACTCTGTAGTTTATCTGGGCTACTGCTGCTACACTTATAATACATACTAATGCGATCAAGAATATCATCTTGGTCCTTAATTTCATACACATATGCCTCCTAACTAATAGATGCCTCCTATTGTTTATCGGTTAGTATTATTTAAAATTTAGCCAAACATTGATGATTTACCCATCTTTCTTAGGTTTTCAGCTCTTATCTATAGACCTTTATCATATAGAACAAGTTTTAAGATTATAATTAAATCTTTTGGATAATAATATAGCAAGAAAGATTAGGAGGTAAATCCATGTTTGATAAAAAAGTAGATGCTAGAGACTATGAGCCTAGGGATAAACATAGGGTAATATTTGAAACCTTTGACTCCTTAGAATCTGGCCAGGCTATGGAACTAACAAATGACCATGACCCTAAGCCTCTTTACTACCAGATGCAGGCTGAAATGCAAGGTCAATTTGAGTGGGAATATTTAGAGGAAGGTCCAGAAATCTGGAGGGTATCAATTAAGAAAATATAAGTAGAGAAATCAAAAGACCAGATTAGACTCTGGTCTTTTATATGGCCGCATCTATGGCTTCTATTAAGATGTTTTCCACTTCATCAGCTACATCTCCTAAATCCTCAAAACCCATTAGACCTATTAGATGGCCAGGCTTTACAGTACCAATAAATACCCTTCCCTCCCTTTCATATACTGCAATCTTACATGGTAGGAAGTATCCTACTTCAAGGTGAGCAGATAAAACTTGACTTGCCTTTTGGGGATTACAAACTTCCAGAATCATAAAATTGTTTGGAAAATCTATACCATGCTCTGACAATTTCTCTTTGAAATTTAGCTGCCATAGTACACCAAAACTTCTATCCTTCAAGCTCTTACTTATGCTATCTATTGCCTGGTTGAAGGTTTTTTTAGTTTCCCTTTCATACCTTATATTCACACTACCCCTCCTTTCAATTACCTAATTCATACCCAATTAAACCAGGGGATAAAGGGTATATCTAAAGTAATTCACTGTGATGAGGTGCTGTATGGAGCAAAAGGATTACAAATTATTAAGTAGGAAGGATAGACTTAAAAGGCAGGCTGAGATTAGCAAGGTCTTTATTAAGCTTGGTTTTATAGCTTTTGGAGGACCGGCAGCCCATATTTCTATGATGGATGATGAGATTGTAGAGAAGAGAAGGTGGATAAGCAGGGAAAGGTTTGTAGATTTTATTGGAGTTTCAAACCTAATTCCGGGACCTAATTCCACAGAAATGGTGATTTATTTAGGACTGCAAAGAGGTGGGCTACTGGGCTTAATTAATGCAGGAACTTCATTTATCTTGCCTGCGATGCTGCTTACCCTGGTTTTCGCTTATCTATATAGAGAATATGGGAGCATTCCACAGATTACATCTATTCTTGCAGGTATTAAACCCGTTACTATTGCCATAGTGATTAATGCCCTATTTAGGTTAAGTAAAGCAATCATCAAAGATAGGATGACCATATTTTTTGCTATAATCATAGGGGTTATATACTTATTAGGAGTTGCAGAAATACCCTTATTATTTGTTTCCGGCCTAATAATGATGATAATAAAAAACAGGAATAGGATGAAAAACAGATTTCATTCTATTTCTGCCCCTTCAATATTCTTTGTTTTTTTGAAGATTGGATCAGTCCTCTATGGTAGTGGATATGTTTTATTAGCTTTTTTAGAAGCTGAATTAGTTAATGGACTTGGAGTTTTAACCAGGTCAGAAATCATAGATGCTGTAGCCATTGGGCAGTTTATACCTGGACCTCTTTTTACTACAGCAACTTTTGTAGGCTACTTGCTAAAGAGTACATCAGGTGCAATATTTGCAACTATAGGTATTTTTTTACCAGCATTTATTATCGTTCTAATCCTTAATCCAATAATAGAAAAGATTAGGGAATCAGATTTTATAGCTGGACTTTTGGATGGGATAAATATCGCATCATTGGTATTAATGCTAGCTGTTAGTATTAAGCTAGCAAGTGATTCTATAATAAATATAGAAACATTATCGATTTTTCTTACAGCTTCCTACTTAATATTGAAGTTTAAGATAAATTCAGCATGGATCATTATCTTAGGTGGCCTGGCTGGTTGGATAATTGGTTGATAAATGGTAACATAAGTTACTGATATATTATTTAATGGGGTTTATTATAGACATAGTGTGTTAATCGGAAATTCAAGGAGGATTAGAAATGAATAAATATTTTGATGTAAAGGATAAGGTTTTTGACATAACGGAAGAATATCCTGAAACAATAGATATCTTTGCAGCCCATGGATTCGAGCAGTTGAAGAATGATAAACTACGCAGAATAATGGGAAGAACTATTTCCCTGGAAATGGCTTGTAAGACCAAGAAGGTGAATCTTGAGCTGTTTGAAGAGAGATTGGTGGAGGCCATTGAGCAGGCCAGGACAAGCGTGGACGGGAAAAAGCTAAGTGACAGTGTTGAAGATGGGGATATTAAGATAGACGGAATCCTGCCCTGTCCAGTTAAACTACCCCTAGAGGAAGGTTTTGAAAAATGGCTGGAAGAGCAAAACTTTGATTTTACGGTGGAGTCTGACTTGAGGGTTGCATCAGGCGGGGTTGATTGGATCAAAGACAAGATAAAGGACATAGATGACGAAGATGAGTTGGCAGACTTGTTTATGTCAGCAGGCTTTGACCTCTTCTTTGACAAGAAGCTTATGGGTAAATTTAAGTCCAAGGGTGTCTTTGAAGATTTAACAGGCTTTGATAAACTTAATAAGGATTTCAATAATGAAGAAATAGATTTGCGGGACCCCCAAGGTCAATATTCCATAATAGGTGTAGTACCTGCTGTATTTTTAGTCAATAAGGAAGAGCTAGGGGATAGGAAGGCACCTGAAAGATGGGAGGATTTGTTCAGACCAGAGTTTGAAGGGGAGGTTTCCCTGCCTGTAAGTGACTTTGACCTCTTTAATGCCATGCTTTTAAATATCTATAAGGTCTATGGAGAGGAAGGAGTAAAAGGCCTTGGTAGAGCCTTTATGTATAATATGCATCCTGCAGAGATGGTGAAATCCCATAGGAAGAAGGAAAAACCAACCATAACCATAATGCCTTACTTCTTTGCAACTATGACAACAGGAAAAGGACCTATGTTTCCAATTTGGCCCAAGGATGGTGCCATTATAAGTCCCATATTCCTACTATCAAAGAACTCCAAGAGGGATAAGATCAAACCATTTGTAGATTACTTTGCCTCCAAGGAGGTTGCAGAAATCCTATCCCACAACGGAAGGTTTCCAGCAACAAACCCTGAAATAGACAATGAATTGACCGATGAGCAGAAATTCATGTGGTTAGGTTGGGACTATATCAATAGTCATGATATAGGGCAATTGATCCAAGAGACTGAGAAGATATTTTATGAAGCGGCTAATAATTAGCCCTTAGGAGGAAGATAGATGAACTTAGTAGTGTTTTCTGGTCCACCTTCTTCAGGTAAGACCAGTATTATATTGAAGACCATAGATGCTTTAAAACAAAGGAATATTTCAGTAGGGGTAGTCAAGTTTGACTGCCTCTATACAGATGATGATGTCCTATATGAAAAGGCTGGGGTACCTGTCAAGAAGGGCTTATCCGGTGCCCTATGTCCAGACCACTTCTTCGCCTCTAATATTGAAGAGGTTGTCCAATGGGGTAAGGGTCTTAATCTTGACATGCTGATTACAGAATCAGCTGGCCTATGTAATAGGTGCTCACCATATATTAAGGATATTAAGGGAGTCTGTGTAATAGATAATCTCTCAGGTATCAATACCCCTAAAAAGATTGGGCCCATGCTTAAGGCAGCGGATATAGTGGTAATTACCAAGGGCGATATTGTGTCCCAGGCTGAGAGGGAAGTATTTGCATCCAAGGTAAGCTCTGTAAATCCAAGGGCCATCACCATGCATATCAATGGTTTAACTGGTCAAGGGGCCTATGAGTTAAGTTCCTTGCTATATGATGAAGAAAACCAGATAGAAAGTGTACAGGGGAGGGAGCTGAGATTCCCAATGCCTTCAGCCCTCTGCTCCTATTGCTTGGGTGAAACCAGGATTGGAGAGGCTTATCAGATGGGGAATGTCAGAAAGATGGATTTAGGTGATGATTATGCATAAGATGACCATAGGAAGTATATTAGAAAAGTACCCCTTCGCTGAAGGTTATTTCCAAGAAAATGAATTGGATATTAGGGGATATGAGGATAAGACCTTTAGGGAGTACCTAGATAGTTTCAGCGAAGAGGAAGTTGAAGATTTTGCAATAGACAAGGATGGCCTAGAGGCAAATCTAATAGAATATATCCAGCTAATGAAGACCTTCTTGGGTGTTGAGGAGGAAAGTGGGATCCAATCATTGACAATCCTTCCAGGCCATGATAAATCCAACAACCCTGAAGGCTTCAAGGAACTCACCATCCACAAGTCAGAAATTATTTCCATAGTAGGGCCAACAGGTTCCGGAAAATCAAGGCTTTTAGCCGATATAGAATGGACAGCCCAGAATGATACCCCTACTGGAAGAACCATCCTTATAGATGGGAAAACTCCTGATACCAAGTGGAGATTTTCATCAAATAATAGGCTAGTGGCCCAACTATCCCAAAACATGAACTTTGTTATCGACTTGACTGTAAGGGAATTCTTAGAGTTACATGCCCAATCCAGGTTAGTGGAAGATGTGGAAGGAACTATAGGCAAAATTATTGAAGCAGCTAATAAGCTTGCTGGGGAGAAGTTCGACTTGGAGACCCCGGTAACATCCCTAAGTGGAGGTCAATCCAGGGCCTTGATGATAGCTGATACTGCTATCCTGTCATCATCACCCATAGTCTTAATAGATGAGATTGAGAATGCTGGAATTGACAGGAGGAAGGCCTTAAATCTCTTGGTGGATGAGGAAAAAATAGTACTTATGGCTACCCATGATCCCACCCTAGCCTTGATAGCCGATAAGAGAATCATAATCAAAAATGGTGGAATCCATAAGATTATAGAAACAAGCCCAGAAGAAAGAGAACTCTTAACAAAGCTAGAGGAAATAGATTACTTTGTCCAAGGTCTAAGAGAAGATTTAAGGTATGGTAAACAATTGGGTAAAAACTCTAAAATAGAGCATAAGGATGACTTTACCTTGAGAAAACTTGACGGGATACTACCCAATATAGTGAATTAGGATTGAATTATTCAATTTTAAATTAAACATATAATAGGAGGAATAAAAATGCATGATGGTTGTACAGGCAGTTTTGGTGATGGAAAGGCAGTTGTAGATAAGATCAGGATGATGGGCTTCAATACTAGGGAGATGCCCGTTCCTGTAGAGTTAGAATGTGAATGCGGTGAGCATTTTGCCATGACCCATTTGGAAACAAAGTGTCCACACTGTGGCATGGTCTATGGGGTTACTCCCTGCTCAGTTGCATTTCCAGATAGGATCAAGGCAGCAGGAATTAATTATTAGTACTTATAAAAAATTATAAGAAAACCTACAAGACGGGGAACTATCTGTTTTGTAGGTTTTTTCAAATTTTCGAGAAAAATAAAAAAATCTTATAGATTCGTAACCAGGGTTACCGAATAAGCCTTCTAAAACCGCTACTATAGATACATAAGATAAAGATAAAAATTAATTTAAATATAGGAGGCAATGACTAATGAGTATGTTTTGTTACCAATGTCAAGAAGCAGCTGGCGGTAAAGGCTGTACAAAAGTAGGCGTATGCGGAAAAACTGCGGATGTAGCTGCTTTACAAGACTTGATGATCTATGCAGTAAAGGGAATTTCAGTACTAGGTGTAAAACTAGATGAAATCAACCATGAGGTTGAAGGACTAGATAGGTTCCTAATGGAATCACTATTTATGACCATAACAAATGCAAACTTCGATAAGGACAGATTCTTTGCGAAGATTAAGGATGCTTTAAAACTAAGGGACGAGTTAAAGGCAATACTAGTAGATAAGGGTATTGAGTTAAGCGACTTAGAAGACGCTGCAACATTTAGTGTAAACTCAGATGATGAGATAGTATTTAAGGCTAACAGCTCAGAAGTAGGTGTCTTAGCAACTGAAAATGAAGATATCCGTTCATTAAGAGAATTAATCATCTACGGATTAAAGGGTATGGCTGCATATGCAGAGCATGCTAGCAACCTAGGATTCGAAGATCCAGAAATCGGTAAGTTCATGAGAAAGGCCTTGGCTGCCACATTGGATGATAGCCTAACAGCAGATGACTTAGTAGCCTTAACTCTTGAAACTGGTAAATATGGTGTAGACGTGATGGCCCTATTAGACAAGGCTAATACATCTACTTATGGAAACCCAGAAATTACAGAAGTAAATATAGGTGTAAGAAACAATCCAGCTATACTAATTTCAGGCCACGACTTGAAGGACATGGAAGAGCTACTAGAGCAAACAGCTGGAACAGGTGTAGATGTTTATACACATGGTGAAATGCTACCAGCAAACTACTACCCAGCATTCAAGAAGTATGACCACTTTGTAGGTAACTATGGAAATGCTTGGTGGAAGCAAAAAGAAGAATTTGAGAAATTCAACGGTGTTATCCTATTTACAACTAACTGTATAGTACCCCCAAGTGCATCCTATGCAGACAGGGTTTATACAACAGGTAGCTCAGGATATCCTGGATTTAAACATATACCTGATAGGGTAGATGGACAAGCTAAGGACTTCTCAGAGCTAATCGAGCATGCAAAAAGATTACCTGCTCCAACTGAAATTGAAACAGGTAAAATCGTAGGTGGCTTTGCCCACGCCCAAGTATTTGCCCTAGCAGATAAGATTGTAGATGCTGTTAAGTCAGGAGCTATTAGGAAGTTCTTCGTAATGGCTGGTTGCGATGGAAGGATGAAGAAGAGAAACTACTACACAGACTTTGCAGCTGCCCTACCAAAGGATACAGTAATTTTAACAGCAGGTTGTGCAAAATATAAGTACAACAAGCTAAACTTAGGCGACATCAATGGTATTCCAAGAGTTCTAGATGCTGGACAATGTAATGACTCCTATTCACTAGCGGTTATAGCATTAAAACTTAAGGAAATCTTTGAACTAAATGACATAAATGAACTACCAATTGCATATAATATAGCTTGGTATGAGCAAAAGGCGGTAATAGTTCTACTAGCACTTCTATTCTTAGGTGTGAAGAACATCCACTTAGGACCTACACTACCAGCCTTCCTTTCACCAAATGTAGCTAAGGTATTGGTAGATACATTCGGAATTGGAACTATCTCAAACGTAGAAGATGACATTGAAATGTTCCTAGGAGAAACAGCTCAAGCTTAAGAAAATAATAAAAGCTGTGACTAACTAATAAGTTTGTCACAGCTTTTTACTTTGAGAACTCTTGCATATTGGATTAAGATGCGTCTTTAGAATAATTAAAAATTAGTTTTAGAAATGGATGAAATTTTTCTATTTTCAAATATCAGGCAAATACTAAATATAATTTCTGTTCCCATCATCATAAGTGCAATCACATAAGGTTCAAAATTAACACCAATTATAAGGGATACAATGGGTATTAAGATAGCAAACACTATATAGGATTTAGACTTATATAGCCAACCATATGGCAATAAATGTGCACCGAAAATCATTGCAATTATCATTAGCATTTTTTCGGGTAATGTTGGATATATCCACATAGCAATTAATAAATATAACATTTGGTTCACAGAAAAAAGAACACCCAAAGCAGTTAGGGGATTTTCTTTATTTTTGAAATCCACCTTAATTGCCTTCGATATTAAAAATGCTAATGGCATTAATGGTGCTGTGGAACAGAAGGTAAATAAGTTCTTCGTCAGGATAGGTAATGATGTTAAATGAATAATCAGTATAGTACACCAAATAATAATTGATGCTAAAATAAAGTGCAAGCCTTTTTTTGCTTAATTGCACAATCCAACTGTAATTCTTCTAGGTTCATAATCAATCCTCCAACAAATAAAATTAACTTCTTACTGCATATTATTCTCCTATGACCCCTTATATCTTTACTTGATATTCTAGTCTTATTTAGTCTGGATGGTATAGGAGGTGACTTCCTTTACCTTGGCATTTTTCCCAAATCCATTGAATCTATATATGTCACAATACTCAAAAGTAGACTCATCACTAAAGATAATACTTCCATTTACTGCAGCCACGTTGCCATGGGTTATTAGATTGCTTATAAGGATTTCTTTAATGCTCCTGCCCCTATAGCTCTTTAATCTATCAAGTATCTTATCCTTATCATCAATTAATTCATTCCCTATGATTTTCCAAGTGATATTGTCAGATGTATTATCCTCTATATATTTATCATTTCCTGTGGCAAATGCAATATAAAAATCTAATAGCACAATTTTTTTAGGAGCATTACCACAATCATCTGGATAGGATATTCTTATTCCATCATAATAATCTACCTTCACTGCTTCATCTCCTTCCATATTCCCTAAGAAATATTATTACAATACTAGTCATAAATAAAGATTTCTTCAATAGGAACTTCTACAACCCTTGAAATATCAATGGCTAGCTTAAGAGATGGATTGTATTTACCCGCTTCAAGCCTGATGATGGTTTCCCTACGGACTCCTACTAGCTGGGCAAGTTCCTCCTGGGTCAAGCCTCTTACTAGACGATACTTCTTTAGGTTACAAGTAAACTTTTGGATAGGTCTCACCCCTTCTAATCTTGATCATAATGCCAGAAGAGATAGGCGTATGATATTAAGGTTCCAGCCCACCCAAGGGCACAGATTAGTATGATTAATTCTTTCGTTACAAAGGAAAACCCTGAGAAAAAGCCAATAATAAAGAGAGTGATTAAGGGAATCTTAGCAGTCTTCAACTTAGCCCTTTGACTATTTTCAAAATATCGTTCATCCTGCATTTCATCAGCCATCTTTCCAATAAAATAATAGGCAAAAAAGCTAAAGTAACTAAACCAGAATAGGGCCAGGGGCTCACCAGTTTTAAAATACTTGAAACCTTGAAAGCCTAAGAATCCTAAGAGCCATAGGTATTTAATTGGTTTTTGGATCCTAATTTTCATCACTATAACAACCTCCGTGTGACATATTTGTATCTATGTTACAAATATATCACGCAATAAAAAAATAATCAAGGGCCATGGGATTTTTGATGTCTCATATGCAATTCCTTTGAACAAGTTATTGGCATCATAGATATTCTAAAACATGTAAAAATACTTGTTGAAGAAGTTTAGTTTCAGTGCTACTATGTACTTATATACTTAAAGATTTGTTAAAGATGTAACGAGTTCAACCAGAAAGGTCGGTGGTAATTTGAAGCTAGAGGTAAGAAACCTGTACAAGAGTTTTACAGGGGTAGAGATCCTACATGGGATTTCTTTTAATGTAGAAAGTGGCAAGGCCCTTGGTCTCTTAGGCCGGAATGGGGCTGGTAAGACTACAACTATCAGGCTTATCATGAATCTGTTTGAGCCAGACACGGGAGATATACTCCTAAATGGCAAGAAATTCAATCCTAAGGAGCACCAAATTGGATATTTACCTGAGGAGAGGGGGCTCTATCCCAAGAAGAAGGTTTTAGAGCAGTTGGCATATCTGGGCCAACTAAGGGGACTTAGTAGGAAGGAAGCTAAGGAGAACACCCTCTATTGGTTAAAAAGGTTTGGTGTGGAAGAGTATAAGGATAGGAAACTGGAAACCCTATCCAAGGGTAACCAACAAAAGGTCCAGCTGGCGGAGACCTTCTTGTGTAATCCGGACATCATAATCCTTGATGAGCCCTTTAGTGGCTTAGACCCTGTTAATTCACAAATACTCAAGGATGTAATCATAGAACAGATTGCCCAAGGCAAGCTCCTGATCTTCTCCAGTCACATTATGAATTATGTGGAAGAATTCTGCGAAGAAATTGCCTTGATAGATAAGGGGGATGTGGTACTTACAGGGAACTTAAACGAAATAAAGACGGAGTATGGTAAGGATAGGCTAACCATAAGCGTGGTAGATATGTCCGCAGAGGAGCTGGCTAACATAGTTAAGCTAAGACTAACTAACCTAATCAAGTTGGTAGAAACCAGGAAGAAGTACCTGATTATTGAGCTTTTACCCAGTGTTAGTAAAGCTGAATTGTTAAAGGCACTGGCAGAAATGGACTTAAATATTGAAATGTTCTCCATCTACAAGCCAAGCTTATCAGATATATTTGTCCAGAAGGTAGGTGAAAATTAATGAAGGATTTCCTTATAGTACTAAGATTTGAACTAATGAATTTTATGAAGAACAAGACTTTTATTATATCTACAGCAATTATATGTTTACTTATTAGCATAGGGCTGTCGGTACCTACAATTAAGAATACTTTTTTTGATTCATCCGATGAAGAAGTTACAGATGAATTTGGGGAAATCGAAGATATTAACTATGGCATTATTGATGAGACTAATAGCATAAATTTACAGGAGTTACAAAACAACTTCTATAGCGGAATTTTAGTCGAGGCTAAGGATATGGATGAGTTAAAGGATAAGATTGACTCCGATGAATTTGAGGCGGGATTTGTAATAAAATCGCCTACTAAATATGAATATGTTGTACGAAATAACGAGATGATGGATTTTGGCAGCTATTCCTTTGAGGAAGCCTTAATCCATGTATACCGTGTCAGCAAATTAGAATCTAGGGGTATCAGTTATAGTGATGTAGAGGACATCATCCACCCAAATATTGAGTCAGAAACCGTAATCCTGGGCAAGGATAGTGCTAAAAATTACTTGTACACCTATGTTTTAGTATTTGGACTCTATTTTATAATAATTCTCTATGGGCAACTAATCGCCACATCAGTAGCTAGTGAAAAGAGTAATAGGGCCATGGAGGTTCTAGTCACTAGTACCAAGACCACCAACCTAATCTTTGGCAAGGTCCTAGCTGGAGCTCTGGCAGGTATTATTCAATTTGGGACAGTTATTCTGACTGCTAGCCTAGCCTATAAGCTAAATGCAGAAGCTTGGAATAATAGTTTAGACTTTATATTCAATATACCAGGAGAAATCATACTTTCCTTTGCAGCCTTTGGAGTATTAGGCTACTTATTTTATTCCTTTATCTTTGGGGCCCTAGGGGCCTTGGTATCTAGGACCGAAGATATAAGCACCAGTGCGACCCCTGTAACTATCACATTTATAGTAGTATTTATGATTTCTATGATGGGCATGCAAAACACAGAGAGTATAGTATTAAAGATTGCATCCTTTGTGCCACTTTCATCATTTATGGCCATGTTTGTAAGGATGTCTATGGGCAGTGTTACTAGCATGGAAATATTCATCTCCTTAGGCCTATTAGCTGTAACAACGGGACTAGTTGGAATTATTGCTTCCAAGATCTACCGGATGGGAACCTTGATGTATGGCAATCCTGTTAAACTAAAAGATGCAATTAAAATCTTAAGGAGCAATTAAAAGGCAATAGAAATATTCTTTTTAGAATATTTCTATTGCCTTCTTTAGGCTAATTTGTTCCTTAATACACCTTCAACCTCATCCTTTTCAGGGAAGCGGTCTAAGGCTTTCTTAGAAAAGATTAATTCATCATTAAATACAATCTCAAAGACACCCCCTGATGAGGGAATCAGCTTTAATTCAGCTATCTTATTTTTGTGTTCATTAAGTATACTTCTTGCAAGGGCAACTGCCCTTCCTATATAGCCTCATGCAGTACAATACTCAATGGATAGAATATTTTTCAAAATAGCTACCTCCTTGGATATCAGTTTAATATAATTGTACCCAGATACTTCACTAATAATTTCAATTACTATAATAAAATAGGGGTTTTTCAGAAAACATATATTAAATAGGCTTAAAATGGGTATATACTTAGGGTACCGTAAGAAATGTAAAGGAGCGATTAGGATGGATTATAAGAGACAAGTCGATGAGATTGCCAATTATTTTAAGGTCAATGAAAAGAGCCTAGATAACTTCAAAATAGGAGTAGAGCTGGAGCATTTTGTAATAGATTTGGATACACTAAAGACCATATCCTATTATGGTGATGCAGGTGTAGCTGAGACCTTAAAGGATTTAGAGAAAATAGGTTATAAGGGTATGTATGAAGGCCAGTATATCCTAGGCCTTACTAAGGGTAAGAAGACCGTAACCCTGGAGCCAGGTAGTCAATTCGAGCTTAGCATAGAAGCTACTATAAGTATCAAGGAACTAGAAGAAGAATACTTAGACTTTTTAAATGATGTTATCCCTATTTTAGAAAGGAAAAACCAAGGCTTGATGACCGTAGGTTATCATCCAGTTACTAAGATTGACGAGATAAAACTCTTACCAAAGCAAAGATATGACTATATGTTTAACTATTTTAAGACCAGGGGTACTCATGCCCACAATATGATGAAGGGAACTGCAGCCCTACAGGTTTCTCTAGACTATAGCTCTGAGGAAGACTATAGAAGGAAGTTCAGGGTAGCCAATGCCCTGTCACCAGTCTTATTTACCCTATTTGAAAATGCCTACTACTTTGAAAATGAAGTAAGTGATATCCACAATATAAGGGCCTTTATCTGGATTAATTGTGACACTGATAGGTCAGGTATAGCAGAAGGGGCCTTGGATGAAGGTTTTGGCTACAAGGATTATGCTGAATATATCTTAAACAGACCTCCTATCTTTATCAACAAGGATGGCAAGGAGGTTTTCACTGGTAAACAAAGGGTGAGGGATGTCTTTGACCCGGATAACTACAAGATAAATGAATTGGAGCATTTGCTCACCATGTTCTTCCCAGATGTAAGGACTAAAAAGTATGTAGAGATTCGGATGATGGATTCTATTCCCTATCCCCTTAACTTCTCAGTAATTGCCCTACTAAAGGGACTTATCTATGATGAGAAAAATTTGAATACCCTCTATGAATATACCAAGGATTGGGATATAGAGGGCTTAAATAAGACCAGAATGGAAATGATGCATAAGGGACTTGAAACAGACTTATTCGGAGAGCGCATCTTAGAAATAGGTAGATATATAACCAGCTTGGCCAAGGAAGGTCTAGCTGATGATGAAAAACACTATCTAGAACCTTTAGAGGAGATGCTAAGGGAAGGTAAGAACCCTTATGAGATTACCAAGGAAAGGGCCAAGAATGGAAAGAAGGAGGCCCTCCAATGGTGTCTGTTAAATAATTTGGTGGTGAAGGAATAGTGGATATTAAGGATATCAATAGGGAATATATGGACCTAATTCTAAATAGGCAGGAAGACTATCATGAAGACTACAAGTTTACCATTGAAAGGGTAAAACACTCCAAGGCCAGGAGTAGGGATATGCCTGCCCCCTTCCTCTACCAACCGTACTTTATAAATGAGGAGAACCTTAGGGACTTTAAGAGGATTATAGCAACCATGGTTTCCATTAACAACAAGGTCACTAGGAAATATATAGAGGATAAGGCCTTTAGAAGGAAGTTTGGTTTTCCTAAACTTATAGAAGAGCTTATAGAGGTAGACAATGTATATGACATAAATGTACCCATTGGTAGGTTTGATATATTCTATGAGGATTTCGACAATTTCAAGTTTTGTGAAATCAATACTGATGGGGCTTCCGGCATGAATGAGGATAATGCTCTTGCCAGGATTTTACTTGAGACCAAGGGTATGAAGGATTTTGCAAAAAGGTATAAGCTGGAATACTTTGAATTAATAGATAGCTGGGTAGACCATAGTATCGACATATATAGAAGCTATGATGAGACCAATAATTCACCCAATGTTGCCATAGTGGACTTTGCTGAAAGTGGGATAACAGCAGACTTCCAAGCCTATAAGGCTGCCTACCTAGCCAAGGGTTACAATTGTATCATCGTAGACCCTAGGGACTTGGAATATAGGGATGGTGGCTTGTATCACGGGGATTATAGGATTGACTTAGTATATAGGAGGATAGTTACCTTTGAGCTGATTGAAAAGGCCGAGGAAATCCCAGACTTTATCGAGGCCTATAGGAATCAGGCATTCTGCTGCATTGGCTCCATTAGGTCCCAGGTGGTCCACAACAAGATCTACTTCAAGGTCCTCCATGATGAGGATACCCTAGAAATCCTAACTGAGGAGGAAAGGGCCTTTGTTAAGAAACATATCCCCATGACTGGTATATTTGGTGGGGATGATGATGGAGTATTTGATTTGGTCCTAAATAATAAGGATAAATTTATTATGAAGCCCATGGACTTAAATGCCTCTCAGGGAGTCTATGTGGGTAAGGACCTCTCCATGGAAGAATGGGAGGCTAGACTGAGGAAGGATTGGAATAATCAATATCTCTATCAGGAATTCGTGGATACCTATTCAAGGGAATATCTGGTATTTAAGGATGGACAGTTTCAAGCAGAGGATTTTAGTGCTGTGGTTGGCCTATTTGTTTTCAGGGAGGAATTTGCAGGGACCCATATCAGGATAGGACAGAGTAATGTAATATCTGGTGTAACGGATTATTACACAGCACCAGGGATTTTCGTAGATTAATTATTACTACTAAAGAACTTAAGACATCAATAATCTAATATATTGATGTCTTAATTTGTTATAATAGTTATGAGGTGGATTTTATGAAAGTTATTATAGTCGGTGCTGGTAAGTTGGGCTACAAATTAGCTGAATTGATGATACAAGAAGAAATAGATGTGACCTTAATAGATACCAATCACAAGGTATTGGAGACCATAAATGAACACATGGATGTACTTACTATTGAGGCCAACGGTATCGATATTAGGGTACTAAAGGATGTTGGAATAGATGCATGTGATATCTTGGTAGCCACTACAGGTAGTGATGAGACCAACACCTTAATATGTGCCCTGGCTAAGAAGCTAGGTTGCAAGAAAACCATAGCTAGGATTAGGCATCCTGAGTATATGACCCAATTGGATTTTGTTAAGAGTGAAATGGGCATTGATATGATTGTAAATCCAGACATGGACTCAGCAAAGTTTATAGAGAAATTCCTGCTTAAGCAGTACCTGTTCTATACTGGAGAATTTGCCAGCGGGAGAGTTAAGATAATAGATTATAATATTGGTTATAACCCAGAATTGGTTAATAAGAAGTTAAAGGATCTGCAAGGCTTTGAAAACCTACTTATAACTGCAATCTCTAGGGATGGGAACACAATCATTCCTCATGGAGATACTCAGCTTCTAGAGGATGATATTATCCATGTTATAGGGGCAGATGAAGATATAGGCAAGTTCAGCAATAGGTTTAATCTTCCTAGGGTTAACAAGGATATAGAAAATGTAATGATACTGGGTGGAAGTAACCTGGCCTACTACCTGAGTAAGTCACTTGCCAAGTCTAAAATATCCGTCAGACTAATTGAGATGGATAGAAATAGGGCTATTGAGTTGTCAAATATCTTGGATGACGTTTTAGTTATACATGGAGATGGTACGGATTACAACTTATTGGAGGAAGAGATGCTGGCGAGTATGGATGTCTTCATTGGAGCCACAGGATTTGATGAGCAAAACCTACTCATGGCCTTAGTAGCTAAGCAAGAAGGGGTAGATAAGTGTATTGCTAAAATAAGTAGGCAGAATTATATAAAGATAATAGATAGGTTAGGAATAGATGCAGCCTTAAATCCTATCAATATATCGGCAAGCAATATCTTAAAATATATTAGGGGTGGAAAGGTCATATCAGTATCACTCTTGATAGGAGGAGATGGTGAAGTTACTGAGTTAATCGTAGGCGAGGATTCACCATTTGTAAATATTCCTCTATATAAGCTTAATCTGCCCAAGGGGATTATCATAGGGGCTATAGTTAGGGATGGTCAAGTTATTATTCCAAAGGGTGATGCCATTATACAAGCAGATGATAGAATAGTGGTATTTTGCTTGTCAGAGGATGTTATGGTCCTGAAGAAATTCTTTTCACCAAAAAAGGGAGGAAGATTAAGTGAACTATGGAATCGTAATAAGGGTCCTAGGAATTCTACTATTAATTGAATCTGTTTTAATGGTTCCTTCCTTGCTGATATCCGTATACTCAAATGGACCAGATACAAGGGGGTTTTTGATAGGGATAGCAGTGTCCTTAGTCATAGGATTTTTTCTTACTAGATTTAAATCTGATAATAAACAGATAAGTGTTAGGGATGGACTATCTATTGTAACTCTGGGTTGGCTCATGATTTCACTTATTGGGGCAATTCCCCTTTATTATTCTAATATAACCAAGAACTTTACAGATGCTTTTTTTGAGAGTATATCAGGATTTACGGCTACTGGAGCATCAGTACTCTTAGATGTAGAATCTCTACCCTTAGGGGTTATGTTTTGGAGGTCCTTTTCCCACTGGATAGGTGGCATGGGTATCCTAGTTTTTACCATAGCCCTATTGCCAGCATTAGGGATTGGTGGATTCCAGATTTTTAAGGCAGAAAGTCCGGGCCCTGTTAAGGGAAAGATTGCTCCAAGAATAAAGGATACTGCAATTATACTCTATATAACCTATTTTTCCCTAACATGCTTAAATGTCATATTTTTATTACTAGGCGGAATGAGCTTATTTGAATCCATATTATATGCCTTTTCCACAGTTGGTACTGGAGGATTTGCTACGAGGAACAACAGTATTGGGTATTATGATAGTACCTATATACGCCTTGTCATAAGTGTATTTATGATTTTAGCAGGTATAAACTTCTCCCTCTACTATTCCATATTTAAGGGGAAACTGAGGGATTTTTTTAAAGATGGGGAGCTTAGACTTTATTTAGGACTTTTAGTCTTTGGTACCATAGCTGTGGCTCTAAACCTATATGTATCCAATTTTGGTGACTTAAAAACCGCCTTTAAGGACTCCTTTTTTCATGTAAGCTCCATGCTGTCCACCACCGGTTATACAACCCTGGATTTTGAGAAATGGCCTAGCTTTAGTAGGGGGATTTTAATCATATTTATGTTTATTGGAGGTAGTGCAGGGTCAACTGCAAATGGTCTAAAGGTTTCCAGAATATTAATCATGTTTAAAGTAATCAGGAGGGGGATAATCAAAATCTTCCATCCTCGGGCAATGGTACCCATTAAACACTCTGGTAGAATCGTAACCAATGAAACCATTGCAAGTATCTATAGCTATATTTCACTATTTATTGTTATATTTATACTTTCAACACTATTGATTTCACTTGAGGGACTAGATCTGAGTATGTCTGCAAGCCTGGTCCTAGCAACCTTAGGCAATATTGGCATAGGAAAGGGATTTGCTGGCTTTACCAGTGAATTTGCCGGTCTTGCCCAATCTACCAAATTACTCCTCTCCATGCTTATGCTTCTAGGTAGGCTTGAGTTATTTACAGTAATTGCATTATTTGTACCCAAGAATTGGAGAGGGGAGCTATAAAGGAGGACAAGATGAAGAAGATATTTAATAACGACTGGGAAGAGCTCTTAAAGCTTGAGATGGAAAAGGAATATTATCAGAGGCTGAGGAAATTTTTGATAAGTGAATATAGGACCAAGACCATTTACCCTGATATGTTTAGCATCTTCAATGCCCTTCACTATACATCCTATAAGGATACCAAGGTGGTTATCTTAGGGCAGGACCCCTACCACGGACCCAATCAGGCCCATGGCCTTGCTTTTTCAGTCAATCCTGGGGTGAGAATACCACCATCCTTGGTCAATATCTATAAGGAGCTACAGGATGATTTAGGCTGCTATATACCCAATAATGGTTACCTAAAGAAATGGGCTGACCAGGGGGTACTCCTATTAAACACATCCTTGACAGTTATAGCTGGTAGGGCCAACTCCCATAGCAGGATTGGTTGGCAAATCTTCACGGACAAGATAATCCAACTTTTAAATGAGAGGGAGGACCCAGTGGTCTTTATCCTTTGGGGTAATAATGCCAAATCCAAGGAGGAATTAATTAGCAATGACAGGCATTATATAATAAAGTCAGTCCACCCAAGCCCTCTATCTGCCAATAGAGGATTTTTTGGATCAAAGCCTTTTTCTAAAACAAATGAAATATTGACTGAACTAGGAAAAGAACCCATAGACTGGCAAATCGAAAATATATAGAGGTGTGATAGTATGAAGGATTTTTTAGAAACCGACCACCTGATAGAAGAAAGGTTATACATAAATGGAGAAATCCCCCTTATTAGGTTTAGGCTTAGAGACAAGGAAGGAAGACTGCCTACAATAATCCTCTACCATGGATGGAGCTCTAGCAAGGAATCTCAAAGGCTAAGGGGCTTTATTTTAGCCAACTTAGGTTTTCAGGTCTTAATTCCAGATGCTATAAATCATGGGGAAAGAAAGGCCCTTATTAATTACGATTCGGAAAACTCGATTAAGTATTTTTGGCCTACAATTATAAGGAATATTGAGGAGGCCAAGGAAATAATTGACTACGCTGTTGATAATTTAGCTGCTGATAAGGATAGAATCGGTGTAATAGGCCATTCCATGGGAGGCTTTACCGCTGCTGGGGTCTTTACCCACCATCATGAGGTGAAAACAGCTGTAATTTTAAACGGTTCATATAATTGGCAGGGTGCTAATGAAATCTTTTTGGAGGCCTTGGGGGTAGAATCTACCAGTGATTTTCAGGAAGAAGAGAAGATTGACTCCCTGGACCCTATGAATAATCTTGACCTGATAATAAATAGGCCTACCCTACTACTTCATGGCTTTAATGATCAAGTGGTTAAAATAGATAGTCAAAGGGTCTTTTATGAAAAGATAAGGCCTCTTTATAGTGACCAATCTTCAATCCAATTAATAGAATATATTAACTTAGGCCATTTTGTTACCACAAATATGATGGAGGAGGCGGCAATTTGGTTTAAGAAATTTCTATAGTTGGGGGATATTTATGAAGCCATTGATTGGACTTACCTGTCAGTATGAAGATTCACCAAATAGCAGGGCCTGTAGGCTAAACTATACCTATATAGGTGCCCTTATCAGGGCAGGAGCAAGTCCCATCATCCTCCCAGTTGTGGATGATTGGGAATCCATAGATGGTTATTTAGAAGTTCTTGATGGGATTATACTAACCGGTGGTGGAGATGCCCTACCAATCCTTTATGGTGAAGCCCCCATGTGGGAAGTAACTGACATCTGCCATAAACGGGATTCTATGGAGATGGAGATCATTAAAAGAGCCTATAATAAAAATATTCCCCTTTTGGGAATCTGTAGGGGGATGCAGATGATAAATATAGCCCTAGGAGGTAGCCTATACCAGGATATTTATAGGCAAATACCAGGCGTCCTAGGGCATAGTTCTAAATATTCTATTTCACAGGGCTATCATACCATAAGGGTAACTAAGGACTCCTTATTACATGACATCCTTAAGAGGGAAGAAATCCTAGTTAACTCATACCACCACCAAAGCGTAAAGGATTTAGGGGCAAACTTAAGGATAAGTGCCCTAGCCTTAGATGGTGTTGTTGAGGGTATCGAATCCACTACTGATAGATTTATCCTGGGGGTTCAATTTCACCCTGAGGCAATGATAGATCAAGACAGGGGGTTCATGGATATCTTCACCTATTTTTTATCCTCCTGCAAGTCTAGAAATCATTAAATCAATAGCAAGGTGTTATCACCTGGATGGGTAAATCATCATAACCCTTGATAGTATTTATAAATTCTTTCACCAAGTCAGGGTCGAATCTCTTACCTGCCTGGTCTTTTAGGTATTGAATGGCAGATTCCTTGCTATAAGCCAACCGATAAGGCTTATCCTGGGTCATGGCGTCGAAGCAATCCACTATGGAGAAGATTCTTGAAAGAAGCGGAATCTCCTCACCCTTTAGGCCATGGGGATAACCCTTGCCATCCCATCTTTCATGGTGGTGTAGGATGTAGCTAGCTACTCCTGTTAGCTCAGGAATCGCCTTTGCAATCCTATAGCCCACTTCAGGATGCTTCCTTATCTCTTCCCAATCTTCCTCAGTCAGATCTTCATCCTTAAATAAGATTTCCTTATCTATTGATACATTACCTACATCATGTATTTCACATAACATTTCTAATCTTTCTAGGTCCTCTTGAGGCAGGTCTAATCTTTCAGCTAGTTTTCTTGTGTACTCCTTAAGCCGCTCCATATGATACTTGACCTCGATGTTTCCATCGTAGAGATACTCAATCATGGAGGACACGATCAACTTATGAACCCTTTTACCATCTAGGGATTTATTCCTATACATGTCGTTTTCTGCCTCTTTGATAATTTCTGCTATGGGCTGATCAAGGTCAGTCTTAACAGCATAGCCCAAGGATATGTTTAGGTAGTTTGAGTCGAATTGCCTACTTCTAAATTTATCCTTTATCCTAGCTATTATTTCCAGGGTGGTCTTTTCTGGTGTACTGGGTAAGAGGATGATGAACTCATCCCCTCCCCACCTGGCGACAATATCTCCCTGCCTACATGATTTGGTTAAGATTTCGGCGGTGGACCTAAGTAACCTATCTCCTGCCTTGTGGCCAAATACATCATTTATAAGCTTAAGCCCATTGGTATCTCCCATAATAAGGGAGATGGGAAGGTTTCTATCAGTATCAAGTCGCCTTAGCTCTTCTTCAAAAAATGCCCGATTATATAGGCCTGTAAGCTTGTCATGATAGCTTAAGTATTCAAGCTCTTTTGCCCTTTCGATTAATTCCTTCTCCAGCTTGACTTCCTTGGATCTGTCGATTATTTTGATAATTATTTTATTATTCCCTACAGTTATGCCATATATATCCAAACACTTGTCTATGGATTCAAAGCATTGGAAGAAGGTATTGTTGCCACTACTACTGCATAAGACTTCCCTGAAGATAGGGGAAAGTTCAGCCATAAAACCGCTTTTATCTCTTACTTCTTTAAAGGGCTTACCTAATATATTGTCACTTAAACCAACAATCTCCTTAAAGGCTTGGTTGGTATCTAGTAAGATAAAATCATGGGCCCTGCCTTTTTCATCATACAGAATTCTGAGATACGCATAACCTATGGGAGTCTTTTGAAACAAAATTCTCAAAATCTTATCATCTAACATGTCCCAATCCTCCTTGTATTCTTAATTAAATACCAAAAAAAGGGAATATTAATAGATAGAAGTACGAAAAATAAAAGAGGCTCTATCTTTTCCTTGCATTTAGGAGATATTAGGTATATACTTATATGATTGCAAATAAGGAGGAATATTTATTTTAATGGAAAAAAGAAGATTTGAGGAAATTAACTTGTCCGATGAAATACAAAGGGGTATTTCAGATATGGGTTTTGAGGAGATGTCACCTATCCAGGCCCAATCCATCCCTATACTACTGGAAGGAAGGGATATAATCGGGCAAGCGCAGACGGGAACGGGGAAAACTGCATCCTTTGGTATACCGATTTTAGAGATGGTAGATCCGGCTAACAAGAGCCTTCAGGCCTTGGTACTATGTCCAACAAGGGAATTATCTATCCAGGTTGCTGAAGAAATCAGCAGTCTGGGAAAATATAAAAGAGGTATACAGATTCTACCCATCTATGGTGGTCAACCTATAGATAGGCAGATTAGGGCCCTAAAGAAGGGGGTCCAAGTAGTGGTTGGGACTCCTGGTAGGGTTATGGACCATATGAGAAGGGGAACTCTTAAGACAGGGAATATAAGGATGATGGTTTTAGACGAAGCGGATGAGATGTTCGACATGGGCTTTAGGGATGATATAGAAATTGTAATGAAGGATTTACCAGAGGATAGGCAGACAATTTTCTTCTCTGCAACTATGGCCAAGGAGATAGTGAGGTTTGCAAGTAGGTATCAAAAGAACCCAGAAATGGTCAAGGTTGTCCACAAGGCCCTAACAGTGCCCAAGGTGGAGCAGGGATACTTTGAATTAAAGGAGCATATGAAGACGGAAATCCTAAGTAGGCTTTTGGATATCTACAATCCCAAACTCGCCATTGTCTTTTGCAATACCAAGAGAAAAGTGGATGAGCTGGTCAGTCAACTCCAGGGTAGGGGGTATTCAGCGGATGGACTCCACGGAGACTTAAAGCAATCCCAGAGGGATAATGTCATGGGCAAATTTAGGAACGGGACCATAGATATCCTTGTGGCTACTGATGTAGCTGCCAGAGGTTTGGATGTGGACGACATAGATTTGGTAATCAACTATGATTTTCCCCAGGACGATGAATACTATGTCCACAGAATAGGCAGGACTGCTAGAGCGGGTAGGACCGGAGTGGCCTTAAGCTTTGTTGTGGGTAGGGACAAAAACAAACTTAGGGATATACAAAGATACACCAATACCAAGATTCCTAGAAAGGACCTCCCAACCTTGAAGGATATCGAGGAACTTACAAGCCTAAATCTATTGGATAGGGTTAAGGATGTAATCAATAATGAGGAACTAGGTAGGTATTCAAAGATGGTTGACCTCTTGATGGAGGATGGATTTACCTCCTTTGATATAGCTGCAGCCCTTTTAAAGTTCTATATGGATAAAAACTCTACAGATAGACACCAGGAGCTGGATATGGTTGACTTTAGCAAAAATACCACCAGGCTCTATATCAATATAGGCAAAAAGAAGGGGGTTAGGGCAAGGCATATTTTGGCAGCCCTGGTTCAGGATGGAGGACTATCTAGCAAATCAATAGGTGATATAGATATCTATGATAAATTTACCTTTGTAGATGTGCCATCTGATTTAGCAGCTAGTGTAATAAGTAACTTAACAAATAAAAGGATTAAGGGGTCAAGAGTTAAGGCAGAGATTTCAAATCCTAAAAGAAATTAACTAAAAATTGCAGTATTATTTGAGACAATTAGGAAAATCTTAGGGAAGTAAATATGCTTGATTGAGGGTTAATTATCATAAAATTCTTTATTAATACTTTGACCATGTTAAATATTTATGTTAAAATTTATCTGGATTGAAAATGGTATCCTTTCTTGTACGAGGATACCATTTTTAACAATAGGGAGGGGTCAAGATGACCAGACAAAATAAGGACGATAAGGAATCCCAAAAGAAAAAAACCTTCCATAACCTCAGTTATTTTCCTCAAGTAGGATTTACCATCTCAGCCATGGTAATAATTGGAGTGATCATAGGCAAGTATCTAGACAGAGCTTTAGGTACAAGGCCTTGGTTGCTATTGGTTTTTTCCTTATTAGGTGTCTTGTCTGTCATGAAGTTTTTATTTGAAATCTCCAAGGATAAGTAAGGTAAGGTCATGATTAGGAGTGGCAATATGGAAATGTCTAATTTAGCTAAGAGAATGGTTGTTACAATAATTGCAATAGCTTTCATAAGCATCTTTATATCAGTAGTTTACTACCGTTCCTGGGGTTTCCTTCCCTTTTCTATAGGGGTAACATTAGGTTCAGGATTAAGTATCCTTAAGGTTTTCCTCTTAAAAAGGGCTATTGAAAAGGTCTTAGGCATGGAAGGAAAAATGGCGGGTAGCTATATCAGCCTCCAGCATATATTAAGGTTACTACTTACAGGTCTAGTACTATTATTAGGTGCTCTGGTTCCCCAGGTCAACCTATGGGGGGTAGTTGTAGGTGTATTTGCCTTTCAAATAGCTATATACACTGTTAGGTTCGCTTCTAAAAGCTAACATATATGACTATAAAAGTGGGCGGTGAATAGTAGGCAATGATAAATATTGATAATATTTGGGTTTTGGAAATTGCAGGATTTGAGATATGGATAACAGAGACCATAGTCAATACATGGTTTATAATGTTGGTCCTAATCCTATTTGCAATTATTGCTCGTATCAAGCTACGGACTTTCAAGGAAGTCCCCAGGGGCTTTCAAAATGTGATAGAAATTATTGTAGAAACCTTTGACAAGTTTGTAACAAATACCCTAGGAGAAGAATTGTCCTATATAGCTCCCTGGTTTTTTATGGTGTTTGTATTTATTCTATCATCAAGCTTATTTAGTATTTTTGGCCTTAGGGCTCCTACTGCTGACTGGGCAACCACCTTTGCCCTGGCCTTGGCTAGCTTTCTACTCATGTTCATCATGGGTTTAAAACATCAAAAAATGGATTATCTAAAGAGTTACATCTATCCTCATCCCATATTTTTTCCTTTAAACTTGATAGGGGGGAACGTGTCATAATAGTGATGGGTGCAGTTTGTGTTATAAGATCAAGGGTTTTAGGAACTTTAAACAAATATATTTCGTGCATTGCTTAGAGTAATTAGACTCTAATTGTTGTGAGCAGTGCATGAGAAACAAATCTTTAATTCTTTAAGAATTTATAAATATATAGTATACTTATATTATAATCATTTTCAGTTACGACGTATAGGTAGATAAATGTGCAACTAAATTATTAAAATTAAATTATAAATAGGAGGCTATATAAGTGAGAAAAATAGTTTTAATTCTTATGTTATTTATTACGGTATTATCTATATTTGGTTGTTCAAAACAAATTTCAGACACTGCATATAATGACCTAATCACCAATCTTGAAAAGAAGGATTTTAATGTGATTGCAGAAGATGTTGAAGAAAATATACTTCAAGGTCAACGCAAATGGTTAACTATTAATGAAAATGAAAATATATCTGTTTATCTATATGAAAGTAGTGAAAAGATGGAAAAAGATGCCTCTCGTATAGATAAAGAAGGATTTGGTTATACAAACGGTAACACTGAGACTCAAATTAGTTGGGTCTCATACCCACACTTTTTTAAAAAGGACAATATTATCGTTCTTTATGTTGGGGAGGATTTAGAAATTATAAATGCACTTAAAGAAATCGTGGGCTTACAATTTGCAGGGTATAAAGAATAGATTATCTTATTTAATAGGTAAGTTTGGTTTTAAGTTTATGACGCATCTTTTATAAAGTACGTCACATCAGTAATAAAAGGTTCATTGTCAAATGTTGGGGGATAGATTTTAAAAGATCTATCTCCTTTTTTATCCAGATTTTTTATAAGCGTAAATTATGCTAATAATAGAATTCTTTTTCTAAAGTTTTCAAAGTTCCTAAACCCATATGATAATCTTTTTAAAACCTTAATTTTATTGTTAAAACCTTTTGTAACTCCATTGGTATATCTTACTGTAAAACAATTTAGAATTCCTACTCTCCAGTTAATATGTGATTTAACAGCTTCTTTATATTCTTTTAAATTAGTGTTCTCAGCTCTTAATAACCAATTCGATAAATTAGACTTTGCTTCATCATAAGTTTTTGATTTTAAAAATATACTATAATAATTTTCCTTTATATTATAAGCCTGTCTAATTTCATCATCATACCAAAGCATTGTATCTACCTGGATTTTCTCCTCTGAATTTAAAGAGTTATATGGTTTCTTGAGTAGACTTTTACTTCTTTTAAAATAAATTCTTAGATCTTTATTCATTTTCTTTTGTCTTCTTTTCCTAACATTCTCAAAAGCCCACATAATCTGTCTTATATAGTGATATTTATCGATTATAAGGGTCGCATTAGGAAATAATTTTACTAGGTTTTTATAAGGTTTATACATATCTGTAACAAAGTATCTTACTGATTCTCTTTGCTTTTTTGAAAACTTTCTAAAATATTTTTCAATATTATCTTTTGTTCTTGTTTCTAAAATATCTAAGATTTTATTGTTTTTACCATCAACAATAGATAAATGATATTTATGACCATTACTGTTACCTTTAAATTCATCAATACAAAGAACTTCAGGTAATTCATTAATACCTACAGCTAATTCCTTCAAAATAGTATAAATTGGTGTATGGCTTATTTTTAGCTCATGACAAATATTTTTTAAACTTCTTTGTTCTTTTAATTTAGCTGATATATATAGTATTAATCTCATTGTCATTCTTTGATATTTCCCAAGAAAAGGTACTTTCTCATAGTGCCTTTTGCCACAATTAACGCATTTATATCTTCTTTTATTTAACACTAAAATTGTTTTCATACCTAAAATAGGTATATCCTTTATTTTTTGCTTGTAGTAGTCATGAATGTGCGATTTACTACAGTTACACTTAGGACATACCGGAATAACTTTAAAAAGTTCTATATAAATATATTATACTTGATCAATATTTTCTACATTTAAAACATTTATATCTTGAAGCCCGATTAAATTCATGATATTCTTATCTTGCACTTATTTCACATCCTTTTGTATTGGTTTAGACGCTTATATAATATCGGATAATTGAGATAAGTGCATTTTTATTTTCAAAAACAAAAAATGCTGAGAGAAATTATTCATTTCCCCCAACATTTATTATAGAACCTATGATTGCCTCTACCAAACTCCATAGGGCAAGGGCCCAGCTGGAAGGGGGTACGCCCAATCTACCGTGAACTAAAGGGCCTAGTAGAAGACCTTAGATGCGAAAAGGAGGCCCAACACCACCAATATTATAAGGAGAGGGAGGTCCAAAGTTCCCTTTATATAATACTAACCA
>FZPS01000099.1_pt326 | contig 61532 bp, 51 predicted proteins | sample 1817821 | NCBI WGS metagenome assembly FZPS01 (sample SAMEA104158645, study PRJEB21678) | metagenome | place: Germany | collected 2015-04-21 | reverse complement strand
GCAACCCCGCCCTGGTACCGATAACACTAAAGAACAGCCCTCTCACCCTTACGCAGTTTCAAGAGGAAAAGGCTGATAAACAGAGATACCTAAAGGATACACCGCAAAATATTGAGATAGGATGACAAAACTCATATTATCAAAATGGGACAAAAAGGTACGTCCCTGGTGTCCCATAAATTCCGGGGAATTTCTTACTTCTAGCTTCTCACCTTTCACATCTCAATAAAGTGGGACAAATAGGCACGATCCCTGTGTCTCACCTAGTCTTGCAGCGCTGTTATAATTTTGGTAAGATCAAGGCGCACGAGTTGCTTAATATTTATTTCTGCAAGCAACCGCTGCCGGGAGCGAGAACTGCTAGATGCGATACTACAGGATTATTCCCTGCCTGGACCTGCGCGATGGCCGCGTCGTCAAAGGCGTGCAGTTTTTAGATTTGCGGGATGCCGGTGATCCGGTAGAGCTGGCCGCCTTGTATGCCCGTCAGGGGGCCGATGAGATATTTTTACTCGACATCGCCGCCACCGCAAAAAGCCGCGCTGTTACTCTTGAATTGATTGAAAGAATCTCGTCATCTGCCGGGATCCCCATCACCGTGGGGGGCGGCATCAACAGCGCGGCAGCAATCGATGAGATGCTGCAGCGCGGTGCAGACAAAGTGTCAATCGGCAGCGCCGGCCTGGAAAGCCCCGCCTTTATTGAAGAAAGCGCCAAGCTTTTTGGAAGCAGCCGTATTGTAGTGGCCATCGACGCCTGCCGGTCAAATTCGAAACTTCCCAGAGCAAATAAGCGGTGGGAAGTTTACAGCGGGGGCGGCCGCCATCCAACCGGCCGGGATGCCGCCGGGTGGGCCCGTGAAGCGGAGTTGCTGGGCGCCGGGGAAATCCTGCTCACCTCGATAGACGCGGATGGAACCCTGTCCGGATATGACCTCGCCCTGCTTAAAAAGGTTACCGGTGCTGTTTCCGTCCCGGTGATCGCTTCCGGCGGAGCGGGCAAGCCGGAACACCTTTACGAAGCGCTCACCGAAGGTGGAGCGGACGCGGTTCTGGCAGCCTCAATCCTGCACCGGGACCGCTATTCAATCGGTGATATAAAGGCATTTCTCGCGTCGAGGGGCCTGCCGGTTCGCCGGTGAGTAAAATGAATACATAATTAAGTAGGAGGAGACTGGGATATGAAGGAGCAAAATAAAAGCTGCATCAAACAATGCCCGGCCCAGATTAAACGCGGCGGCGTGATCATGGATGTAACCACGGTGGAACAGGCAAAAATCGCCGAAAAAGCGGGCGCTGTCGCGGTTATGGCCCTGGAAAGGGTCCCGGCCGATATCCGGGCTTCCGGCGGGGTAGCGCGGATGGCTGATCCGGAATTGGTCCTCCGGATCATGGAAGCGGTGAACATACCGGTAATGGCCAAGGTTCGCATAGGCCATTTCATGGAGGCCAGAATCCTGGAGGAGCTTGGAGTTGATTTCATCGACGAAAGCGAAGTGCTCACTCCGGCCGACGAACGCTATCATATTGACAAGCATACCTTCAAGGTCCCCTTTGTCTGCGGCGCCAGGGACCTCGGCGAAGCGCTGCGCCGCCTCTCCGAAGGAGCCGCCATGCTGCGGACCAAGGGCGAGCCGGGAACCGGCAATGTGGTGGAGGCTGTACGCCATATGCGCAGGGTCATGGACGAACTGCGCCGGGTAATCCATGCCCCAGACGATGAACTTTCTGTTCTGGCCAAGGAGATGAAGGCCTCGCCCGGGCTGCTCAGGCAGATTAAAAAAGAAGGCCGCCTGCCGGTGCTCAATTACGCCGCCGGCGGTATCGCCACGCCGGCCGATGCCGCCCTGATGATGCATCTGGGCGCCGACGGGATTTTCGTTGGCTCGGGCATTTTTAAATCGGAGAACCCGCAGGCCCGGGCCGAAGCGATTGTCCAGGCAACGGCGCATTATGACGACCCCGCGGTTCTCCTTAAAGTCTCGAAAGGTCTGGGTGAAGCGATGCCCGGGCTTGATATCGCTTCGCTGGACGAAACCGAGCGGATGCAGGAGCGGGGAGATTAGGCCGCTTATATTTGCAGAAGAAAATGCAGGAGGCCCGGGGGCAACCCGGACCTCCTTTTTGTATTCTTTTTTCTTTGATTTACGCTTAATGATCTTTACCCGGAAAACTTCCCGGGTCTTGGAAGAGCACTCAAAACCGGCGTTATAACATCATTACTCCCACTCGATTGTCCCGGGGGGCTTGGAGGTGATATCATAGACCACCCTGGATACGGCGGGGATTTCTCCGGTGATGCGCTGTGAAACCTTCTCCAGGAGATCCCCGGGCAGCCTGGCCCAGCCGGCGGTCATGGCGTCGGTGGAGGTTACCGCGCGCAGGGCCACCACATCCCCGTAATGGCGCCGCCTCTCTTTTATTCCCACGGCGCGAATGCCGGTGAGAACGGCAAAATATTGCCAGAGCCGCTGTCCCAGGCCTGCTGCGGCAATCTCTTCGCGGAAAATGGCGTCAGCCTGCCTTAAAATGGCCAGCTTCCCGGCGGTTACCTCGCCGATGATCCGCACCGCCAGTCCCGGCCCCGGGAAAGGCTGGCGCTGCAAGATCGCTTCAGGCAATTCCAGCTCCTTGCCCACCAGGCGCACCTGGTCCTTGTAGAGATCCCGCAGCGGCTCAATCAGCTTAAAGCCCAGCTCTTCGGGCAGCCCCCCCACATTGTGGTGAGCCTTGATCGCCGCCCCGCCAGGCCCGGCGCCGCTCTCCACCACATCGGAGAGGATAGTCCCCTGGGCCAGGTAAGAAATATCCCCCAAAGAGAGAGCTTTCTCTTTAAATAGCTTGATAAACTCCGCCCCAATGATCCGGCGCTTCTCCTCAGGTTCTGTCACGCCGCGCAGGGCTTTCAGGAAGCGTTCCCTGGCGTCAACGTGGATCAACCGCCCCCGGAGGCGCTTTTTAAAGAGAGAAGCGACCTCCTCCGGCTCCCCCTGGCGAAGCATTCCGTGATCCACAAAGATAGCAACATAGCGCTCGCCGATGGCCAGGTCCAGTAAAAAAGCCACTACTGTAGAATCAAGGCCGCCGCTGAGAGCGCAGACTACCTTCTCACCGGCTCCCACGGTGCGTCCGATCTGCCGCACCGCCTCTTCAATGAATTTGCGGGGCTTCCATTCTCCGGTTCCTATTTTATCCATGATTGCTCCACCAACTTTTGAATTTATTTTCACCGCATTACTGCTTTTTCGATCATACCCGCCGGATCATGAAAAGACAAGCTGCCGGCTGATTTTCAGGCTCGCTATATAGGGCTTCTGTCCTGTGAACTCCTTCTCCTGGGAAAAGGCTTCTGTGAATTCCCCCCCTGGGAAAAGTCTTCTGTGAATTCCCCCCTGGGAAAAGGGCTTCTGTGAATTCCCCCCTGGGAAAAGGGCTTCTGTGAACTCCCCCCTTTGCAAAAGGGGGGCCGGGGGGGATTTCAAAAATCTTTTAGCCCCGGCGGCGTTTGGCAAAATGGAAAAGGTCAAATCCCCCTAAATCCCCCTTTGGAAAAGGGGGACTTTAAAAGCCTACCCCATGCATTTATCTTTTAGGACAGCCCTCTACAAACCTGGCGAAGCATTAGAGTGCTAAGGCAATGATCCTTTGGGACAGGCCCTACATTTTGCAGATTTCTTAACTTACGGCTCTGCAGGTTCATACTATATAGAGAAGGTGGGAAATAACCAGGCAGGAGGCCTTCCGGCGATGCATCGCGGAAAGATTAGAAAAATGTTTCCGGGGTCCAATTCAGCCTACGGATTTTATTCATTTTATGACCAGATCATAGAGGACAGCGCCACCCGCATCTTTGTAATCAAGGGAGGCCCGGGAGTGGGCAAGTCCACCTTCATGCAAAATATTGCCCGGGAATTAATTAAAAAAGGCCGCGATGCCGAATTTCACTGCTGCTCGGCGGACAGCTCCTCTCTTGATGGAATCGTCTTTCCAGAGCTGCAGATTGCCTGTATTGACGGAACCAGGCCGCACGTGGTAGATCCAAAAAACCCAGGAGCAGTAGATGAAATCGTTAACCTGGGCGACTTTTGGGACGAAGCGGAGGTGATCGCCCGGCGCGAGGCTATTCTCAGGTCAAACCGGGAGACCGCCCGCCTCTACCGCCGTGCTTACCGCTACCTGGCTTCAGCAAAACTCTTTCTCGACGAAATTGAAGACTACTACCGGGAAAACCGGTGCCTCGATGTTGCCGGGCTGGACCGGCTTGCACTGCAGGTAATCGGTGAAATTTTCCAGGGCAAGGTCAATAGCAGCGGTTCGGAGCGGCGGGAGCGCCATCTTTTTGCCACGGCAATCACTCCGGACGGCCCGGTTAGCTACCTGGACACCCTTGTCGGCCCCGGCTACCAGCGCTACATAATAAGCGGCGATGACGGAACCGGCAAAAACGAGTTGATTGCCCGGATCAGAGACGCCGCCGTCATGCGCAGCTTTTTCGTGGAGGTTTACCACTGTGCCCTCGATCCCGTTAAGATCGACCACGTGATTATCCCCCAGCTTAAGACAGCTGTCCTCAACAGCGTGACCCCGCATATCCTGGAGCCATCAGGAAAGGACCGCGTTATCGAAACCGATGCATTTGTAAAAAATCCCGGGAGGCGCCTGGAAAAAGAACGCGATCTGGCCCGGGGGCTCTATCAGCAAACTTTTGACGCCGCCGTAGATTTCATTGCCCGGGCCAGGGATGTGCACCGGGAATTGGAATCATACTATATTCCCAGCATGCGCTTCGGCGAGATCAACCGCCTTGCCGGGGCCGTGCTGGAAAAAATCCTTTCTTATGCAGAATGTAGTTAAAGGATTCACCGGGACTTCTTTTTATGCAGCCTTTCGGTTGACCAGAAGCGATCCCTGTTGTCATGCATTGACTACAGGGGCAGCCCGTATTATCGGCACTAATGTCTATTAAGCCATGATTGCATTTTTTCAGAAATTATAGTATAAAGATGCTGTAATAAATAAAAGTCACTGTACTTGCATTGCTGAGAAGGCAAACACCGGTTTAATTGACATCCTTGCACTTGGAATAGTTGAAGAAAGGGGATGTCATACCACGCGAGATCGTAACAGATTTTCGGGAGTATAATAAATGCTTGGTGGAAAAACCGCTGCTTGAAATGTATTCGCTTCCCGGTTCGTGCTCTTGAGCGGGATGGACATAAAAGAGCTTGCTGTAATTCGCCGATATGTCTTCCGTCCGTCCCCAAATACTGGTTCTGCGCGCCGTGGTTTCGCTTCCGAAATAGAATCCGGTGCAGGCCAGGGCTGTTAGAGCGTTGGCGCATATAAGCGCTACCGCCACGGTCAGCGCGAAAATGACCCTTAAGCTTTTTGAAATTTTCATCTTTCATCCTCCTTCATTTTTTGACCTATTCCCATATTGCAGGAATGGGATCCGGGATGCTTAATCCCAAGGAGTGTTCCGGTTGAGCATCCATAAAACAACCAGGTTTATTCTTGATATTTTTCGCCTGTCCGATCACCTCGCTTGATATTTAATCGGGAGAAAGCGCCCCGGCATAATACAGCCGCGGCTTGCTCCCCTCTCAAGGAACGGGGCCTGTCTCACAGGATGGCAAAAAAGAGATATTCATCTCCAAACTACAACGGTCTCGTAAAGTTAAGACCTCTTGATCTGAAATGAAGTAGTTTAATGTAGGGGCATGTCGCCTATTAGGCCCTATCCGTCGAAAACATTGCGCTATACTTTGACCCCGGATTCCATTCATAATGAAGGAGCAACGCCGCAGCCCTATGCCGAAGTGGGAATGAACGAGAAAAACGTGGCGATCACCGCAACTGTCAGCCTCAGCTCTGCGAGAAGCGAAATTCTGGCTATTGACCCCATGGTAAGAGCATCCGACGGCGGCCTCCCGGAACAGGATTTGACATCTATTGTCCTCATGCAGGCCGAATCGGCGCGTGATGCAATTGAACTGGTTGCCCATATTGTTGATACCGTGGGCTCTGCAGAGCGCAACGGTTTTACAGTCTCTGATCCCAATGAAATCTGGTATATGGAGCTTCTCTCCGGCCATCAATACGTGGCCGTGAAAGCGCCTCCGGATAAAATCGCCATATCGCCCAATATCACCATGATGGGCGCGGTGGACGTAAACGATACTGAGAATGTCATTGCCTCACCGGGGCTGATTGAAACCGCTCAGCAGGCCGGCACGCTGGTGCTGGATGATGATGGAAGGATCAAAGTTGCGGAAAGTTATGCCAGGCCCAGCAGCTCGGTGTCTAGCCGCTTGTATGACGGGTATGTGTATCTCAAGGGAACTGAAGCTGCCGAAGCGCTGCAGCCCGGGCATTACGAGTATTTCATAGAGCCCCGTGCAGAACGCAACTACTCATTATATGAAATAATGCGGTTGATGGCCCATGGAAGTATAAATCGCGCCGCAACGGTAGAAAGTCATGTTTTTGAAACCCGCTACGATATGCCCGAAGACCTGGCAACGGTGATGTGGCTGGCCATGGGGCCGGCAGAATTCTCCATCTTCATCCCCTATTACGCCAACTTGATCACCGAGACCCTTGAAAACTATTATGAGTATGACAGCCCCCGGAATGACCGCGATTACAGGTCCATGTACTGGCTCTTCCGGGACATCAACATTCTTTGCACCGGAGACCGGGAAAATATCGCGCCCAATGTAGCCGCTTACCTGGAGCTATACCAGAAGAAGCTTATTGAACAGCAGAAAGTCATTGACGCCGAGATGGCAAAAATCCTCGCCTATGATCCGGACCTGGCCCAGCAAAAAGCCACGGAATTGTCAAAAGCGGCAGCCAGGCGGGCATTCGAAGTGATGACTGCCATAAGAGAGGAGATCCTTGCCTACAAGGAAGACACCGATCCGGACAAGGGTGTTTTCGCTCCCTCCGTGCTTGGCGAACCGGTTGATACGAATTATACTTTTGCGGCTGTAGGCGGTACAGGGCTGCCTGTCTCCTTGAAAGATGAAGCCACGGGAATTACCGTGCAAGGAGAGGCCGGCGCCCTGGCCTACGGCACAGAGCTCGCAGTTGGGGTTGTAGCAGCGGAGGATTTGGCCGGAGCCACTATCGCCGCATTGGACCGCCTGGCCGGAAAATTCCAGGCATTTGAGATTAAACTGCTCCTTAACGGAAATGAGATCCAGCCGAACAGCACATTAACTGTATCCTTCCCCATCCCCGAAGGCTACAGCAAAGACGATCTGGCATTGTATAAAGTACAGCCGGACGGCAGCTTAATTGAATTACCGGGCGAAATTTCCGGAGATTTCTACTGCGTCAATCTGGATCAATTCAGCACCTTTATCCTGGCTGAAAAGCTGACCGAAGAAGAAGCTGAAGAAGAAGAGACTCCGCCGGCCGAAGAGGAAGAGAGTGGAGATACTCCTCCTACCAGCGCAGAAACCTCTGCCTATATCTACCTTTTGGGGATCCTGATGGTCCTGGCCGGATTCGCTGTCCTGGTAACAAAAAAATCCCGCAGAATTGCCTAAGTAACTAGATCTGGGGGGGATGGCTCTTCTGAAGCCATCCCCCTTAGCTCTTCTTCCGCCGCAGGGCGGCGGCAATAAAATCGCGGAAGAGCGGATGCGCGCGCTGCGGCCTCGATTTGAATTCCGGATGAAAGAGGACAGCTACAAACCAGGGATGATCGGGCAGCTCGATTATCTCCACAAGGCCGGTTTCCTCGTTGATCCCGCTGAAGACCATCCCGGCGGCTTCAAGCTTGCCGCAATAGTCGTTGTTGAACTCGAAACGGTGCCGGTGCCGCTCCATGATCCTTTCCACCCCGTAAGCCTTCCAGGCCAGCGTTCCTTCTTTAACCTTGCAGGGATAGGCCCCAAGGCGGAGAGTGCCGCCCAGCCGGGTATTGTTGTCCTGCCCCGGCATGTAATCAAATACAGGGTAAGAAGTCTCGCTGTCAAACTCGGTACTGTGCGCACCGGCCAACCCGGCGACATGGCGGGCAAATTCAATTACCGCGCATTGCATCCCCAGGCAAAGCCCCAGGAAAGGGATCTTCGCTTCCCGGGCCACTCGCGCCGCCCTGATCTTACCTTCAATCCCGCGGTTGCCAAAACCGCCGGGAATGAGAACCGCGTCAATTCCCTGCAGGAGCGCAACCGGATCACCGGTTTCAAATTCTTCCGCGGGAATTGCCTTTATCTTTACTGCCGTATTGTTTTCCCACCCGGCATGAAAAAGCGCTTCGTTGACGCTAAGGTAAGCATCGGGATAGGCCACATACTTGCCGGCAAGCGCCACCGTGACTTCATTATTTTTTAAGCAGCCGGCCCTGCTGACCAGTTCCTCCCATGAGCTCATCTCCGCTTCGGCACAGTTAAGCTCCAGCTTCTCCACGACCATCCGGTCCAGGCCCTGTTTCTGCAGCTGCAGCGGCACCTTGTAGATGGAATCGGCATCCAGGTTTTCAACCACCTCGTGCGGCTTGATGTTGCAGAAGAGAGCGATCTTCCGCTTTACATCGTCGCCCAGAGATTGTTCAGTGCGGCAGATAATAATATCGGGCTGGATCCCGATGGAACGCAGCTCCTTAACGCTGTGCTGGGTCGGCTTTGTTTTCAGTTCGCCCGACATGGGCAGGTAAGGAACCAGGGTGACATGGATAAAAAGGACATTTTCCCAGCCCAGGTCATAACGCAGCTGGCGGATTGCTTCCAGAAAGGGCAGGCTTTCGATGTCGCCGACGGTGCCCCCAATCTCCGTGATCACCACGTCTATATCGCTGTTTTGGGCGATTCTCTGGATGCGGCTCTTTATTTCATCGGTAATATGCGGAATCACCTGGACAGTCTGCCCCCGGTAAACTCCCTTGCGCTCGCTCTCGATCACCGACCAGTAGATCTTGCCGGTGGTGACATTGTTGTCCCGGGTTAAATTCTCGTCGATAAATCTCTCGTAGTGGCCCAGGTCCAGGTCAGTTTCAGCCCCGTCTTCTGTGACAAAAATCTCGCCATGCTGGTGCGGCCCCATGGTTCCCGGATCATAATTGATATAAGGATCGAATTTTTGGATGGTCAGTTTCAACCCCCGGTTCTTCAGCAGGCAGCCAAGTGAAGCTGCGGTAATCCCTTTCCCCAGTGATGAAACCACTCCGCCGGTGATAAAAATGTATTTTGTCATCTGCGCCCTCCATATATTTAACCTTGCTGCCTTGATTTTGGATAAAAGCATTCCTGAAATGGATTCTACACGGCCTTCTTATTCCCTGCTACAGAACGGCTCCATGGGAAAAAGAGACTATCTGCAGCTAAATGAAGTATTCCATGGTAGATCCCGGAAAGCGGCGCTTGATTTCTCTTCTAAAAAAATCCTCCGCTTCCCGGCGCAGCGAGGGCGGGTAAAGATATTTGCCGTATCCAAACTGCCCGTAGCGGAACTGGCGCCGCCCGGGATCCATGTCCAAGCCCGAACCGGGATAAAGCGCCTCGATTTGACGCCGCGCCTTTGCAGTAAAACGGTGCGTGATCAATTCAAAAGTAAAGGAGGTCATCTTTCCGGGCAATATATCCGCAAGCTGCTCAAGAAGTGCAAGGTAACGTTTCCGCCAGTCACCCTCCAGGAAGAGAGGGGCCAGGAGAAAACCAAAAGGGTAGCCCGCCTCGATAATCTTAAGCGCCGCGTCGAGGCGCCGCTGCAAGGAGGGGGTTTTATGCTCCCAGCGGCGGATTATATCAGGGGCGTTGATGCTAAACCTGAAGTGGGTCCGCCCGCGATGCGGCAGCTGCAGAAAAGGCTCCACCGCGGTAAATTTAGTAGCCAGCCGGAAGCGGCCGCGCTTTTCTTCTCCGAAAAATTTTATGGCTTCACTTACACCGCCGGTGAAAGGCTCAATGAAAAGAGGATCTGAAACAGCCGCTCCTTCAAATACGATCTCTTCAGGTTCGCGCTGCCGGATGTAATCCGCAGCCCGCTCCAGGATCTCCTCCACGTTGATATAAGCGCGCAAATACGGCTTCCTGCCCAGGGTTGTCTGCAGGTAGCAGTAGCGGCATAGACCCGGGCAGCCGGTGGCCAGCGGCAGTTGATAATGAGCAGAGGGTTTGCATGACTGAAATTTGAGACCGCGCCTGACGCCGATTACCAGTGTGCGCTTGGCCTCTTCGAAAGCCTCGCGCTCGCTATTCCCCAGGTTGACCCGCACCCGGTTGTGAGAGGCGGTCATCCCCAGGGATATCCCCCGTTTCTCAAGAAGTTGATACAGTTTCCGCCCCCTCGCATAATTCAGCGCTTCCGGCTCAAAAAAAACCCGGGCAGGCCAAAAACCTATCTTCATCAACATCCTTTTGAAATAATCGGCTAAGGCCGCAAGCGGTTGCGGAGCAAAAAAAGTCTTTCTCGAAGCAGCCTGATCAACACTCCCGCTTCTTCTCCCGCCTCGTTCCAGGCCCTTCTCAGATTTTTGCCGGAATCCCGCACCGCTGCCGTTATACGGCTCCCCAGGCGGCCGGCAGTCTCTCGCATAAATAATATTCCGCCGCGAAGGAGCCCGGGCAAAATCCGGCTGTCACGGCGCAACATCTGCCAGGAACGGCGCAGGTTTTGGGGCGCCTCTGCCCAGAAAGCCGCTGCCGCTTCCAGGCCCCGGTTCAGCAGCAGCAGCATGCCTGAGATGAAGGCCCGGAGAAGCCGGGGTATAATTTGTCCTTCACGGCGCAGCTGCCGCCAGGCCCTCCGCAAATTGAAAGGCGCCAGCCGGCGTGTAATTTTCAGCGCCGCAGGCAGGATCTTTAAATAATCCCGGAATTGCCGGGCTGAAGCGGCCGCCCTTTTGGGAAATTCCTTCCACCAGCCTACCAATTCTATCAGGGCCCCGGGGTTGTTCAGGTAATAGAAACCCAGCGCCGCTCCCAGGGCAGCCAGCAGCAGGCTAACCACCGTCCCGGAAACAGCCCGCATAATCCCGTAGCTGGGCCGACCGGCAGGTGCGCCTCCCGGCGGCTGCGAAGGCGGCGCTATCTTGCTATCCTTTAAAAAGGCCGGGCCGTAGAAATAATATGAGACCACGTCGGCAAAACGTTCAATCCCCCGCTGCGCTGATTCCTTCGTGTTCGTATGCGCCCCCACCTCCAGCAGCAGGGACAGCGGCGAAAGGTCCTGGTTGTAGCTGCCCCAGATGGTCAATACGCCATGGATGAGGTCCGGGTAAAGGCGATCGGCATAACCTTTCAGATCGTAAGCAAACTGCTGGTTTGTAGCCGTGCCGGGGTTGCTCAATCCTACCACGATCTGTATTTGCGTAACCGGCTCTCCGTTCAGCTCAAGGGCGTATGTTTCCCAGGGAGCGGCGTCGCGGTGCAGATCGAAAATAGCGTCAGGCCGCTGCCTTAACAGGCGCAGCGCGGTAACCCGGGAGCGGCGGTAAGCGCCGCGATCGTGGGGCAGGTGCAGCTGGTCTGAATAAAGAACATCGATTCCCTTTTTCTCCAGGGCTTCCTTAAAGGCAAGGCCCACATCGTGTATTCCCCCAGCGCCGTAGATGCTGTCGGTGCCGTCGCTGGGAACATAGGACTCGGCATTATGCGAGTGGTATACCGCTATTTTATAGGCCAGTCTCCCCTGCTTCTGCACGGGCAAGAGCGGCTCCCGGACGTTGGAAATGTCCGGGGGTTCAATCAGGCGGACTTTCTCCACAAACCTGGCCCGGGCCAGGTAACCTTCAACGTCGATTACTTCATAAAGATCATTTCCGGAAGTAAGATAACGATCTCCCGCCTTGAGACGGTGCCCGGTGACCAGGAGGGTTCGCCCCTTTTCATCAATCATATAGAAGTAGCGTCCCTTTTTCAGCTCTTCCGGACCCAGTTCATCGAGCAGCTGCTCTTGGGCCATTGCTTGACCGGCGCCGCTTTGAAAAGAAAGCGGCGCCGCAAAGCAGGCCACGGCCAACAAAAAAGTTATAAACATGACAACGGGCAATCTCCGCATCTCAATACCGCTTCCTTATACCGGGATCACTTTTCATTTTTCTTCGCGGGGGCCTCCTCCGAGGCGCTCTTTCACTTCACCAATCAATTCAGCCAGAAGAGTCCCCACCACCCCGGCAACCAAAGCGGCATCAAAGACCCCGCCGCCGCCCAGAAGAACCGGAATGTAGCGGAAACCGCGGACCATATTTTCGACCCAGGAGCTCAGATCCATTAAGAAAATAGAGCCGACCCCGCCGATAAATGCGGCCCGGCGCGAACGGCCAAGAAGGTAAGCGATCAGCCCCGCCGCAGCAGCCGGCAGGTAGAGCGGGTCAAGCTCGTAGCCCAGCGAACCCGGGTTGATGGGCAAAAGCCGGTCCAGGCTCCAGACCAGTGCGGCCCCGGCCAGGGCGGTCAGCGGGCCGCGCAGCTTCTCTTCTTTCTCCGGGGTTTTGATAACCAGGTAAGCGCATATCCCTAAGGGGATTCCCATCCCGCCGATGTTTAGGGCCAGTCCCCCGCCCAGCGGCAGGGAAGGAAGAAAGCCGCCCGCGTACATCAGGGCAACCAGGATTAGCGCCGTCTTCTTATCCATCCGCAGGCGATCCAGCACCCGGTGCAGCAGGATCAGGTAGATAATAGCGGTAACAATAACCACAAGCATGATTCCGGGGGCTCTTGCATACATGGCCGCTCCCGCCTTTGCTGCCTTAAGGAAAATGAAGGACAGTTTATCTTTCCCCCCGGCGGCAGTAAGATATGCACAAGCAGGGGCTGTCCCAAAATGACAGCCCCTGCTTTTCATCCCGCCCCCCGATTATTCGGAGGGGCGGGCATTTTACAGATTAAGGTATAGACTCCATTTGCAGGGGCGAGGCATGCCTCGCCCGGCGGTGAGGTACAGACGTTCGTGGAAGCCTTTTGCTCAATCGAGATTATTGTATGGTTTGCTGATAAAGGCAGCCCAAACCAGTACCAATTAAGGAAACAAAAAAATTGAACACGCACCTGTGTCATTATTAGGGCGGGCACAAGGCCCGCCCCTACAGGGATGGATTAAAGTCAGCAACTGCTGCAGTTTTTACTGCTTCACCCGCCGCATCCGCCCGAAGCCAAGCCGCCCTCACCCGAACCGCTCCTCCGGCTGCGAAAGGCAGAGAGCACCTTCTTTGATTCCGCGGCACACTGCGGGCAGGGAACGCTCTCCTGGGACGTGCGGCAAAGCTCCTCGAATTTTTTTTGACACTGCGGGCAAAAAAATTCGTATAGAGGCATCGCAAAACCTCCTCTCATCAATCAAGATCCCCAGGCACCGGGTTATTAAAGCTCCCGGGCGTAATTGACTTCCACAGAAAGCTCCCGGTCGTTGAGATGGACAAAGCGGGCGTTTAAAACGCCTTCCAGCTGCGCCAGCCGGCTCAAGAGCTCCGGAGTAATCTGCTCATCTACCTGGAGCGCCATCATCGCTTCGCCGCCGGCCGAGCGGCGTCCCACCTGCATCCCGGCAATATTAATGCCGTTGTTCCCCAGAAAGGTGCCGACGCGGCCGATTACCCCCGGCTTGTCGATATATGTGCAAAGAAGCATGAACGGTGAGGGGAGCACTTCAATCCGGTAATCCCCGATCCGGACAATGCGGATATCGGTGCGGTTGAATATGGTTCCGGCAATGGTGTGCTTCTTGCCGCCTGCCATTACCGTAAGCACCACCAGGTTGGTGAAGTTTTCTATATTTTCACTGACCGATTCGCGCACCCGGATGCCCCTGCTGCGGGCAATATGCGGCGCGTTGACGAAGTTGACCTGCTCGCCCAGGATATGCGAAAAAAGCCCGATGAGGCAGGCGGTAGTCAGGGGAGCAACGGGGTAGCCGGCCACTGCGCCGCCGTAATAAAGTTCAATCTCTTCAAGCCGGCCGCCGTATAGCTGAATATAAAAACCGCCCAGCAGGCGCATCAATGGGAAAAAGGGTTTTAGTCCGGAAATCACTTCAGGGGGCATGGCCGGCATATTCACCGCTGAAACCACCGGGTCGCCCCGCATGGCCAGGACAACCTGCTCCGCCACCTGCACCGCCACATTAACCTGGGCCTCCCTGGTGGAAGCCCCAAGGTGAGGCGTGGCGATAACCTGGGGCAGCTTCAACAGCGGGCTTCCATGGGGCGGCTCGTGTTCAAAAACATCGAGGGCCGCTCCCGCCACCTTTCCTGAAATAATAGCTTCATAGAGAGCCTCCTCATCAATCAGCCCTCCCCGGGCACAGTTCACCAGCCGAACTCCGGTCTTCATCATGGCCAGTTCTTCTGCCCCGATGAGATGATAGGTCTGCTTGTTGCAGGGAAGGTGCAGGGTGATAAAATCGGCCTCTTTCAAAAGATGTTCCAGGTCAACCGGAGTAACGCCTGTTTTTTCCGCCTGCTCCGCAGAGATGTAAGGATCGTAAGCCAGGATTGTCATGTCCATGGCCCGGGCCCTCTTGGCCACTTCTCCGCCGATCCGGCCCAATCCGATGATCCCCAGGGTCTTCTTATGGAGCTCCACGCCCATGAAAGAGCCCCGTTCCCAGCGTCCGCTCTTTAAAGTACCGTCCGCCGCCGGGATATTCCGGGCCAGGGAGGTAAGCATGGCGATGGTATGCTCCGCCGCAGAAATAGTATTCCCCTCCGGAGCGTTAAGCACGACGATGCCCCGCTCAGTGGCCCGCTCCAGGTCTATATTGTCAACTCCCACCCCGGCCCGGCCGATCACCCGGAGATTTTTACCCGCATCAATCACCGCGGCGGTAACCCTGGTCCCGCTTCGCACCACCAGGGCATGGTAATCCCCGATTCGCTCTATTAGCTGCGCCTCGTCAAGACCGGTGATGTGATCCACATGGCAATGCTGTTTCAACAGAGCGATCCCCTCCGGAGAAAGGGGGTCGCTGACCAGTACTTTCACCGCGTTACCTCCCGCCAATGGAGTACGAATAAGTATACAAAAAATATTAGCATACTGCCGCTTAAAGTAAAAGCCAGATTAATGCCATAAGAAAAAACCGTAACCGTAGTTACGGAAAGAGATGGTTTTTAACCAATTAATCCTGCCGGCTTTTCCCACCGGAGAAAGAAACACCCACCATAGCTGCCCTTGAGAGCAACTGCTTACCATAGTGCTCAAACTAATATACAGCCGGAAAAGTCAGTGCAACTCAGGTCCGGCCCTTCAATCTCTTTCTCTTTTTAGCCCTGCGTCTTTTTTTACGCTGTCTTTTTAGCTGCTTTGCGGTTTTCTCTTTTGCCAGATCCTTCTCCTCCTTACTGCTCTAACTTTCCCGGCCGGGGCAAATGAAATAACACGGTATATTATATCACCAACAGGAAAATAAGGAAAGGTGAAGAACATTCAATTTATAAACCGTTCCTATTAAGATCGGCAAGATCGGCTTGCTCACGATGTTTTTTACCGGGGGAATAGGAGGGTGCTTCCCGGACTGAAATAAAAGCCGGAACGGAGTAGTAGAAATGGGCAAGATCAAAAAAATACTGGAAAGTGTAAGCAAGGTTATTATCGGCAAGAATGAGGCCATTTTTTGCATCCTTGCAGCCGTCTTGAGCGGCGGGCACCTGCTGATCGAGGACGTTCCCGGCGTCGGCAAGACCACCCTGGTGAAGGCCCTGGCCAAAACCATGGGCTGCACCTTTAAGCGAATCCAGTTTACCCCCGACCACATGCCTTCTGATATTTTGGGGGTGTCCATCTATGACAAAACCAGAGGCGAATTTATGTTTAAGCCCGGCCCCATCATGAGCCAGATTGTCCTGGCGGATGAAATCAACCGGACCTCGCCCAAAACCCAGGCCAGCCTCCTGGAGGCCATGGAAGAGAGGCAGATTACCGTGGACGGGGTTACCTACCCCCTGCCCGCCCCTTTCCTGGTCATGGCCACCCAGAATCCAATCGAGCATGAAGGGACCCACCCTCTCCCCGAAGCCCAGCTGGACCGCTTCATGATGCGCATCACCCTCGGCTATCCCGGAAAGGAAGAAGAAAAGAAAATTTTGACCATTGTTCCTGAAAGAGCGCTGCTGGAAGAGCTGACGCCGGTGGTGCGCCCGGCTGAGCTCCTGGAGATGCAGCGTCAAGCTGCCGGAATCTACATGGCCGGGCCGCTGAAAGGCTATATCGTAGACCTGGCCGGAGCCACCCGCCGCCACCCGGATCTGCTTCTGGGAATCAGTCCCCGCGGCAGCCAGCATCTTTACCGGGCGGCGAAAGCGGCGGCCTTTATGGAGGGTAGAGACCATGTTTTGCCCGACGACATCAAGGCCATGGCGCCGCCCGTCTTTACCCACCGCCTGATCTTAAAACCGGAAGCCAGGCTTAAGGAAATCAGCGCCGGCGATGTGCTTCAGGAGATCCTGCATCACACCGGCGTGCCGGTAAAACCAGATGATCGAAATTAAGAAACCCTATTTTTTAATCGCCCTTTTTCTGCTGGCTGCAGCCGCCCTGCTGGCGGGAGGCCGCTTTCCCTACCTCTTTTTTTATATGGCCCTATTCCTTTTCTTGATTCCCTGCCTTTGGCTGCGCCTGAGCCTGGGCAGACTGTCCGGGGATATCGAAGTTTCTTCAACCTACAGCGAAGTGGGGCAAACCCTCACCGTGCTTTACAGGGTTAAAAACTCCTCCCGGGGGCGGTTCCCCTACCTGGAGCTGACCAATGTCACCGGCAGCTCTTTCAGCACCGCGGCGGCGGAAAATAAACTGGTGACACTGAGCCCCGGAGAGACGGTTGTTTACCGCCGCGAAGTGAAATGCAGCCGGAGGGGAATATATGATCTAAAAACCTTTCGGGTAAAAACCGGAGACCCCTTCGGCATTTTTCAAATTTCAAAGCCGCTGGCCGCCGGAAAGGAAATTAAAGTATACCCCCAGCTGAAAACCTACCCCGGTGCAGCCTTGCCGGCACGGCAGTATTTCGGAAACCTGGCGGTAAAAGAGAAGCAATATGAAAATTACAGCTACATTGCCGATCTGCGGGAATGGCAGGATGGCGACAGCGTAAAAAGAATACACTGGAAACAGTCGGCCAGGCAAGAGAGACTCGTGGTGAAAAATTATGAACCTAAAGCGGACAGCTCCTTCAATATATTTTTGGATATGTGCTCCAGTAGCTACCGGCATGACCGCGATCACCTCCTGGAAGACCTGGCCGTGGAGGCTGCCGCCTCGCTCATATATTACGGCCTGAAGGAAGGCGTGCCCGTTCAAGTTTTCTCCGAGCTGCTTCCCGCCGGAAGCCTGCGCGGCAGGCACATGAGAGATTACCGGAAAATAATGGACCGGGTCATCGCCCTCTCCCCCGCGGGAAGGAAAGACTTTGCCGCTTTTGTACACGGCTACTCATATTATTTAACCCCGCAGAGCTCGTTATTTCTTTTCACCCCCCGGCTCAACCTTTCCGATGCGGCGGCCTTCTTACTGCTGAAGCAAAGAGGGTACTTTCCAGTCCTCTTTTACCCGGCCTTCTTCAACCCGGGCCTTGAAGAACCCGCTATGCTGAAGAAGCTAAAAGAAGCGGGAATCAGTGTGCACACCCTGCACCCTCCGGAAGAAAATGAAGATACGGGCTAAGCTCTTCGACCATGCCGGCAGGTTCAAGCTGCTGATCGTCTTCTGGTTGAGCTTCTCCCTGGTCACACCGCTGATCCGGGGGCTGGGCTACAATGTCCCTGATTTTTTGGGCCGGGCCTTATTTACCGCCCTCGCTGTACTTACTTGCGCGCTGGTTCATAAATGTCCCTTGCCGGCCTTCTCCTTCTTTGCTTTTATGGCGGCCGCCGCGGCGCTGATGTGGCGGACTGCACCCGGCTTCCTGGACATAATTAACCAGGCGGCGGCCGCATCCCGGTCCCCCGATGCCCTCACCTGGCCCCTGGCGGTGACAGCCGGCTCCACGCTGCTGATTTATATCCTGGTTTTTGGGTTAAAAAAACCGCTGCTGCCTCTATTGGTAATCGGGCTGTGCTCTTTTGGGCCCCTCTGGTACCTCTTTATCGATTCCGCTTACCCGGCAGCCCTCTCCTATGCCACCGGCTGGCTTCTCTTTATGAGCTATAAAAATGGGGCCGGGCTTTGGAGCAGGGCCCCTGAAAAGCGGGAAGGCGGGAGCAGCAGGGATGAATTGAGACAGGGCTGGATGCACTACACTGTTTCGGTTTTGGGGCTGGTCCTGCTCTCGGCGCTGATCCTGCCCAAAAATATTGCCCCGGTAAACTGGAGCACCCTGCAAAACTGGGCTCGTGAAAGATTTCCTTTTATCAGTGAGCTCCGCGGGGATAAAGATGATGTCAGGGGCGGCGGCGATGAGTTCGGATTTTCTTATCCCGGTTCCCGCGAGACGGCACGACTGGATGAGCCCTTGAGCGGGGACCCCACGGTAGTTTTGGAAGTGCATGGCCGGGGAGGCCTCTATCTCAAGGGAAGCGTCTTTGATTCTTACACGGGCAAAAGCTGGACCAACACGTGCAAGACGGCGGACCCGGTCCAATTAACGGCGCCTCCTGCCGTTCTATCCGATTACCTGGCAGAGATTGAGCTGAAAATCGTTTACCGCCGCCTGAGAACAAGAACTGTCTTCAGTATCCTTTACCCCATGGAATTTGCGGGGCTTCCCCTGCCGCTGCAGGTAGACGGGAACAGCGGCCTGACAATACAGCGGAGCCTCCCCCTGGGGCTGGAATACAGGCTGAGGGGCTTTATCCAGGCCTACAGGGCGGATCTGGCCGGCCTGGAAATCAAAGAAGATCTGACCCCGGACCTGGAAAAATTCCTGGAGCTCCCCGGGAACCTGCCTCCCCGGGTGCGGGAACTGGCCCTGGAGGTAACCGCCGGGCAGCAGGGCCATTATCAAAAAATGAAAGCCCTGGAGAGCTATCTCCGGGACAACTACAGCTACAACAGCGAGACGCCACACCTTACCGCAGGGATAGATTTTGTAGATTCTTTTCTTTTTCGCAGCAGGGAAGGCTACTGTACATATTTTGCCACCGCCCTGGCCGTCATGGGGCGGGCGGCCGGTGTGCCGACCCGCTATGTAATCGGTTTCAAAGTGCCGGAAAAACGTTCTGCAGGCGGTATTTACGAGGTTGCGGGAACGGACGCCCACGCCTGGGTAGAGGGGTATATTCCCGGAATAGGCTGGCTTCCTTTTGAACCCACGCCCGCCTTCAGCACCGCCGATTCCCTGCCCCCCCTGCGAGACCCCTCCAGAAGCGATCTTCTCCCGCCCGGCGGAAACGACATGCCGCCGGCTCCCGGCAACGGCGAGCTCCCCGAACCGGGCTTCAGCCACGATCACCTCTCCGGACCCCCTGAAGAAAGCCTTGCGGCCGCACAATTATTCAAGTACATAGGCAAGGTTTTCCTCACAATGAGCCTCATCGCTGCGGCCCTGTTCAGCCTCTACATTATGCTTCGTTATCGCAATTTCAAGAGAACAATGGAAGCGCTGAAACAGCTGCAGCCCCGGCTGCAAGCCGTGGCCTACTACAACCTGGCCCTCTCCTTTTTGGAAAGGCTGGGCGCGGGGAAATATCCCGGCGAGACGCCGCGGGAGTACAGCCGCCGGATAATCCGCGATGTCTACAGGTGGGATCTGAACTTCCAGGAAATTTCCGAAGGGATCAACCTGGCCCTTTACAGCAGGCGGGATGAAAGCTTCTCCTCGCTTGCAGAACAGGCCGGGAGGTTCTTCCGCATTATTTTCAGCCGCTACCTGGCCCGGGTGGGCCGGTGGACTGCTTTATTCGAAATCCTGCTCCAGGGCAAATACTTTCCCAACCTGCCCCGGAGATAGCCGGCTGCAAACCTGTCCGGGGAAAGCACCCCCTTAGCCCGGAGCTCTCTGGTATAATTGAAGCAAGTTGCAAACATATTCATGAAAGGCGGGCTGGAAAATCGACAGGTTAAAAAAACAGATGGAATTCGTCATCGAAGTAGACAAGCTGAAAAAAATTACCCGGCAGAATTACCTGGCCGACGGATCAAGGAAAGAAAACGACGCCGAACACTCCTGGCACCTGGCCCTCATGGCCCTTGTTCTCTGCGAGCATGTAGGGGCGGAAGAGAGTCCGGACCTGCTGCGGGTAATCAAGATGGCCTTGATCCATGATCTCGTGGAGATAGATGCCGGTGATACATACTGCTACGATGAAAAAGCAAACGCAGGGAAAAGAGAGCGGGAGCTGGCTGCAGCAGACCGGCTTTTCGGCATCTTGCCGCCGGACCAGGCCCGTGAGTTTAGAGAACTCTGGGAAGAGTTCGAGGAGCAGCGCACTCCGGAAGCACGGTTCGCCGCGGCCCTGGACCGGCTGCAGCCTCTTACCCTCAACTATATCGCCGGCGGCAAATCATGGAGAGAGCACGGTATCTCCTATTCGCAGGTAATCAAGCGCAACAGCTCCATCGGGGAAAGCTCGCCCGCCCTGTGGAAATTCACCCTAAATATCATCCGCGAAGCTGTCAGGAAGGGGTATATAAAGGAAAACGGCTAGCCGGTTTTGGGAAACAGGGAATTTCATTCCTCAAGGCGAATATTAATATAAACCCTCCGGGACTTTTCTCCTGGCCCGGAGGCTTGTCTTGATTCCGCAGGCATGGCGCTCCCTGCCTGTTATTGCGATATAGAATTGCGTTCCAGGCTTAACAACCGGACCCTAAGCTACAAAACAGTAACGAGGTAGAAGATGAAACCAGATACTCAACACGGCCTGGCCATTGAACAGAGACGTGATTTTCTTCTAGGAGGAAATCTTCCGAAAGCGATCTGGTTTTTAGCCTGGCCCGTGCTGATCCAGATGTTCCTGCACCTGATGGTGCAAACAGCCGATATGAAAATGGTGGGAGCCCTGGGCGCCAAAGCGGTAGCCGCTGTAGGCATGGCCACGCAGTTGATCATGGTAATGTCCATCTGCGCCATGGGCGTCTCCACGGGCGTAACGGCCATTGTCTCCCGCTATTACGGCAAGGGTGATTACCGGGGGGCGGTCCTGGCCACGGCGCAGGCGCTGCTCCTGGCGCTGATTTTTGCCGGAGCGATCATGCTCCTTTCTTTCAGCCTGGCCGGGCTCATGCTGGATTGGATGGGGGCTGAAGCAGCAGTGAAGCCCATGGCGCTGGCCTATATGCAGATCATATCGGCAGGAATTTTATTTTTTATAGGCCGGTTTCTCCTGTGGGCCGTATTCCAGGGCGTGGGGGACAACCGGACTCCCCTGTACCTCGATATACTGGCCAATGTCATCAATATCACCGGCAATTATATTTTCATCTTCGGATGGGGACCCGTGCCTCCCTTCGGCGCGAGCGGCGCGGCCATGGGCACCGTTCTGGCCCTTACGACAAGCGCCTCCCTGGCTTTTCTCCTCATCAGGCAGCGGGCTTTCCCCGAGAAGCCGGCCTGGAGGGAGCTCTTTCGCTACAACCCTGAAATCATGAAAGGGATCCTGCACATCGGCGCTCCGGCCGCCCTGCAGCAGGTGATCCAGGCGGTCGCCAATTCCCTGATCCTGGGCCTGGTAGCCCGGACCGCCGGAGCCTCCTATTCCGTTTCGGCCTACTCCGTAGGGCTGCTCATTTTCCAGTATGCCTTTTTCCCCGCGGCGGCCGTAGGCTGGGCTGCCTCAACGCTGGTCGGCGTCAACCTGGGAAGTGCAAACCTGCAGCGGGCCCACAGGAGCGGCTGGTCCTGCGCCGGTTTCGGAGCCTTAATTATCGGATTTCTATCGCTGAACATCTTTATCTTTGCTCCTTCGCTCATCGGCTTTTTTGTAGACGATCCCCTGGTTATTGCCACCGGTGTCCCCCTGGTCCGCACCCTGGCCGTGGTGGAACCCCTTCATGCCACGGGGATGATCCTCTCGCGGGCCTTTTACGTAGCCGGAGAAACCAGAATACCCTTTATCGCATCCTTTCTATCATGGATGGCCCTGAGGGTGCCGCTGGCCTGGTTTTTAGCTTTTTACCTGAAGATGGAAGCCCCCGGCATCTGGTACGCCATCGCCGCCTCCCAGGTTCTCGCCGCTGTTATCCAGATTATTTGCTACCAGAGGAAAAAAGGATTTAAAGAAGATGCCCTGGCAGTTCCCCTTGAATAAGGTTGGTGATAGAACTGCGTCAGACATCGTGTTTGTGACAAGCGCCGTCAAATGCCCCGCGGCATCGCCGGGAATAAATCCGGGTTCAAGCTTCTTAACCGGATTTGCCGGTAAAATGAAAATCGTTTATTTTCAGCGCGGGCACATAGTAGCAACCGAAATTGAAAAACCCGGTCCTATACCGCTCCCTGGAAACAGCTTCGACGTTGTTAAGAGCATGGAGCATGCTTTCGGTAAAGCGCATGTTTTTTACCGCCCCCGCTATTTTTCCGTCCCTAATCCTGAACAGTCCGTCCCGTGTCAGCGCGGTAAGCTGCGCGGCGCGCGGATTAACCGGGTTCATGTAGTTGAAGCGGGTCACCAGCAAACCGTCGCCGGTGCCGGCGATAATCTCTTCCAGGCTCTGGTCGCCCCCGGCCATGACCAGGTGCAGCGGCACCGGCGGCGTCATGCCGCTCATCGGAGAGATGCCCAGCGCGTGGCCGGTGGTCTCTGTGCCGTCTTTAAGGGCCGTGTTCAGGTCATAAGTCAACTCCCTGGCCACCCCTTTATCGATAATCGTCACCTTCCGGCGGGGCGAGCCTTCAAAATCAAAGGGCAGTGTAAAGGTGTTGGGGTCGGTATGGTCGTCGGTGATGGAGATTTTCTCGCTGAAAACCCGCTCCCCCATTTTGCCGGTGAGAAAACCGGCCCGGTCTTGAACGCTCTTGCCGCTGAAGCCCATTAAGGAGAGAAACGCTAAAATATTGCCCACCGCCAGGGGTTCCAGGATAACCGTGTATGGTCCTGGCTCCAGTTCTGCGGGGTCCCGGTTCAGGCGGGCCTTTTCATAGGCCCGCGCAAAAGCGCCCGCCAGGTCCAGGTCGCCTGCCCGGTGAGAACGGGCTTCGGCGTATCCGGTTCCGCCGCCGGCCGAGGCCACCAGGGCGGTGTAGTTGACGCTGTTTTGAATTGCCAGGCGCCTGATGCCCCGGGAATTGCCCACGGCCAGGAGATTTACGTTATAAGCCAGGGTGCCGAAAGCTTTGTAGCCCTCCTCCAGGGTGGCCAGGGTCCGGGCAACCAGGCGGGCCCTGTTTTCCGCTGTAAACTCTCTTTCCAGTTCCGCATCCAGCGACACCGTCTCAATCTCGGGCGGCGTGCCAACCAGGGGCGGCTGCTTTTCTCCTTCCGGCAAAAATTCCAGGTTGGCTAGGGCTTCCCCGGTGGCCCGGCGCAGGCCCTCCGGGGTGCAGAGGCCGGTGGTGACGGCGCTCCGCTTATGGCCCCGGGTGACAGCTATGGTCACATCCATGCTTGAAGCCTGCACGTTTTGATGGATCTCCGAATTGGCAAAGCGGGTCAGGGCTTCATTGCCCCCCTGGACTATGACCGCGGTTTCGTATCCTTTTGCCTCTTCCAGCACCAGATCTATGATCGCATATGCTCTCTCTTTACTTAACATCGGCCACACCTACCTTAACCTCTCTGAAGCGGGCGGGAGAAGAGCCGTGGGCCACCCGGCCCAGCTGTTGCGGTTCGCCCTTGCCGCAGTTGTGCGTGCCGTACATCTGCCAGTACTTCTCGCCGGCCACCCCGTCGCAGGAATTCCAGAATTCAGGGGTAATGCCGGTGTAAATGGGGTTTTTATAAATTTTTCCGGTCAGCCGGCCGTCCCTAATTTCATGGGCTATTTCGCAGGCAAACTGGAAATTCAGACGCCGGTCGTCGATACTCCAGCTCTTGGTGGTACAGAGGTAGAAGCCGTACTCGATGCCGGCAAAAAGCTCTTCGAGCTCCATGCTGCCGGGCAGCAGATTGATGTTGGTCATACGCACAATGGGAATGCGGCTCCAGCCGTCGGCCCGGGCGGCGCCGCTGGAAAGCCGGCCCAGAACCGCGGCCGAATTCCGGCAGCTGATAAAGTTTTCGAACTTGCCCCCGGTAATTATGGGGACGCGCTGAGCGGGCACCCCTTCGTCATCGTAGCCGAAAGTACCCAGCCCGCCGGGCACGGTGGCGTCGGCGACGATATTGACATGTTCTGAGCCGTACTGGAAACCCTCCATGCCGGGGTTAAGGAAACTGGTCCCGGCATAACCCGCCTCGTAGCCGAGCACCCGGTCCAGCTCAATGGCATGACCGACGCTCTCGTGAATCTGCAGCATCATCTGGCTGCTGCCGATGACCAGGTCAAACCTGCCGGAGGGACACTCTTCGGCTTTCAGCAGCGCCGCGGCTTCGCGGGCGGCTTGGGCGGCGTTTTCCACCAGTCTCATATCGTTGATAAATTCGTAGCCCGCTGCGGCAAAATTCCCCCGGAAGCAATTGGGATAGCTGCGTACCTGGCGGTCCCGTCCATCGGCGGCAAAGGCCTTGATACCGCCGCCCGTATGGTAGATCTCCTGGGTGATATAAGATCCTTCCGTATCGGCGAAAATTTTCTCCTCGCGGCGGAAATCGAGGGTGCCCGCCGTTTTAAAAAGGCCCGGTTCCGCCTGCCGCATTTCCGCATCGGCGGTAAGGAGCAGCTCCAGCTTCTCCTTTTTTGATACGCTGAAGGGATCAATCTCTACCGGGGTCCGGTAGCTGTCTACTGCAGCCGGACGCGAGGCCAGCTTCACCGGCCGTTTTTGGGCCAATCGAGAGGCGCGGGCAATAGCCAGGGCATCGCGAACGGTCTGCTCCATCTTCTCAAAATCCTGGGAGGCGGCAAAGCCCATCGAGCCACCCAGGAACACGCGGATACCGTAACCCCTGGACCGGTGATCAATCATGGCCTGCACCCGGCCGTCCTCGGTGGAATAGGCCTCGTCCGTGATGTCATGCACCCGGATGTCGGCATAATCAACTTTAAGTCCCTCGAGATAGGAAAGGGCGCTTTCAAGTTTTTTTCTCAATTCCAATCTCCTTTCCATTTGATTCGACGGTGCTTTTTTATCGATCCGGTGTTCCCCTTCGCCGCAGGCGGGGCATGAGCATCTTCTTTATAAATAGGCCTGTTGCCCCCGGGTCCCCCTCACTGCTTCCGGGAGCGAACATAAAGCGCCAAACCGGCAAATCCCAAGATAAGGCCGGTAAGCGTACAGATATAAGAGAGGAAACTCAATAAAAATGAAGGTTCCAGCAACCTGAGAACCATCAGGAAGGCCAGTACGGCGCCGGCAAAAAGAAGCAGCAGGCCAAAGATAATCATTTTACTTGTTGATAACATTTATTTATTTGTCTACTTGTTTATGTATTTATTTGTTATATAGCCAGCACTCAACAAAATGACCCGGTTCAGGCTCAAACTCCGGAGGTTCCTCTAGATCACACAATCCCTCGATGATGCGCGGGCAGCGCGGGTGAAACCGGCAGCCCTGGGGAGGGTTAATCAGGCTGGGAGGTTCCCCGGGCGGCACATCCTTGAACCGCGCGGCGTTTTCCGGGTCGGGGTCGGGGATGGCGTTAAGCAGGGTTTCCGTGTAAGGATGGAGCGGGTTATACACCACGCTGCGCACATCCGTCTTCTCCACCAGCTTGGCCGCATACATGATAAAGACGCGCTCCGAGAAATAGCGCACCGAGGAGAGGTCATGGGTGATATAGATAACGCCCATTTTATGGCTTTGCTGAATCTTGCGCAACAGCTCGAGGATCTCCACGCGCATGGAAGCGTCGAGCATGGATACGGGCTCGTCGGCCACGATCAGCTTGGGGTGCAAAATAATCGCCCTGGCGATAACTAGACGCTGCTGCTGGCCCCCGGAGAGCATGTGGGGGTACTTGTAGAGGAAGTCATCGACAGGCAGCAGCCTGACCTCCTCCAATACCTCCCTAATCCGCTGCTCGTGCAGTTCCCGTTCCACTTTGTTGATGAGCAAGGGCTCCAGCAGGATGCGCTTGATGTTCATAAACGGGGGAAGCGCCCCGTAGGGGTCCTGCTGGACGAAACCGACCTGAGAATGAAGCCAGGCGAGATCCTTCGGCTTATAGCCGTTGAGCCTCCTCCCGTCAAAGATAATCTCTCCCCCCGTAAGGGGGACCAATCCCAGGATCGTGCGCAGCAAGGTAGTTTTTCCCGAGCCGCTCTCGCCCACGATGGTAATTGTCTCCCCATGGTCAAGATCAAAGCTGACCCCATCGAGTGATCGCACGTAGCCCGCGTGTATAAACCCCCAGCGCTTAAGTTCAAACCAGGTCCGCAGATCTTTCACTTGCAGCAGCTTTGCGTCAGGCATTTCATCAACTCCCTTCATAGAGCCAGCACTTCACCAAATCTCCTCCGCAGGCAAAGAGGGGCGGCTCTTCCTTGCAGCGTTCGAATTTATCGGGGCAGCGGAGCGCAAAACGGCAACCCTCGGGGGGATTGAACAGGCTCGGCGGCTGTCCGATGATAAAGTCCGGTTTCTTCTCCACGCGCAGGGTGGGCACGCTGGCCATGAGCTTCCGGGCGTAAGGGTGGAGAGGTTCGCGGTAAAACCTCCCCGCACTGCTGTGCTCCACCACCTGCCCCGCATACATGCAGATTACCTCATCCGCAAGCTCGCTGGAGGTGGCGATATCATGCGTAATGAGGATGAAGGTCAGCTTTAACTCCTGCTTAATCTTCTTGAGCGCGTTCATGATGTTGGCCTGGGTCAAGACATCCAGGGCCGAAGTCGGTTCGTCAAGGATTAGCAGGAGCGGATTCAAGATCAAAGCCATGGCAATGATGGTCCGCTGGCGCATGCCTCCGGAAAGCTCGAAAGCGTAGCGCTCCATGAAATCCAGGGGAACGCCGACGATGCGGAAGACATCTTTTGCCCGTTCAAGCGCCTCCTCCTTATCCATCTGCCGGCTGATCAAAAGAGGCTCCGCCACCTGGTATCCCACTTTGAGGACGGGATTGAGCGAATTCATTGCCGCCTGCGGAACCATGGAAATCTTCGCCCACCGCACCCACTGTCGAAAGTGCTCCTCGCTTAGTTTCATTATATCGGTGCCTTCCAGCAATACTTCCCCTTTGAAGGTATGGATGTTCTTGGGGAGGAGCCTGAGAATCGCCCGGGCCAGGGAGGTCTTGCCGCAGCCGGATTCGCCGACAATGGCCAGGGACCGTCCGTAGTCAAGGCTAAAGGTTATATCCTCCACCGCCCGGACGGTGCCGAAAGAAGTGCCGAAATAGAGGTGTAAATTCTTCACCGCGAGCAGCGGCCCTTCGCCCTGAATGAGTTCCTGGGGGCTGCCGGCTATTGCATCTGTATTTCGGGTGATACTCTTTGTCATCATTACTCTCTTTCCTCTTTATAATTTTCTTAATCTCGGATTAAGGATGCGATCGAGGGTATAGCCCACAAGAGCAAAGCTGAACCCGATAACCATAAGCAGAACCGCGGGCTGGATCATCCAGTAGTAATTTCCCATGTAGAGGGCGTCGTTCGTCCGCGCGTCGAATATGATCTTGCCCCAGGTGGGAAGGACGGGATCGCCCAATCCAAGCACCGCCAGCGAAGCTTCCAGGAACACAAAGGTGGGAATGACGATAACCATATTGGGAAGAAGCACGGGCGTCAAGCGCGGCAGGAGATAGCGGAAAATAATGCGGAAGTTTCCGGCCCCGTATGCCCGGGCTGCTTCGATATAGGGAGCCTCCTTCGCCTGGAGGAACATCGCCCGGTATACCTTTAACGGTGAACTGAAAACATTCAGTAAAATAACCATGCCCAGCATGACCCAGATGCTCCGCGAGTAGAAATGCCCGATCATAATCAATACTGCCAGGAGGGGCAGGATCATAAACACCTCGGTGACACGCTGAAAGATAGCGTCCAGCCTGCCGCCAAACCAGGTGCCGATGCCGCCGAGGATAAAGGTGCTGATCTGGGTGCCGACGGCGGCCAGTACACCGAACATGAGAGCGATGGGCGCGCCCCAGCTGAGGGCCACGGTAAGATCGCGCCGCAGATGATCGGTGCCGGCCAGGCCGTGCACCTGCCCGTAGACTACCAGCTTGGCCACGGATAGTTCGGCCTCCTCAGACAGGTCGCCCCGCATCACCAGCTCGTAGCGCCCCTTCAGTGGCTGGTCGGGTTTACGGTGAGGGTCTTCAACAAAAAGTCCCACGTGGGGAGCCAGGCCCCCAAGTTTCATGCGCAGGCCTCCCTCTTGAGAAATGCGGTAGGCCTGGGACTGTATAAAATTAATGTCCTCAGTCAAGGTGACCGTTTCTCCGTTCGGCTTCCGCATGTAAACGGAGTAGCTTTCTCCCCTGGCAGCGATGTTTGCTTCGACAAAAAGGCTGATCTCCTTGGGAAATCCGTCGTAGGCGTACTCGAAGGGAAACACGATCTCTACCCGGTTTTTCCCGTCGCCGGCGGGTTCAGCCGTCATTGTTCCTCCATCTTCAAGGCTGACGATGATGGTTCGCGGGAGCTTCTTCCTGGTGAAGTAATCGTACCATACCGGCGCGGCGCGCCGGGGCAGTTCATCCCACACTCCCGGGCCGGCCCGCCACAGCTTGATCGCCTCGCTGTAAGGAAAGGCAAATACCGTGTAAATGGAGAAGCCCACGAAGATGACAAGGATAACCAGCCCTGCAACGGCCGACGGGTGCCGGCGCAGTTCTTTCAGCATGCTCATTGTCCTCCTCCTTCCAGGCCCAGCCGTACCCGCGGGTCAAGGGCGGCGTAGGCGAAATCAAGCAGGAACACTGTGATCGCCAGCATGTAGCCTAAGATTACAACATTGCCGATGATAACCGGCGTGTCATACAGCTGAACTGCCTGGTAAAACAGGCGGCCGATGCCCGGCCAACCAAAAACCGTTTCCAGGATGATCGCTCCCAACCATACATAGATCATTGAAATCATGAATTGTGTAATGATCGGGGGCAGAGTCGGCCGGAGAATATAGCGCCTTTCGATGGTCCGCGAAGACAGCCCCTTGGCCCGGGCCAGGTCTATATAGTCCTCGCTGGAGTAAATCAGAAAGAAGGTGCGCCAGCTGTAGATACTGGCGAAGAGACCGCTGATCAGCATGGCGCTCACGGGAAGAACCATGTGCTTTAGCAGGCTCACAAAGTAGCCCCAGGTGGTCGGAGGCGGCGGAGCATCCACCATTCCCCCCCAGGGCAGGATTCTCAACGCGGCGGCAAAAATAGTAATTAAAAAAAGGCCGTACAACCAACCCGGAGCCGCCGAGGTAGGGGCAAGAGCGATTATAATCCGGTCCAGGATACTCCCGTAATGCCGGGAGAGGTATAAAGCAATAATTATAGAGAGTATAAACACGAGCAACTGGCTGGTGGCAAGCAAAATCAGAGTCGGGGGGAGGCGTTCCAGCAAGATCCACCGGACCTCGCGCGAGCCGGAGTCGCTGGTTATATGCTCCGAGCGCCCCAGGTTCAAAGTAATGGCATCCAGCAAATATTTGAAGCTGCGCACGATAAAAGGCTGATTCAATCCCTGGCGCTCGTACTCCAGCTGGACTCTCTCATCAATCAACGCCTTGAGCTCGCTGGTCGGCATTGTCTGGAAAGCGGGATTGCCGTAAATTTCTATAGAGATGTCATGCTCAATATTGAACTTGCGTACTTCATCCAGGTTACCGCCCCAGTTGGCGATAAATACGGTAATATAGACGGCAATAACCACGGTAACAACCAGTGATACCAATCGCAGCAGCGTAAATTTACCCAGCCTGGCAACAATGTCCCTCATAAACGATCCCCCCGTTTCGAAATCTCTACCTGTTGATAGCCGGCAATTGTAGGAGGGGCCGCAGGTCGAATCCAGGCGGCCCCTCCACTTTCGCACCTACACGGTCAGCACTTGGTTAAAACCCTACTTGCTTGCAACACTACTCCGCTATGGCCAGGTCTTCCAGGAAGAAGAAAAACCTGTCCGCAGGGTCGGGGTAGTCGGCGAAGCGAGTCAGGACAACTTGCTTCTCGACGGGATGGACCGACTTGATGATGTACGGTCCAGTGCCTACCCAGAAGTGGCCCCACTCTTCGTAGAAGGCCTTCAGGTTGCTCCAGCGCTCGGTCGCCTCTTCGGCGCTGATGTATTCTCCAAGCACCGGCTCGTAGGGAATGAAGTTGTCGGCAATGGCCTTCTCCAGGCACTCTTCAAGAATGGGCAGGCTCGGCCCCTTGGTGTAATCCATCTGCTCCACTCCGAGATCGTCGGACTTGTCCTGGGAGAAAGCCAGGGACTTTTCAGCCTCGGCCATCCAGCCCAGGGCAATCATATGCCAGTAGCCCGACCAGGCATAGGTGCCGTACTGCGGATACCAGGTATCGGTGGGATCCGAGGCGTTCAACTCTGCATCCATATACCACATATCGGAGTAAGTCTCGATGACCAGCGGATCTTCGGAAACGATCTTCACGCCCTTGAAAGTATCCAGCCAGGCCTCGAGTCCCGCCTGTTCCGCTTTATCAAAGACGGGGCTGGCTTCTTTGCCGCGATCAAAGGTCATAATCATGGCCAGGATGAAGTCCCCGAGGGAGAGCTTGCTTCCATCGTGAAGCGGGGTCTCATACAGGTTATCCGGGTAGTGGACAACCGTCTTCCGCAGGGCTGTCGTTCCCTCTTCCCCGAAGCGCTCCTCCACGGTGACAAACCGCTGTTCCTCCGGATCCCAGTCGGCCCAGGCATCGAGCGGCACCTCGATATCGCTGGCGAATTCCAGCGTTACCCAGTCATGAGTTTTCACAACGGGCAGCCCTTCCTCAACCACGACTTCGGCCTTCTCAATCCGCAGCGGCCAGTAAAGGCCGTCGCGCGGGTCAGGGATGGTGCCGGCGCCGCCCACAGCGCGGCGGGTGAAGTACATGTCGTAGCTCCACGATGACCCTTCCACCGGGTTCCACGGTTCTACCAGCATGTTGGGCAGCTCGACTCTCAGCAGCTCGGTGGGTACCGGCTTGCCGTCTTTATGGCGGTGAGCGGTAAATACCCAGCTGGGATCGCCAATGCCGCCGGCAACGTCGCACGCCACTTTCACATCACTTCTGTACGGGTTGGCACCGGCGACGTCAACCAGCCAGATGCGCGGGGAGAACTTCATGCCTTCCCACAGCGCCGTCTTGAACAGCTCTTCGCGCTCTTCCATGTTAGTGAATTCCTTGAACCTGAGCTTCCTTGAAGCTTCGTCAAACTCGGGGAAATCCTTTAGATCTTCTTCAAGGACGGTCCACAAGGGAGAAGCCATCACCCTGTGAGTGTACATCTGGTCGAAGATGCTCCCCTGGTCCCGCGGGATGGCGGAAGAAATCCATCCACCGGTGTAGATGTGCATCAGACCTTCCTTCGGATGCGCCCCGTACCAGATCGGGGAGGCGTCGGTGCCGGTCCTTTCCATCCGCTCCACCTCGAAGCCGAGGACATCCTCGACAAGGTCCGCCACATAGTTGCCGGCCGCAGGGTTGGGCGGGCTGTCAGACCGGATCAGCATCTTGATTTCAATTTTTTCGCCATTATAATGCCACTTCCCGTCCACCAGCTCGCAGTTGGCCTCTTCCATCTTCTGTGTGACGATTTCCTTGGCTTTTTCCGGGTTATGTGCATAGTGTTCCTCGATCTCTTTTACGATGTGCGGGTAGCGGATGGCTGCATCGGGGAATGTGGTGCCGAGCACGGTGTACTTCGCCGCTCCCAATCCGCCGAGATATTCTTCGACGATGTAGTTGCGGTCGATGAGCCAGTTGAAAGCCTCACGAATTTCGGGGATATGGAAGGGGTTAAATCTACCGTCTTCGAAGGTCGGTCCCCAGGTGTTGAAACTGAGCTCACGGTACGAACCGTAGTTGTACTCGTATAAGATTTCATCGGAGGCAAGAATTTCATCGAAGAGATCGGGGTCAGTGACAGAATTAGCATAGATGTCACTCTCACCCGATTTCAGCTTGCTCACCGCCGCGGCGGGACTTTCCTCCAATGAGTACACTACCTCGTCCACCAGGGCACCCGTGCCAAGCGCTTCTTCCTTCTCGCCGCATCCTGCAATCACCAGCACCAAAACCATCATCAGCGCCAGCAACAACAGAAAGCTTCTCTTAAACATAAATAATCCCCCTTTTTTCTATTTCTCCAGTTCGGCTCATAACAGCTTTATAATCCATCCATCACCTCCTTGGACATACTACGCTTATTGAATATTGATATTCAACTTTATATACACAGATTCCTGCAACTTGCTAAATTTTCTTGCTGATTTTGCAATAATTATTAATAATTGAGTTGAAATAATGTGCGCTATAGAGAATAAAGAGGATTATTTGCAACCATCCTGAAATACCTTCATATCCGGAAGGTCGCCGCGGTAATGATGATAAGAAAAAGACCGCCGGTACGTGCGGTCTTAAGCCAATACTTTAAACATGGTGCCGGAGACCGGGATCGAACCGGTACGGGTAGATGGTTTACCCGAGGGATTTTAAGTCCCTTGCGTCTGCCTGTTCCGCCACTCCGGCATAAAAATGGAGGCGACACCCGGATTCGAACCGGGGATAAAGGATTTGCAGTCCTCTGCCTTACCACTTGGCTATGTCGCCTCAAGATGGAGCGGAAGACGGGATTCGAACCCGCGACCCTCGCCTTGGCAAGGCGATGCTCTACCACTGAGCCACTTCCGCATATGTGGTGCCGAGACCCAGAATCGAACTGGGGACACGCGGATTTTCAGTCCGCTGCTCTACCGACTGAGCTATCTCGGCAAAATGGCGGAGCTGACGGGAATTGAACCCGCGATCTCCGGCGTGACAGGCCGGCATGTTAACCGCTACACCACAGCTCCACTTGCAGGATCAGTATACACAAATGCTCCCAAAAAGTCAACCGCACGGCGCAACTCTTAAACATTTTTAATACTGAAGGCTGTATTCTTCCAGGTTATTGTTATAAAAGACCACATGGCTGACCGCTTTTATTTATCACGGTGCGGGTAAACGTGGCAACTCTGAACAAGCCATCATTCGAGCTTCAGCATCTTCTGCGATTTCTCCTCTTCGGCTCCCTGCTTCAACCGGGAAAGGCGCTCCTCTTCGGCTGTACTGTAGTAGATCAGGCTCTGCAGCTCAATGGTCAGATCAGAATTATGAATGTGGACCCCCTCCGGCGCGTGAAGCTTTGCCGGGGCAAAATTCAGGATCGCCGTCACCCCGTTTTCCACCACCTTGTCGACAACTTCCTGGGCGGAATCCGCAGGCACCGTGATCAGCGCCACCTTAATGTTGTGCTTTCTAATAATTTCAGGAGCCTGATCAAAAGGCAGCACCTCAATACCACATATTTTTTGACCGATAACCTGCAGATCCCGGTCAAAGGCGGCCACAATTTCAACATATGGATTCTTCAGCGCATTGTAGCGGGTCAGGGCGGTGCCCAGGTGCCCGGCACCAATGACAATGATTTTGGTTTTCTGGTCCAGGCCGATTATCTTCAACAACTTTTCCCGCAAAAATACGGTGTTGTAGCCTGTGCCCCTGGTTCCAAAGGCGCCGAAATAAGTAAGGTCTTTGCGGATCTGCTCTGCAGAAAAGCCCGATTCCAGGCTCAGTTCCCGGGAGGAGACGATCTCCACATCCCGGCGGATCAGGTTATCGAGAATGCGCAGGTAAACCGGCAAGCGTTTGATGACCGTTTTCGAGATATTGCGAGAACTCATTTCACTCTCTCCAGTTTTTCATTGTCCAGTTAAAAATTGAGGGTATTGGCCAAACTTTTTCACTATAAGCAGTTCCGGAGGAGCCTTCCCCCGGTTAAGCAGCCTGCTATGAACTACGCCAAAAGCGGAACCGTCAAAGCCGCTGCAGTATTCCAGAAGAGCGCTTTTCTCTTTTTCCCCTTCCGCATGGCCGGGATAGAGCACCAGGGTTGCCAGGCCGCCCGGCTTCAACAGCTGTATTGCCGCTGCAAGGCCCCGCAGGGTGCTCTCCGGGCGGGTTACGATGGAGCGGTCGCCCCCGGGACGGTAGCCCAAGTTAAACATCACTGCGGTCACCGGCCCCTCGACATAAGCGGCCATTGTTTCATGCCCGGCATGGATCAAGTCAACTCTTTCCGACATGTTATGATGATCCAAAAGCGCCGCCGTTTCATCAAGCGCCTCCTGTTGTATGTCAAAAGCGTAAACCCGGCCGCTGGAACCGACAAGGCGAGCCAGAAAGAGAGTGTCCCGGCCGTTCCCGGCTGTAGCGTCGACAGCCTGATCGCCCTCCCGCAAAATTTCTGCAACCTGCTTTTGGGCAATTTCCGTTATCCTGATCATAGGCCAAAGTTAAGACAACGGTACTCCATGTTAATTACGCTAGTAAAGCTCGATTTTTGAAGAAATAACGTCGATATTGCTTTCGCGCTCAATGAACGACAGCACCTGCTCCATAACCCTGCCGGCGCCGCCGCTGTTCCGGCAGATGGCGGCCACGGCCAGTTCAGAGCGCTGCCACAGATCTTCACAGCCTACTTCAGCCATGGATATATTAAACCGGTTGCGCAGTCGCTTAACCAGGCTTTGAATAACCTGCCTTTTCTTTTTTAATGAACCAGCTGCGGGAATATGGATTTCCAGCAGGCAGACAGCTACCCGGAAGGCCATCACTTCCTTTGAGCTCCACGTTGCTGCCGGTCAGTGCACCAGCGGTCCGCTGTCTTCGGAATCTCCGAATCTGCTCGATTCAGGCGATTGATCTTCCACCAGTTCTTTGATTGAAACGGTATAAGGGATCACTTTCTTGTCAATAAAGATGGGACATCCCACGGTTAACGAAAGCGCTACGGCGTCACTGGGCCGGGCATCAAGCAGGAGCTCTCCGTTTGTAGTCTTTAGATAGACCTCGGCATAAAAGGTGCTATCCTTGATATCGTTTACCACTACTTTTTCCACGGTAACATCAAGACGATCGCAAAAGCTTTTAAACAGGTCATGAGTCATGGGACGCGGCGTGATGTGGCCTTGCAGTTTCAGCACAATTGCCTGAGCTTCCCAGAAGCCGATCCCTATGGGCAGGACCATCGTCTCTTCCATGTCTACCAGCAGAAGCAGGGGATTTTGCACAGGATCCAGGACTACCTCTTTAACCTTTACCGGAATCAACTGGGCACCTTCTCTCATCTGGATAACGGGTTCCCCGGCGAGGTTTACCGCCCGCCGGGGCGCCTGCTGTCCTCGCACACATTATAACTCAATTTAATGTTTAACTCAACAAAACCAACACCCCGCAGTGTGAATAGACAGCTCTCGGACCAATTTGGTTCAATTTATTATATTAAAGGAATTTTCTATATAATAGAGAATATTATGAAATAATGGGGTGCCCCCTGCGCCCTTAAAGCAGTCCTTGCGGCAGGAGCAGTTTTTATTTTGAAAGGAGGTGTCTGCCGGCTATCTTAAATCGGTCAGGCAAGCCCGCTCTATTATTAATTTGAAGGGAGGAGATGGTATGGAAAAAATCTGGTTGAAGCATTATGAGCCGGGTGTTCCTGAAAGCGTTGAATATCCTCAAATATCTCTATTTAAAATGCTTGAGGACAGCGCCTCCCGCTTTGGAGCGCTGCCGGCTGTTTCTTTCATGGGCCGTGTCATAACTTACAACGAGTTTTTAACCCTGACAAAGGAATTCGCCGCCGCCCTGGAATCGCTGGGAGTCAAAAAGGGAGACCGGGTGGCCATTCACCTGCCCAACTGCACGCAGTTTCCCATCGCCTTTTATGGCGTACTTGCGCTGGGCGCTGTCGCCGTGCCCTGCAACCCCATGTATGTTGCTCGCGAGCTTATTTACCAGCTTAATGACTCCCAAACCGAAACCATTATTACATTAACCCGGTTTTACAAAATGATCAAAGATCTGCAGCCTCAAACGGGCCTGAAAAACATCATCGTGACCAACATCAAGGATTATTTCCCCGGAATGCTGCGCTTTCTCTACACTGTCGCCAAGGAGAAAAAAGAGGGGGACAGGGTTAAAGTTGAAGCCGGTGATTACAACTTCCTTGATTTAATTAAAAAACACAAGGGGAAAAAACCGAAGCCTGTGGAGGTGTTTCCTGAAGACAGGGCCGTCTTCATGTATACGGGCGGCTCCACCGGCGTCTCCAAAGGCGCCGTGTTGCAGCATCGCAACCTGCTAGCCAATGCCATCCAGCTTAAAGCGTGGTGCACCGATCTGAAAGAGGGTAAAGAAGCCTTTCTCGCCGTTCTGCCCTACTTTCACAGCTACGGCATGACCACCGCTCTTAATCTACCGGTACTTACAGGCAACAAAATGATTTTACTGCCTCGTTTTGTGCTTGCCGATGTTTTGAAGACGATAGACAAGGAAAAGCCGACTCTCTTTCCCGGCGTGCCGACAATGTATGTAGCGATTAACAATGCCCCCGACCTGCAGAAACACAATGTCCGTTCAATCAGGGTATGCAACAGCGGCGCCGCCCCGCTGCCGGTGGAGGTGCAGCAGCAGTTTGAAAAAATTACGGGAGGCAAGCTGGTCGAAGGTTACGGGCTGTCCGAATCATCGCCTGTTACCCACAGCAACCCCATTTACGGTAAAAATAAGGTGGGCAGCATCGGCCTGCCTATCGTAGACACCGAGATGAAGATCGTGGATCTGGAAACAGGCGAGACTGAATTGCCCATCGGTGAGATTGGCGAGCTCTGCGTGCGCGGCCCCCAGGTAATGGAAGGTTACCTGAACATGCCGGAGGAGACGGCACACAGCCTGCGGGACGGCTGGCTTTACACCGGCGACATCGCCAGGGTTGATGAAGAAGGCTACACTTATATTGTCGACCGGAAGAAAGACATGGTTATCGCCGGCGGCTACAACATCTACCCCCGTGACATTGAAGAGGTTCTCTACACGCATCCTAAAATCCTGGAGGCTGCCGTTGCCGGCATCAGCGATCCTTACCGCGGAGAAACCCTTAAGGCCTATATCGTCCTCAAGGAAGGCGAAACCCTCACCGAAGAAGAGGTCATCGCCTTCTGCAAAGAAAACCTGGCCGCCTACAAGGTGCCAAAACTGGTGGAGTTTCGCTCCGAACTTCCGAAGACCATGGTGGGTAAAATTTTGCGCCGTGTTCTCAGGGAAGAAGAGCTGAAGAAAGTATCAACCGAAAAAAAGTGAGCAGAGTAAAAGTGAGAAGTGAGAGAAATTAAGGCCTTTGTCTTGTCGGCGAACATTTTATCTTTGGATAAGAGACAATCTCACTTCTCACCTGGCCAATAACAAAACCCAGGGTAAAACGGGCCGCAACCCGGCAATAATGATATAATACTTTCCATAAAACATTATTCATATCCAGGGGAGGCTCGTTATGAATTACCCGGTCCTAGACGAACTAAGGCATAAGCTGCTCCTGTTGACTTTTATATACTCCTACCGTTGCGGCAGGTTTTTGCTTTCATCAGGCCGCTACAGCAGCTACTATATCGACGGCAAGCAGGTAACCATGGCCCCCGAGGGGCTCTACGCCACGGCGCAGTATATTCTTGCCTCTATGCAGCAGCGCCGCATCAGGGCTGATGCAATAGGCGGATTGACGCTGGGGGCCGATCCTATCGCCGCCGGCGTTGCGGCGCTTAGCAATATATGGGCTCAAAAAGAGGGTGCCCCGGCATCTCTCATCCCCCTGCCATCATTTATCGTGCGCAAGGAAACCAAAGGTCACGGCACCAGGTCGCGTATTGAAGGCCCCTTTTACCGCGGCATGCGGACAGTGATTGTCGATGACGTATTGACCACCGGCGCATCAATCCTGAGCGCCGCCTCCGCCGTAGAGGAGGCCGGCGGCAGCGTCTGCGCGGTTTACGTGCTGGTAGATCGCATGGAGGGCGGCCGGGAGAACATAGAACAGGCCGGCTATCTCCTTGATGCGGCGGTGAGCCGGGATTCGCTGGATAAGCTGCAGCGCCAAATGGAACGGCGCTACCCGGCGCTGAGCGGCGCCCTGCAGGCGGAGGAGGTGGCCTGGAAGGAGCTTCCCTGGGAGGAGCTGCAGCCTGATTATCCCTCCCTGGCAGCCGTTTTGAAAGAGCTCTCCGCCAAAGCTGCCGCAGCCGGGAAGGACAAACGCCTGAGCCGGTTGGAGCTTGAAAAAACAGCCGGCCGTTTTTTCAGCGCCTTGAAAGCGGCGCTGTATCACCCCGCCGGTGAAGCGGAGGCCATGAGGCTGGCCAAGCTGCTGCAAAAGGCCCTTTAATAACATTGGCAACCCCTTGTTGTCATCCAGGAGGCGAAGCGGAAATGGCTCACAGGATCTTTTCCAAAGGCTAGAAAACTTGTTCAGGAGGTACATTGGGCATCCTCTAAATAAAGTCCCCCTTTTATAAAGGGGGATTTAGGGGGATTTGGACCTCCCCGTTTTGCCTATCACACCAGTGTTAAAAGCATTTTTAAAATCCCCCCCGGCCCCCCTTTGGCAAAGGGGGGAGTTTAAAATCTTTCCCCAATGGGGGGACCTTGCTAATTCCTACAGCTGGATCCGCACCAGCTCCATGGCGCGCCGGGCGGTGCTTTCCAGAAGCTCCGCGGTCCGCGCCATGGCCTCATCCAGTGAAATAGGGCCGTCAGTAATGGAGAGCATGGTGGTAATCCCTTCACGGCGGGCCGCCTCCAGGTCCAGCTTTACCCCGCCGGCCAGAACCAGGACGGGCACCCCAAAGCGCTTCGCCATGCGGGATACAGCCACGGGCACTTTTCCGTAAAGCGACTGGGCGTTAATTTGTCCCTCTCCGGTAATCACCAGGCCGGCCTCGCCCGACTCAAGCAAGGCGCGCAGACCGACAATTTCCATGATCTCCTCCGCACCCGGGACCAGCTTCGCCCCGAGGACGCCGGCCAGCCCCGCGCCGATCCCGCCGGCAGCGCCCCCGCCGCGAAGAGCGCCGATATCAACGCCCAGCTCCTTTTTTACCACGGAAGCAAAATGACGCAGGCCCTCGTCCAGCAGGGGAAGCTGCTCAGGCAGGGCCCCTTTTTGCGGCGCATAGATGTAGGCCGCCCCTTCGGGACCGTAAAGGGTGTTCTCCACGTCACAGCCCAGAAGAAGCTCCACCCCGCGCAGGCGCGGTGATATATGCTCAAGCGAAATCTTTGACAGCTCCTTCAAGGATGCGGCGCCCCACTTAAGCTGCCTTCCCTTTCGATCCAGCAGCTCCACTCCCAGCGCCTGGAGAATCCCAGCCCCGGCGTCGCTGGTGGCACTGCCGCCCAGCCCCAGAAAAAGGCTCCGGCAGCCGCTCTCAAGGGCGGCCAGGATCAGCTCTCCCGTTCCGTAACTGGTGGCCTGCATGGGATCGAGGTCCTGCCGGGAGAGACGGGCCATTCCCGAAGCCGCCGCCACTTCAACAACGGCGGTAGAACCGTCACCGGTAAGGCCCCAGAAACCCTCGACCGGTTCGCCCAGGGGTCCGGTGACCTTTTTCGTGAACAGGCTTCCCCCCGTGGCGCTGACAATGCAGGCCGTTGTTCCGTCGCCTCCATCAGCCAGGGGCAGCGATACCACTTCCCATTCGGGGCAGGCCGCTTTGACTCCCCTGGCCAGAGCTGCAGCAACTCCGGGGGCGTCGAGTGAACCCTTAAATGAATTGGGAGCAATGACAATTTTTTTTCTGCCAGGTCCGCTACAGCCAACGCTCATCTTTTCACCCGCCCATCTCCCGCGGGAGCACCGGTATCCCGGCTGCCGGTTTAATGGTCATCGTTATCTGGAAGAAAATTTTTTAGAACATCCCAGAGCTCCTGGGGCCGGAACGGCTTCGTCATGTAGGCGTCCGCTCCCAGCTCTATGGCCCTTTTGCGATCCTCTTCTCCCGCCTTTGCGGTAAGGACAACTACGGGAATCTTGCTGGTTTCCGGTTCATTTTTTAAATTCTCAAGTACCTCAAATCCGTCACATTTAGGCATAACCAGGTCCAGCAGGATGAGATCCGGTTTCTTCCGGCGCACCGCTTCCAGGGCCATCTCCCCGTTTTCGGCCACCTCGACCTTGTAGCCGGCTGCATCCAGGCAGGTACGCACACCTAAGATAATGTTTTTTTCATCTTCGACCAGCAGTATATTTTTCCGCATGACACTGCCTCCTTTTATAGCGCCGATTTAACCGAGCATTCCTTCGCGGCGAAAAATCGGAAATGAAAAGGTAAAGGTTGAACCTTTGCCCACTTCACTTTCCACCCATATTTCTCCGCCATGGGCGGTCACAATCTCCCTGGCGATGGCCAGGCCCAGGCCGGCTCCACCCCTTTTCTTCTCCGGATCGCGAACTTGAATAAACTTTTGAAAGATCCGGTCACGGTATGCCTCGGGAATGCCGCAGCCGGTATCCCGGACTGAGAAGTAGAGCCGTCTCCTTCCCCCTTTCACTTGAACAGTAATCGTCCCTCCGGCGTCAGTATAGCGCAGGGCGTTTCCAATCAGGTTGGTCAGAACCCAGACCGCCTTGTTGAAGTCGGCGGCAACAGGGGGCAGCGTGGCAGGAATATCCGTGACCAGGGCAATCCCCTTCTTGTCAGCCTGGATCTGCAGCGGCCGCACTGCTTCGTGAACCAGGTCTGCCACTTCAACCGGTTCAGCCTGGATATAGATTGTCCCCGATTCGATCCGCGAAAGCTCCAGCAAGTTGTCCACCAGCTTGGTCAGGCGATTACAATCATCGCCAATCGCTTCAAATATCTCCCGGCCGAGGGAGTTCAGCTCTCCAAGCAGCCCTTCCCGCAGCATCTCTACGCCCAATACAATGGAGGTAAGGGGTGTGCGAAACTCGTGCGAGATAACGGAGATGTAATCATCTTTAAATTTCTCCATTTCGTGAAAACGGGTAATGTCTGTCAGCTGGACCAGCGCACCGTCAAAGCCGGCGGGCGTTATAACCTGGGACACAGATATTTTAAAGTAATAGCGCCTGCCGCTGTGCTTGACGGTTGCCTCGGCTTTTTCAAAGAGAGGTTCACAGCATGCTTTCCGTTCAAAATGGTCATCCAGCAGAGAAGAGATCTGTTGTATGCCGGTCACCTCTGCCAGGGGCTTGCTCCGGACTCCCGCCAGTGTAATGCCAAACAGCTCTTCAGCATTGCGGTTCATCCAAATGACCCTGTGGGATCGGTCTGTGATGAAAAGAGCGTCGTTAATATGATTAAGCGCTATTTCAGGCCAGTTTTCCATGCTGCAGGCCTCCCTCCCGTTATTTCATTATACTATTACCCTGCCATTTTTAAAAGACTTCAGCCACCAAATTATTCCAACAATGCCGCCCGCTAAACTTTACTGATAGTCAAAAACTCTGTCCTGGATATACCATTTTCCCTCTTTTTGCAAAACCATAATCCTGTCCTCCAACCTCTTCTCATACCCCATTAATTGCAGAACCAGGGAGATGGACACCGCCGCCTCGCTGTCCGAGATATATTCAACCTGCTTAATGCTGTAACTTTCCAGTTCGATTATCTGGATAAAATTTTTTAAGAAGGCCAGTTCGTCTTCACTGACACCTAGTTCGTCACTCAACCGGATCATGGTCTCAAAATCATCATTTTTAAAAGCCTCCAGGTAAGTCTCCATCAATTTTTCGGGTGAAGATTGCGGCCCCCGCTCCAGAATAGAACAGCCGCATATGATAAGAATCAAAAATAAGATTAAGCCCGCCGGCGCCGGCAACATCTTTTTCATGACCCGCCTCCCTTAAAAGAAGTTATTTTAAAAATGCTGTTCTTTCAGTCCATACTAAAATATATGTTATGATATAACCCAATCAGACATTAATTAAAAAAGAGGTGTCTAAAATGGTTATCGCCGCTTACATCACCGCTTCCCTCTTTTTTGCAGCAGGCATCGTGGGGACATTTGCCCCGGTGCTTCCCGGAGCTCCGCTTATCTGGCTGGGGATGCTCATTTTTGGATTTATGACCGGTTTTGAAAAGCTGAACTGGATCTTTTTTCTCCTGCAGGGGCTGCTTGCCGCCTCGGTATTGGGGGTTGATTACCTGGCTACGGCTCTGGGCAGCCGCTATTTCGGCGCTTCAAAGACTGCCGCTTTTGGCGCCCTCATGGGATTGATTGTAGGACTCTTTTTCTTCCCCATAGGCTTGCTGGTCGGCCCATTTGCCGGCGCGGTGCTCTTTGAGCTGATATCCACACGTAAGCCCGACACCGCCCTGCGTTCCGGACTGGGCGCGGTGATCGGTTTCTGGAGCGGAGCGGTTATTAAATTAATCTTGGAGATCGGTATGATTGTGTGGTTTTTTATAGAAGTATTGTAGGAATAATTTTTTTAAAATTTATCTTCGGAAAATATTATCTTGCAGGAATAATGCAAATGGTGCCGAATATTATACTTCAACAGCAACCACGCCCCTCTGCAACCGGACCTCGAAGGCGGCCGGGTTGCCGACCGGAAAAATTTACCGATTCCAAGGAGGTGCATATTCCAGCCAGCCCTAACGTTTTGTCATCGTTCCGTCACATTTAGAAAAAGGAGGCTGAATATGGAAAAATTTTGGTTAAATAATTATGAACCTGAAGTGCCCCACACCATTGATTATCCCAAGCTATCCCTTTACCAGATGTTTAAACAGACTGCCGGGCGTTATGCGTCCAACGAGGCCGTCTCTTTCATGGGACGCGTGTTAACCTACCGGGAACTCCTGTCGCTGGTTGATGCCTTCGCCGCCGCCCTCGAAGGTTTGGGCATTAAAAAAGGCGACCGGGTGGCCATCCACCTGCCAAACTGCATCCAGTTCCCCATCGCCTTCTATGCCGCACATGCCATTGGCGCAATCGTGGTTCCCTGCAACCCCATGTATGTGGCGCGTGAGCTCAGTTACCAGCTCAATGACTCCGGGGCGGAGACAATCATTACCTTGACCCGGTTTTACAATATGATCAAAGAGATTCAGCCCCAAACAGGCCTGAAAAATATAATCGTAGCTAATATCAAGGATTACTTCCCCGGAATGCTGCGTTTTCTTTATACTGTGGTCAAGGAGAAAAAGGAAGGCGACCGGGTAAAGCTTGCCGCGGAAGATTACGCTTTTCTGGATTTGATCAACGCCAGGAAAGGGCAAACGCCAAAGCCGGTAGAGGTGCTTCCCGAGGACAGGGCGGTGTTCATGTATACCGGGGGCTCCACCGGCGTATCCAAAGGAGCTGTCCTGCAGCACCGCAACCTCCTGGCCAATGCCTTGCAGGTAAGATACTGGTGCGCTGACCTTCAAGAAGGCAAAGAAGTGGTCCTGGCGGTGCTCCCCTTCTTTCACAGTTATGGGATGACCACCGTGCTGAATATGCCGCTCTTTTTCGGCTGTAAATCGGTGATGCTGCCCCGCTTTGTTCTTGAAGATGTGCTCAAGACCATCAATAAAGAGAAGCCCACGCTTTTCCCCGGCGTGCCCACCATGTATGTAGCAATCAACAATGCCCCCAACCTGCACAAATATGATGTCAAGTCCATCCGGATCTGCATCAGCGGCGCGGCGCCGCTGCCGGTGGAGGTGCAGCGGCAGTTTGAAGCGAACAGCGGCGGCAAGCTGGTTGAAGGCTACGGGCTCTCGGAAGCATCCCCGGTAACTCACTGCAACCCCATCTACGGCAAGAGCGTTATCGGCAGTATCGGCCTGCCCTTCCCCGATACAGAAATTAAAATTGTGGACATTGAAACCGGCGAAAAAGAGATGCCCATCGGCGAAGTGGGCGAGATGTGCGTCCGCGGCCCGCAGGTAATGGAATGCTACCACAACATGCCCGATGAAACGAAGCACAGCCTGCGCGACGGCTGGCTCTATACCGGGGACATCGCCAAGATGGACGAAGACGGCTTTACTTATATCGTCGACCGGAAAAAAGACATGGTTATCGCCGGCGGCTACAACATCTATCCTCGCGATATCGAGGAGGTTCTCTTCACCCATCCGAAAATTTTGGAGGCCGCCGTGGCCGGAATCAGGGATCCCTACCGCGGTGAGACCTTGAAAGCTTATGTTGTCCTCAAAGAGGGAGAGACTCTTACCGAAGAAGAAGTCATCGAGTTCTGCAAGGCCAACCTGGCCGCCTACAAGGTGCCTAAACTGGTCGAATTCCGCAAGGAGCTGCCGAAGACAATGGTCGGCAAAATCCTGCGCCGCGTGCTCCGGGAAGAAGAAGAGAAAAAAGCCGCCGAGCAGTCCGGCAAGTAATCAAAAGGTCAATCCCAAGGGGCTCCCCGCTTCAGCGGGGCGTCCCTTTTTATGTCTGTTCAAGAAGTCCGGAGAGCACTTGCTCCAGGATCGCCAGGGCTTGCTCCAGCTCCTCTTCTAATGCAATCAGGGGGGGCAAAAAACGCAATATATTATCTCCTATAGCATTTACCAGCAGCCCTCTTTCCTGGCATCTCTGCTGGGCCGCCCCCGCCAGCGGCTCCCGCAGTTCCAGGGCGGCCATCAGGCCGAGGCCGCGCGCCTCTCTGACCAGGCCGGGAAAGAGAGTAACCTGGCGGCGCAGGCCGGCCATAAAAAGACTGCCCTTATTGCGGACCTGCTCCAGGAATGAATCTTTCAACAGCAGCTCCAGCACCGCCAGCGCCGCCCGGCAGGCGACCGGATTCCCTCCAAAGGTGGAGGCATGATCTCCCGGCTTGAATACTTCGGCCACCCCGGAACGGGCCAGCATCGCCCCTATGGGCAAGCCGCCGCCCAATCCCTTGGCGGTAGTAAAGATGTCGGGCGCTGCCCCCCAGTTTTCGTAAGCCCACAGCCTCCCGGTACGTCCCAGCCCGCACTGCACCTCGTCAAAGATAAGCAGGAGGCCGGTGCGGTCGCAAAGCTCCCGCAAACCCCGGATGAAATCGGGAGCGGCTACATGGATCCCGCCCTCTCCCTGAACCGGCTCGATCATGATTGCCGCCGTCTCCCCGTCTACCAGCTCCTCAAAAGAGGCCAGGTCATTGAAACGAGCGTATGAAAAACCGTCCGGCAGCGGCGCAAAGCCCTGCTGGTATTTCTGCTGCCCCGTGGCGGCAACCGTGGCCAGGGTGCGCCCGTGAAAAGAGCGCCGCGCCGTTATGATCTTGTAACGCCGCGGATAGTGAAACTTGCGGGCCAGCTTGATCGCCGCCTCATTGACCTCGGCGCCGCTGTTGGCGAAAAATACACGGTCCCCCGCGGAATGCTCCACCAGCACCCGGGCCAGCTCGGCCTGCGGCCGGGTATAGTAGAGATTTGAAGCATGAATCAGCTCTCCGGCCTGAAAGCAAATCGCCGCCACCACATCAGGGTGGCAGTGGCCCAGAATATTAACGGCCAGGCCGCCGACAAAATCGAGATAGTCCTTCCCTTTATTATCCCAGACCCGGGAACCGGCTCCTTTCACCAGAACAAGGGTGCGGTCTTCTTGCCGGTTATATGTGTTCATGATATACCTGGCTTCCAGCTCTTCTACAGCGGCCATCATGCTCTCCTCCAGTTGCAATTTTTTTTGGCAGCTCCCCGGCGTGCCGGTTAGATTTCCGGCCGTATATCTTTAAATAATATCACCCCGGGCCTCACCCTCTGCCAAACACGGGCCCCCGTTTCACAGGGTTACCATCGTTCCTATACCCGCGTCTGTAAATATTTCCAAAATCAAAGCGTGCGCCCGGCGGCCGTCAATAATATGGGTCCGGCCCACGCCCTTGTTCAAAGCCTTTAAGCAGGCTTCAACCTTGGGAATCATCCCCCCGTTGATCTGCCCTTCCGCCACCAGGCCGCGGATCTCTTTCTCTGTTATCCGGGAAATGAATTTTAACCCTTCCTGCGCCTGCCGGTAGACTCCCTCCACATCGGTCAGTATAATCAGCTTCTCCGCTTGCAGCGCCCCGGCCAGCTCGCCGGCGGCATGGTCCGCGTTGATATTCAGGCTCTCCCAGGAGGGCCCGGACCCGATTGGAGAAACCACCGGGATATAGCCGCTCTCGCTAAGTATTTTAATCAGCGCCGTATCAATCCGGATGATCTCCCCCACTCTCCCCAGGTCCACAGCTTCCCCCGGAGAAGCGCCGGGAGATACCGGCGCTTTGCGCACGGCCTGGAAGAGGCCGGCATCTGCTCCGCTCAAGCCGACGGCCCGGGCGCCGCACCGGTTCAGCAAATTGACAATGCGGCTGTTTACATTGCCCAGGAGGACCATCTCGGCCACTTCCATCGTCTCGTCATCGGTAACCCGCAGGCCGCTGACAAAGCGGGGCTTCTTCCCCAATTTTTCCATCATGGCGCTGACTTCTTTTCCTCCGCCGTGCACCAGGACCGGCTTGATCCCGATATGCTTCAGCAAAACGATATCGGCAACAACCGAGGCCGTCAGCTCATCGCTGACCATGGCCTGGCCCCCGTATTTGATCACGAAATATTTGCCCGAAAAGGCCTGCATATAAGGAAGCGCCTCGATCAAGACTTCGGCCTTGGAAATCAGGTTGTCAATAACTTCAACGTTCATAAAGCCGCCTCCCTTCAGCTGCGATAGCTGCTGTTAATCGAAACGTAATTATGGCTTAGATCCGAGCCCCAGGCAGTGAGAGAACAGCTCCCGGCGTTGAGATGGACAAGGACCGGAATCTCTTTCTGCTGCAGTATGGACCTGGCTTCACTTTCCAGGAAAGGCACCGCCTCTCCCTTTGCGGCCACCTGGATGGGACCCAGGTAGATATCTACCCCGGAGGGATCAAAATCAACTCCGGCATAGCCGAGAGCGGCCAGGATCCGGCCCCAGTTGGCGTCTTCGCCATAAAAAGCAGTCTTAACCAGCGGAGAATTCAGCACCGCGCGGGCCAGTACCCGGGCGGAATGCGGATCGGGAGCCCCCCGCAGGGTCAAGGTGATCACCTTGGTCACGCCCTCGCCGTCGGCCACGATCTGGCAGGCCAGGTCGCGGCAGGCCTCTTCGAGCAGCCCGGCAAAGGCGCGGCAGGCATCGCTGCCGGGGGTAATTTCCGGCGCCCCCGCGGCGCCGTTGGCCAGGATAAGCGCCGTATCGTTTGTGGAGGTATCGCCGTCAACAGTGATGAGGTTAAAAGTGCGGTCCACCGCCTCCTGGAAAAGACGCTGCAGCAGCAGACGTGATACGGTCAAATCGGTGAATATAAAGGCCAGCATCGTGGCCATGTCGGGACAGATCATCCCCGAGCCCTTGGCCATCCCGGCCAGGTGGAAGGCCGTTCCGCCGAAAGAGCCGCGATAGGCAACCTCTTTGGCCACGGTATCGGTAGTCAGGATGGCCCGGGCAGCCTCGCGGCCGGCTTTCGCTTCACCGGAAAGCGCCTCAGCCGCTTTGATGATGCCTTGTTCCACCCGCTCCATGGGCAGCTGCTTTCCAATCACTCCGGTTGAGCAAACCAGCACCTGTGCGGGAGAAAGGCCCAGGGAGGCGGCGGTAAGGGCGGCCATGCGGCGGGCGTTTTGCCACCCCGTATCACCGGTGCAGGCGTTGGCATTGCCGCTGTTCACCACCAGCGCCCGGATGGGGCTGCCAATGGCGTCACGGCAGAGTTTAACCGGGGCCGCCTGGACCAGGTTGCGGGTAAAGACCCCCGCAGCGGCGCAATCATGCGAGCTGTAGACGAGGGCCAGGTCGCGCTTTCTCCTTTTCAGGCCACAGTGAACGGCAGCAGCTTTGATTCCCTGCACCGCAGTGATACCGGCATCGTCCATTTTCTGATAAGTTAGTTCTTCGCTCATAAAATCACCTCTGTCTTGTGTGCTGCTTCTTGCTGCTTCTATTGAGCCGGTCAACAGAGCGGCGGTTGGGTTAAACCTGTCTCCTCTGGCAGGCCGCACATGATATTCATGTTTTGCACCGCCTGCCCGGCCGCTCCTTTGACCAGGTTGTCTATGACCGACAGGACGAGCAGCCTGCCGGCACGCCGGTCGAAACGCAGCCCCAGGTCGCAATAATTGCCGCCCCGGACCAGCCTGGTTTCGGGAAGACGCGATGGAGGCAAAACCCTGACAAAAGGATGCCCGCCGTAAAAATCCCGGTAGAGCTGATCAAGCTGATCCGCAGTGCAGCCGCGCTGCAAGCGCAGGTATACCGTGCTGAAAATACCCCTGGCCATGGGAACCAGGTGGGGCGTAAAAGTGACCGTCACCGAGCCGCCGCTTAAATGGCTTAAGCATTGCTCTATCTCCGGCGTATGCTGGTGATCGGCGACACGGTAAGCCTTTAAATTTTCGGTGCACTCGGGAAAATGAAAGGGCTGCCGCGGGGTCCGGCCGGCCCCGGATACCCCGGATTTGGCATCAATGACCACGCTGTCCCAATCGGCCAATCCCTTTGCGGCCAGTGGCGCCAGGGCCAGAAGCGCCGCAGTGGGGTAGCAGCCCGGGTTGGCAACCAGTTCCGCCCCGGCGATGGCCTCCCGGTTGATCTCGGGCAGCCCGTAAATCGCTTTATCCAGCAGCTCCGGTACGGGATGGGTCCGGCTGTACCAGATCTCGTATAGCTCCGGATCGCGCAGCCGGAAATCGGCGCTCAAATCAATAACCCGCTTACCTGCCGCCAGAAGCCCGGGAACCACCCCGGCAGAACTACCGTGCGGCAGGGCGCAAAAAACCAGCTCCACCGATTCGGGAATGGCGGATAGGCGCAGCGGCTGCAGCTCCAACTCGAAAAGATTGTAAAATTGGGGATGAACCAGGTCCAGGGAGGAGCCGGCGTGGCTTTCCGAACTGACAAATGCTATCTCCACCCCGGGATGCCGGCAGAGCAGCCTCACCAGCTCGCATCCGGCATAGCCCGTAGCTCCCAAAACAGCAACTTCCAACTTAAAAACCTCCTTAATGAAAAAACCTCCCGTAAAGGACGGGAGGCCCGCGATACCACCTTTATTGGTTAACCTTCACATAGTTAACCCCCTCACGCCGCTCTTTGTCTCGAGCGGCCCCGATAACGGCGGGTCACCGGGATGATCTACTCACCGGCAGGAAACCGGCTTCAACCACCGTCTCCAGGGTGCGCTTCGCTCTCCGCTTCAGCACCGGACTTCCACCAACTCCGGCTCGCTTGGCCTCCACGGAAGGTTACTCTCCCTTTCATGGACTTATAAATATTGATATCCATGATACCAAAGAAAAATGACTTGTCAAGTGCCGGGAAGGATTTTTTTGTTGCCATTTTTTTATTGCAGCTGCCGCTCGGCAAAATCTCCTGTCAGGGGGAGTTTAAATCTTTCGCCCTGGCCGGCCTTGACGATGAGGACAACCCAGAGCAGAAGAGCGCCGATCCAGGTTAACGGAAGAAGAACACCGATCAGGGTGAGCAGGCCCCCCGCCAGGGCGCTGCCGGAGCTGAAAAGGAGCATCCTCAGGAGCAGGCGCAAAAGAGAGAGGAGCGACAAGAGCAGGCTGATGCCGCCAAAAGTAAAGATTGATTGCAGGGCATGAAACCTGACAAAGCGGTCGCCTTCCAGAAAATAAAAGATAAGTCCGGTAATCCACCATCCCAGGTATGAGAGCAGGGCGGCATTCGTTTGGGGCAGGCCCGTGGATCTCCCCCCGCCGCCCAGGGCGCAGGGGCGCTTTAGAACTGTGCCGCAATTAATGCAAAATTCGTTTCTATCACCGTTATCCTCGCCACACCGTAAACATAACACTGCCTAGACCTCCCTCAATATTTTTAACAAAGACAAAGGCTTTAAAACCAATAATGGCCCGGTAGCAGCGTTAACGGCCCTAGAGGGGGATATTGCCGTGCTTCCGCGGAGGCCGCTGCACCCTCTTCAGGCCGACAATACTGATGGCGCGGCAGAGATACTCCCTGGTCTGCCGCGGGTCAATTACCTCGTCTATCCAGCCCCGGGCGGCGGCGATATAGGGATTGGCAAAGCGCTCCCGGTAGCCCTGCGCCAGCTCGCGGAGCAGCTTTTCAGGCTCCGCGGAGCTCTCCAGTTCGCGGCGGTTGATAATCTTTACCGCCCCCTCGGGCCCCATCACCGCTATCTCCGCGCCGGGCCAGGCCAGGCAGAGATCCGACCCCAGGGAGCGGGAGCCCATGGCGATATAGGCCCCCCCGTAGGCCTTGCGCAAAATAACCGAAATCTTGGGGACGGTGGCCTCCGCGTAGGCATAGAGGATCTTCGCGCCGTGCCGGATAATGCCGCCCCATTCCTGCTCCACCCCGGGAAGATAGCCGGGAACATCAACAAAAGTGATCAACGGCAGGTTGAAAGAATCGCAAAAGCGGACAAAGCGCGATATCTTATCGGAAGCATCGATATCGAGACAGCCCGCTTTCACCAGCGGCTGGTTGGCCACAATGCCCACCGCCGTGCCGGAGAGGCGGGCAAAGCCGGCCACGGCATTGCGGGCATACTGCTCGTGCACCTCGAAAAAGACACTCCCGTCGACAACGCGGCGGATTATCTCGCGGATATCGTAGGATTTGTCGTTATCATCGGGAATAATCCCCATGAGCTCCTCTCCGTCCAGCAGGGGCTCCTGCGGCGAGGCTGCCGGGGGGTCGTCCACGTTATTCGACGGCAGGTAGCTCAGCAGGGTGCGGACCTGCTTCAACCCCTCTTCCTCGCCGGAAGCAAGGAAATGGGCCACCCCGCTGGTGGAATTGTGGGCCGCCGCGCCGCCAAGCTCCTCCATGGTGATAGTCTCCCCCGTTACCGCCTCGATCACCTGGGGGCCGGTAATGAACATGTGGCTCTTCTCATCGACCATGAAAACAAAATCCATTAAGGCCGGCGAGTAGGACGCCCCGCCGGCGCAGGGCCCCATGATCACAGATATCTGCGGCACCACCCCGGAATAGAGCATGTTCCGGTAAAAGATCTCCCCGTAGCCATTAAGAGCACAAACACCTTCCTGGATCCGCGCTCCTCCCGAATCATTCAGCCCGATCACCGGGGCTCCGTTCTGCCCGGCCAGGTCAAGCACCCGGCAAATTTTCCGGGCGTGCATCTCGCCCAGTGAACCGCCGGCCACGGTAAAATCCTGGGCGAAGAGGTAGACGCGGCGCCCGTCAATCGCCCCGCAGCCGGCAACCACCCCCTCGCCCGGATTTTTAATATCCAGGCTGGCGGCGTCATCCAGGTCGCCCTGCACAAATGTGCCCAGCTCCACAAAACTGCCTTCATCCAGGAGCATATTGATCCGCTCGCGGGCGGTGCGCTTTCCTCTTTGATGCTGTTCCTCGATTCTTTTTTCACCACCGCCGGATAAAACCAGGCGGCGCCTCTCCTGCAAATGCCGCAATTCCTTCTCCATGAAAATATCCACCACTTTCCGAAGAAGTTCTCCGTTCCGGGCCGCTCAAAAAAAATCCCCGGCGCCGGAGCTTTCCCGCCGGACGATAATCTTACCCTGTGCATTCTATTTTTACCAAATATGGCTTACTATTTGCAAGCTTCCCGAATTAACCTCTCCCCGGCTGCAGCTTCTTGAATGGAACCGGCAGGGATATCTCTCAGCAAATCCCCGTGGATCCATCATTTATCTCTAAAAGCAATTCGAAAACCCTCATCTTAAATCCTGCATGTCCTTCCGGCGTTGGAAAAGGTAAGATGTGGGAAGTTGAAGGCAAGAAAGTAATTCGATCTCGCACTTAATTAGCTAAGATACATAAGTTGAAAAAACGAGGAAAAGGATTATAATAAAGAAGGCAAAGACTACGTGCGGGCGTGGCGGAACTGGCAGACGCGCTGGACTTAGGATCCAGTGGGAGCATTCCCTTGGAGGTTCAAATCCTCTCGCCCGCACCATTGATTTATAAGAAAAAACCACGTAATCAACCGCATTATTCGTTGAAATACTGTACAGCCTTCCTAACTGTCACCAAAATCCGAGCAGATCTATATACCATGGTTTATTTAAGTATACTTTCTTGGAGGCAGAGATGCCTAATGCATAACGATTCTGCAGGTGTCTCCCAGCAGGCTACCTGGTCCATCGATTGCCCGTTGAGGTTCTCCAGGTGAGCCAGTATGGCCTCGCGCTTGTCTGAGGGGATGAAGCAGCAGGAGAAGCCGCAGTTCCCGCCGATAAAAGTGGTTATTCCCTGCATCACTAGGGGCTTGAGAATCTCGTTGTGGTTCTCTTCCGGAAGGACAAAATCTGCGTGAGAATGGATATCGATGAATCCGGGGGCCACAATTTTGCCGCGGGCGTCAACAACATTTTGGGCGGTGGCATTGCCCAGGTTGCCTATTTCCGCGATCTCCCCTTCCCGAATTCCGATGTCGGCGTTGTAGCAGGGTTTACCGGTTCCGTCAGCAATGGTCCCGTTCAGGATAACTGAATCGAACATGTCAACCACCCCTTCTCAGATTTTTGCTGTTTCGCTTGCCTTTTGCCAACTTCCAATCATAATCCGTGCCAACGCCGCTCGGGCGGGCGTGGAAGCCCGCCCCTACCTATTGAGGCTTCTAATTACAATCCGCTGCCAACACCGACGAAAAAGTAGAAAGCAAGTCCATTCAAGTAAGTATTACCATAAACCCAGGCTTTTTCCTGCCAACGCCCCTTCATAAAAAAATGCCTGCCGGCAGAACATGCCGGCAGGCTGAAAAGCTCAATTGTAGGATTAAATGAAGCGGGACGCTGGACGGGCTATTTTGGAGGCGCTGGAAATACACAAGACCCATATCGCCAAGCATGAACCGGGATTGGAGTGGGCGGCTCATGAGCGGCCCCTACATTTTGGAAGAAGAACAGCATTTGTCTCCGCAGGAACAGCCGGCAATTACCTCTGCACCCGGCCGGATTCATCGCCTCCGGCTAAATTCTCCACTTCGGATACAGAAACATGATTAAAATCGCCGGGGATGGTCTGTTTAAGACAGGAGGCGGCTACGGCATATTCCACCGCTTTTTGCAGCGGGTATTCTTCCAGAAGGGCGTAAATCAAACCGCCGCAGAAGGAATCTCCGCCCCCCACCCGATCAACGATATGGACCTTGTATTGCCTTGATTTATAAAACTCCTTGCCGTCATATAAGAGAGCAGACCAGCCGTTATCGCTGGCCGAGTAGCTTTCCCGCAAGGTAATGGCCACCTTCTGCAGGTGAAAGCGCTCATAGAGCTGCCTGGCAACCTGTTGATAACCGGCATCGTTTAATTTGCCGGCGGTAACGTCCGTTCCCGCCGCTTTGATACCGAACACTTTTTCCGCATCCTCTTCGTTCCCAATAAGCAGATCAACATATTCCATCAAGCGGGACATGACCTCGCCGGCCTTCTCTGTTGACCATAACTTCTTCCGATAGTTCAGATCGCAGCTCACCGTCAGCCCCATGTCCCTGGCACAACGCACGGCATCCAGCGTAACTGCGGCCGGGCCGTCTCCCAAAGCCGGGGTAATCCCGGTAAAGTGGAACCAGTGCTTACCCCTAAATACGGACTCCCAGTCAACCTCTCCAGGTTTAATTCCGGTGATTGCTGAGTTGGCCCGATCGTAGATCACCAGGGAGGGACGCTGCGAAGCCCCTGTCTCAGAAAAATAGATCCCGATCCGTTCTCCGCCCCAGAGTATATAGTCCGTATTCACTCCAAAGCGGCGCAAATGATTGGCTGCGGATTGCCCCAGGGGGTTGGCGGGCAGTTTGCTGACATAGTAACTTTCTATCCCGTAATTGGCCAGAGAGACAGCCACGTTGGCCTCTCCCCCCCCATAAGTCACCTCAAGATTGTCAGTTTGAACCAAACGCAAATAGTTCGGCGGCGTCAACCGCAACATGATTTCGCCAAAGGTTACCGCTTTCTTCTTCATATGAGCACCCCTTTACTTTTTTCTTGCTTCAGCAATTTTTTCAACGAATTGGCGGGCGGTTGCCGTCACCAGATCAAAATCGCCGCTTTTGGCGCCGGCGGTTAATTTACCTCCCACCCCCACAGCAATGCAGCCGCTCCGGATCCACTCCGCCACATTCTCCAAGCTGACCCCGCCGGTAGGAATCATTTGCGCATAGGGCAATGGCCCCAGGACCGCCTTTATAAACCCTGCGCCCAATACTTCTCCCGGAAATATTTTGATCACGTCGGCGCCCGCTTCCATCGCAGTGACAATCTCGGTGACAGTCTGGGCTCCGGGCATGCAGACCTTCTGGTAACGGTTGCAGAGACGGACAACACCAGGATTTAAATATGGGCTGACAATAAATTCGGCGCCGGCAAGCAAGGCCGCCCGAGCCGTCTCACTGTCCAGCACCGTCCCCGCGCCGATAATTAATTGCTCATCCGAAAAAGCCGCGGTCAATTCATTGATAACCCCCAGGGCGCCGGGCACGGTCATGGTTATCTCGATAATGTCAATTCCGCCCCGGCGAACGGCTTCGGCAATCTTCAAAGCCTGTTCTGTATTTTCTGCCCTGACCACGGCGACGATCCCGGTGTCTTTAATGCGCTGCAGACATTTGCTTTTCTCCATAAGTACGCCTCCTAAAGCAACAGTTTGACTATTTAATAACAGCTATCTGCCTGGTTAATCCGAACTTTCTTTTGAGTCAACAGCTAGAGGGTAACCCCGTTTTTAAAGATGGCTATTTCACGAAAGCCCATTTTTTCCGATCCGGTGAGCCGGCCTGAAGCCACCTCCATAACATAGTCCCATAGCTCAGCCGCCAGCTCCGGCATGGTTTCACCTTCAAGCAGCCGTCCGGCATTAAAATCCATCCATTGAGGCTTATTTCGATAAAGCGTGCTGTTGGTGGCAATCTTGACTGTGGGCACACAGGTTCCCAGCGGAGTCCCCCGGCCAGTGGTAAACAAAATCAACTGGCAGCCTGCAGCCGCCAGGGCGGTGCTGGCGACCATGTCATTGCCGGGGGCGCTAAGCAGGTTGAGTCCCTTTTTGCTGATCCTCTCACCGTAATCCAAAACATCTACTACAGCGCTGCTGCCGCCCTTCTGTGTGCAGCCCAGGGACTTTTCTTCCAGGGTGGTGATTCCGCCCCGCCGGTTGCCCGGCGAGGGATTTTCATAAACAGGCTGCCCGTAAGAGATGTAGTATTCCTTGAAATCGTTAATCAGCCTGACGATCTTTTCAAAGACATCCCGGTTTAGAGCCCGCTCCATCAGCAGGGTTTCAGCTCCGAACATCTCCGGAACCTCGGTGAGGATTGTGCTGCCCCCATGCGAAACCAGCATGTCGGAGAAAACGCCTACCAGGGGATTGGCCGTGATCCCGGAGAAGCCGTCGGAGCCGCCGCACTTTAAACCGACCGTCAGCGCTGAAACGGGGCAGGGTGTGCGCTTGAACCGCCGCGCATAGGCCAGGAGGGAGCCGACAAGATCCAGGCCGGCGGCAATTTCATCGTCGACCTCTTGAGCTACCATGAACTTGACCCGGTCCCCGTCGTAATCTCCAAGCACCTCCTGAAAGGCTGCTACATGATTATTTTCACAGCCTAGACCTATAACCAGGACGGCGGCGGCGTTGGGATGGTTCACCAGGCCGGCCAGAAGTTTCTGTGTAGCCAGCTGATCCTCGCCAGTCTGAGAGCAGCCGTACGGGTGCTTAAATTCATAGATCCCGTCAATGTTTTCTACGCCCTTAAATTTATACCGGGCCTGTTCAGCGATCAGCTCGGCAATCCGGTTGACACAGCTGACCGTGGGGATAATCCAGATCTCGTTTCTAACCCCCACCTGTCCCTTCTCTCTCCGGTAACCGGGAATAGTTTTACCGCTGTCCCTGGTTTCCAGGCTTATGGGCGCAGGCCCGTACTCATACTGCATAATCGGACCGAGGCTCGTTTCCAGGTTATGCTCATGCACCCACCGGCCGGCCTCGATCTTTCGCTTCGCTCTCCCAATGGGAAAACCATACTTGACCACTTCTTCCCCCTGGCTGATTTCTTTTAACGCTATTTTATGACCTGCGGGAATATCTTCCAGGGGTGCAATAGCGCTACCGGCAAATTCAATTGTCTGGCCCCGCTTAAGAGCAGCCAGGGCGACCGCAACATTGTCTTTTTCGTTGATTTTTAGCACAGCCATCTTGTCAACCCCGCTTGTTGTTCCCTGTTAAGACTTATTTCCCTATTCTCCACCGGCAACGCGGGCCACCGCCTTTTTCATCCCCTCATGCACGATTCTCTCCAGGTCAGCGGCCACTCTTTCGGCAAGCCCGGGAATTTTATTAAGGTCGCGCCCCCACAGCAAAACACTGCCCAGAACCTTCTCTACAAGCAGGAGCAGCGATTCCCGTGAATTGTCGCAGCCGGCCCAGAGATTACTTAAAAACGCAAGTACCTGGGGGTCATCTCGCAGCACAAAGGAGCCCTTTTCCCGGCGGCAGCTCATGGCATCGCCTTCGACCCGGCCCCGGTAAAGGGCAATTAGAGCGGCCATGGAAAAGCAAAGTATCGCCGGGAGCTGCCCTTTTCTCTTGAAATAGTCCTCCAGGGAAGGAAGAACCCTGGTGGCATACTTTGAAACCGAGTTGAGAAGTATGTCCAGCAGGTAATGCTTGATAAAGGGGTTTTGAAACCTCTCCAGCACCGCCCCGGCAAATTCATTGAGCATCTCTGTGTCCAGATCGATGGAAGGGATGATCTCATCATAAATAAGCTTGCGTGTATAATTCCCCAGCAGCGGATGAGCCATCATTTCGCCCACCGTCTCCAGGCCGTAAAGAAAGGCGGCGGGAACCGATGCCGTATGGGCGCCGTTCAAGATTCTCACCTTGCGGGTCCGGTAGGGTGAGAGGTCATCGGTCCAGATAACGTTAAGGCCGGCCTCGGTGAAGGGAAGCCGTGACTTAAGCTCTGCCGGCCCTTCGATGACCCATAAATGAAAGAGTTCCCCGGTGTCCAGAAGCCGGTCCTGGTAGCCGAGCTTTTGCGACAGCGACTCAACTTCCCCCCTTGGATAGCCGGTTACCACCCGGTCAACAAGGGTGTTTGCAAAACAATTCGCCTCTTTAACCCAGGCTATGAACTCCCGGGGAAGTTCCCAGGCTTCTGCCAGCTGCAGCAGCACCTGCTTAAGTGTCTCCCCGTTCCGGTCAATCAGCTCGCAGGGAATGATCACCATACCCTTGCCGGGATCTCCCGCGAAGTGCTGGAAACGGCGATAGAGATAGGCCAACAATTTACCGGGGTAGGAATGGGGCGGCCTATTTAGCATGCTGTCGCCGGGGTCGTAGACAATACCCGCTTCAGTAGTATTGGAGACAACGAATTCAATGTCCGGGTTCTCAGCACAGCGAAGGAACTCCTCCCAGTCAGTGTAGGGGTTGATCCCGCGGCTGACGGAGCTGATGATCTCCTTTGTTTCCACGGCTTTCCCGTTCTGCAGCCCCCGCAAAATCAGGGTATAGAGCCCGTCCTGCTCGTTAAGTGCAGATACAAGGCCTTCTCGTATAGGTTGGACTACCACCACCCGGCCGTTAAAAAGGCCTTTTTCGTTGAGCCGGTGAAACATCCAGTCCACAAAAGCCCGGAGAAAGTTCCCCTCGCCAAACTGGATTACCTTCTCGGGCAAGTTGCCAAAGGATGACGGCACCTTCAAATCAACTGGAAAAGCAAAATTGCTGTTTAGTAGATCTGCGTTTAGTTTTTTCAATTCTTAACCTCCCTGGGGTGAGCGACAAAGGCCATGATCCTCTTTGGCTCATTTAGTGGTAAGTTCTTAAGATGTGTGTTAAAGTCACTGTTTTTTGCTCATTCTCTATGCAGAATAGTGCCGCTTCCTTCCATGGCAGATTCATCGGCGATGCCTCCGCTGACAATCTTCCTGCCGTTGATGTAGACATATTCTATGCCCCTGGGGCGAACCGGTTCGTCGCCATTATGAGCCACCGTATCGGCGTTGAATACGGTGATATCGGCAGCACAGCCTTTTTTCAGGTAGCCCCTGCCTTTAAGCGAAAACCTGTCCGCCACCGCGCCTGTCATTTTGTAAACGGTTTCCTCGAGGGGGAGCCCGCGGCCTTCTCTTGAAAGCGCCAGGAACTTGGGATAGGCTCCGTAGGCAGAGGCATTCTGGGCCCCCTTCTCTTCAATCCAGGCGTCGGTCATGAATATGGACGGTTTGTGGCGGATTAACCTGGTAATGATATCCTCATTATAATATTTATACATATTCACCCTGCCCTGGGCCCGGCTGAGCTCGACCAGTTTAATGTAGGTATCGAGTTCAGACATCTTCCACTCTTTAGCAATCTCGGAGATGCGCTTGCCGCACAGATCCTCGTAACCTTCACCAATCCAGGCAATCAAAATATCCTCAAAGCCGAAGCCGAGGAGCTTTTTGGTCAGGCTTGTCTCTACGGCCAGGCGCAGCCTGAGCCACAAGCTGGAGCGCTTCTCCGGGGGCATGGAGAGATACCAGCTCGGCAAGATCACCGTGATTACCGAAACCCCGAAAGTCATTGAATAAAGGTCATATGCAAAATCGCACCCTTCCGCGCGGACCCGGTCGATCAGCTCCAGGCTCTCCTCCACTGTTTTCCATGAGGATTCCCCGACAAAGATGAGATGGGAATATTGCAGCTTCACCCCCGTGCGCCTGGCCAGGGCGATCATCTCGTCCAGCGCCCGGAGATTATGCGGCCGGCCGCCAAAGGGAGGGTTATAGGAGGTAGAGGCGGCCGAACAGGCGCGGGGATGGACGGTTAAAATTCCGTCGTATTTCGCTACGATTCGCGCGGCGCCTTCCAGCTCCTCCGCCGTGGCGTAGCGTTCCGGTTCATACATCAACCCGAAGGAGGCCCCAAAGGCGCCTTGCTCCAGCGATTGCTCCAGTATAAAATCGCGCCGGGCCAGCTCCTCTTTGGTCAGGGGCCGGTTCTCATAGCCGCTGAGCCCCGTCCTGATGGTGCCATGCCCCTGGAGCGGCGCCAGGTTAAGAGGCGTCTTCTTTTCCGCCGCCTCCCGCCAGCCGGCATAGGCGCTAAAATCGCCTTTGGCATCCCCGGTATGGAAAAGCCCGCCACCGATTAGCTCCAGGTGAGGCGTCCCGGGCTCGTAACCAAAGGGTGAAAAGCCGCAGTTGCCCACGACCTGCGTAGTGATCCCCTGCTCTGCAAAGGGCTTAAAATATGGGATGGGGTCCTGACGCGCCGCAAACCAGTCATTGTGAGAGTGGGCATCAATAAACCCGGGAGCAATAGCCAGTCCGGCGCAGTCAACCACTTCTCCCTCGAAATCGGCCGGACAGTCGCCCTTTATTACCCGGGCAATCTTCTCTCCTTCAATTACTACAGATCCTTTAACAGAAGGCCGGCCGGTTCCGTCAATCACCCTGCCATTTTTCAGCAAAATCCTCATCCCCAGCACTTCCTCCCGGCAATGTTTATATTATCTATTAAATACTACCACATCAATATAGTATGTTCAAAAGGTCTTTCTTAAAGAACCAGCTTTTGAAAGAAAGGCCGCTGGACTACCGTTCCCCTGGCTTACGGTCATCAGGGGAATATTTACTTAGGCCTGGATTCAGCGTATAATCGAAATAGATTTTACTGCCGCGCCCCATGATCATACCGGCATGACTGCATCCAGCATCGGCCCGGTTTACACTTTAGTAAAGGAGAGATATTATATGGCTAAGGCATTAGAAGGCGTCAAGGTATTGGATTTCACGCAATATCTGTCCGGTCCCCATTGCACCTCTGTACTATGCGAGCTGGGAGCGGAGATCATAAAGGTAGAGCGGGCGGGTTCAGGAGACCCGGAACGAAAAGCCGCACCCATGACCCCCAAGGGGGAGTCTTACCAGTTCATCGCCTACAATCGGGGGAAGAAAAGCGTAACTTTAAACATAAAGAATCGCAAGGGCTTGGAAATCGCCAGGAAGCTGGTTTCCAAATGCGATATCCTCGTCGAGAATTTTGCTCCCGGGGTCATGGAGCGCTTTGGCCTGGGTTATGAAGAAGCAAGCAAGATCAATCCCGGAATCATCTATGCCTCTATTTCCGGATTCGGCCAGACCGGCCCCCGCCGCGACCAGGTAGCCTTTGATGTGATCGGACAGGCCATGGGCGGGCTGATGAGCGTTACCGGCTATGAGGAGGGGGGGCCGCTTAAAGTGGGCGTCTCTCTCGCCGACTACATGGGCGGATACAATGCCGCCATCGCGATCCTGGCGGCGCTGCATTACAAGACCGTCACCGGCGAAGGACAGCATATTGATATCTCCATGCAGGACGGCATCTGGGCCATGGTCTTCCCGGACCGGGCTGATTACTTCGAAACCCTTATTCCCCCCAAAAGAATAGGCAACCGGCTCAGCAGCTCCTCCCCCTTCGGCTCCTACAAGGCCAAGGACGGCCACGTGGTCATCTGCACGATTACCGATGAACAATGGCAGAATGTCCTGAAGGCCATGGGGCGCGAAGACTTAAGCGACGACGAACGCTTCGCCACCCGGGTGCTGCGGACCAAAAATATGGCCGACGTGGAGAGCGTGCTCTACGAATGGCTGAAGGATAAGACCGTCGAAGAAGCCATTGCCGCTTTAGAAAAATTCAAGGTTCCCTGTTCCCCCGTCCCCACCTTCGAACAGGTGGCAAACGACCCCCAGATACTGCACCGGGAAATGATTATCGAAGTGGAGCAGCCTCTCTCGGGGAAGGTTAAAGTGGGAGGTTCTCCCTACAAAATGAGCAAAACGCCTGGGAACAGGAAGCTTCGCATACCCCTGCTCGGCCAGCACAACGAGGAGATCTACGGCGGTTTACTGGGCATTGACAAGAATGAAATAGAGAGACTTAAAGCGGAAGGCGTTATCTAGCGGCGGGACCAGCGGGCGGGACATGCCCCGCCCCTGCACCTTCTGCAAAAGCCTGTTCTGAGTAAAGGGGATGTGGCCTGTGGTTATCCCTTGAAAGAGGGCGGTTTAAACACCCAGCCCTTTAATAATCCATAGGAAACGAATTTGTCGTAGATATTTATTTCCTCAACTAGCAGCTTCTTAAATTCTTTCCGCACTGCGGGGGTGTTGCTTTCCTGGTAAGCAACCATGTGTAACGGTAAAAAGGACTGGATGCCCCTGAAAATTTGCCTGAAGATATACCTGTCCGGTATGGCATCGACAGGCCGGGTTGCCTTTTCCGCCTCAGGAGGCCTTGCGGGCAACGGAGATACGTATTTTTGCAACATCTTTTCCAGTTCCGTGATTTGCTCCTTAAGCGTATCCTGGCCCATGACAATAGCTGCCGTTAGATCGGGGTCTCTGGCCAAATTTACCATGTGATTGGTAAATTCCATCGTTTTATACCTGGCAGCCAATTTAGACCACATCTGCGCCACTTCCATGATCGAAGGTTTTTCCTGTGATTTGTTTTCCCCACCTTCGTACTCAGGGTAAGACTGCAGCCAGTTTTTTTTCAAGCCAAAATCTCGAAGCCGATCATACATATCCATTTCTTCCAGTAAAAATCTGTGTACGGTAATTTAAAAGTTGACCACTTTGAGGGGTAATGGTAACGAAAAGTTGACCACCCCAAGACTCCCATCCTGTAAACTGGATGTATCACGCAACATACCAGGGACAGGAGGAAAGGAAGT
>FZPS01000197.1_pt142 | contig 61711 bp, 65 predicted proteins | sample 1817821 | NCBI WGS metagenome assembly FZPS01 (sample SAMEA104158645, study PRJEB21678) | metagenome | place: Germany | collected 2015-04-21 | reverse complement strand
CCCCTGCCTTCTGTAGGATTCCAGTTAAAAACACAGTTTTTAAAATTTTAAAAATATTTCCCAATAACATTATACTTATCCTTTTTGACAATTATACATCAACTATTTAATTTGGCATAAATTAAAAAATACTAATAAAATTACTCATACTCTAATCCAAAATGCTCATAGGCTAATTTTGTGGCCATTCTTCCCCTTGGTGTTTTGTTTATAAATCCTTTTTGCATAAGAAAAGGTTCATAAACATCTTCTATAGTTTCCGCCTCTTCCCCTATGGTTGCTGCTAAAGTATCAAGCCCTACAGGTCCTCCTGCAAACTTATCTATTATGCTCATTAGTAGATTTCTATCCACTTCATCTAAGCCTATTGGGTCTACCCCTAAAGCTTCAAGACTGGTTTGGGCAATTTCCTTTGTAATAAATCCATCTCCCTTTACCTGGGCAAAATCCCTAACCCTTTTTAAAATTCTGTTTGCAATTCTAGGAGTTCCCCTTGAGCGCTTTGCTATTTCATAAGAAGCTTCTTCATCAATTCCCACATTTAAAATACTTGAAGACCTTTTAACTATTAAATCAAGTTCTTTTTCATTATACATATCAAGCCTGTTCATTACTCCAAATCTATCACGCAAAGGAGATGTAAGCATTCCTGCCCTTGTAGTTGCACCTATTAAAGTGAATTTAGGAAGATCAAGCCTTATAGAACGGGCACTAGGTCCTTTTCCAATAATTATGTCAAGAGCATAATCTTCCATGGCAGGATATAATATCTCCTCTACACTTCTATTTAGTCTATGAATTTCATCAATAAACAAAACATCATAATCACCTAAGTTGGTAAGTATAGCTGCCAAATCTCCGGGTCTTTCAATAGCAGGTCCTGAAGTAATACGTATATTAACACCAAGTTCAGAGGCAATTATACTTGCAAGAGTTGTTTTCCCAAGACCTGGCGGCCCATATAAAAGTACATGGTCCAATGCCTCTTTTCTCCTTTTGGCAGCCTCTATAAATACTATAAGATTTTCTTTTACCTTTGTCTGACCTATATACTCATTAAGCCTTCGGGGTCTGAGATTTACCTCTTCAACATCTTCTGCATTTAATTTACAACCAACAAGCCTGTCCTCCATATTAATTTCTACCTCCAAACTTATCTTGTTCTAAACTCCACTTATTCCACTTTGCTTTATTTTATCACTAGGCTTTTTAATGCATCTTTTATAATTAATTCTAAGTCTGCATCTTCAGAATAAGCTGCTAAAACTGCCTTTTCAGCTTCGCTGGCTGTATACCCCAATACCATTAAAGCATTAACAGCTTCAGTTCTCTTTGAGCTTTTCCCATCCATATCACTAATTTCACTTTGATCTACAGCCAAAGAGGTTAACTGTTCTTTTTTTATTTTGTCTTTTAATTCTAATATCATTCTTTGAGCGGTTTTTTTGCCTACTCCTTGAACCTTTGTAAGTGTTTTTATATCATCTGTAATTACGGCAAGTGCAAAATTTGACGGGGAAATTGAAGACAGTACAGAAACAGCCACTTTTGGACCAATCCCCGATACCGTTCTTAGCAGCTCAAACATCTTCAATTCTTCCCGTGTACTAAATCCATATAGCGCCATAACATCTTCTCTTACATAAAGAGTAGTATAAACCTTCACTTCTTCCCCTATAGAACCTAATTTTTCAATAGTTGATAAGGAAGTAATAATTTCATACCCTACACCATTTGCTTCTATAACTACACAATCATTATATTTGTACTCAAGCTTCCCTCTTATATATGCGTACATTAAAATCCTCCAATCAAAATATTTAAAAATATCTTTTATCGCATTAAACTTGTCACCTTATGGGAATTTCCATGACAAACAGCCACTGCCAAAGCATCTGCTACATCATCGGGTTTGGGTATTTTTTCAAGATTCAAAATTATTTTTATCATCTGCTGTACCTGTGATTTTTCTGCTCTTCCATACCCCACTACCGACTGCTTTACCTGAAGGGGAGTGTATTCAAACACTTCTACATTTGATCTGGCTGCTGCAAGTACCGCAACTCCCCTACCCTGTCCAACTGTTAAAGCTGTCTTTATATTTTTATTAAAAAAAAGTTCCTCTATAGAAATAGCATCTGGTGCATATTTTTCAATAATTTCCTCCAACCCATTAAAAATACACAATAGTCTTTGGGAAAGTTCCATAGAACTACAAGTTTTAATAGCACCATAATCTATTGGTACAAATTTATTGCCTGTATAGTTTACAATCCCGTATCCCACTATTGCAATTCCAGGGTCAATTCCCATTATCACCATTTAAATTTTCATCTCCTGTTATATAATTATACCTTAACGTGAAATAGCAATCAAAATAAGTTATACTAAAACTAAAATATATTCTAACATACTTAAGAATGTATTTGTACGAGTAAAGGAAAAAAGTATCGAAAAAAAATTTTAACAAATATTTAAGGGAAGCCTTAAAAGCTTCCCTTAAATGTTGTCACTGTCTCATGGACATTTTTAATTTTAATTTGTTTTTTCCCAATACCACATTAACACTTGAAATTTGAATTCCTTTTTCTCCAAAGTTTTTGAGTAAATCCCTTTTTATCATTTTCATAAGTTTGTTGTACGAACCCGAAAACCTTCTTTCCAATACCATGACCATTACCTCACAATATATTGTTATTAAAACTATCATATATCATTTCCCATGTATTGTACAATATTTTCCACATGGCATTTAGAAGGTTTATTTTAAGATACTTAAAATAAAAACTTTGGAATTATTAATTAATGCTGTTTAGCTTTCTTATCTAATGCTCTTCCTAAACTATACCAAGAATCCCTCAATTTAAACCTCATTTCCTCCTCAAGAATTCTCTCAATAACATCATTTAATTTTTTTCTCATCTGAACATATTCAACAAATTCGAATTCTGGTTTTTTTAATAGCTCTTCCATTTCTTCAATCCATTCATTAATATGTTGTGAACCAAGAAATTCTTTGGCTACCTTCTTTTTCATATGAGAAACAACCAGCTTTACAGCTTTTCTCTTAACATCTTCATCTGTTTGAACTTTCCTCTTTCTTTCTACAGAAGTTTTATTAGAATCAGCTTTAGCCATTAAAAAACACTCTCCCTACTATAATATTATTTTAAATATGTTTAAGGCAGAATGTGTAATCATTCCACCTAATAAACTTTTCCCTTCTCTATAAACGATGAAAAAGGCTTCTTATTTTAAAGATCTGTGTATTGTAGAATATCTCCCCACAATAATCAGCATGCCTCTATCAAATTGTAACAGAATACCAAACCTACAACAGATTCACTATAGGCATAACTAATATGCATTATATGCATTATATGCTTTATGATATTTTAAAAACCTATATTTTAAAAAAGGTGTATCTTTAATAAAGCAGGTAGAAGTAAACCCACCTATTAAAGAAGTGTCTAATTATGATTATAATACATTTTCTCTTTTAATGCAAATACAAGAAAATTTATTAAATGCATCCCAACTTTAGAATAAGAACATCCTTTTTGGGATATTTTGAAGTTTTAATATGTTATAAGCTCTTTACCATCAAGTTTATCTAAATCTACATTTTCCACCAAACTTTCAGGTACTGCCACAGTATTAGCATTTCCATCACTTACATACTGTTCTTCCCTGGAAAGATTTTTCAACCACCATGCCAAGTCTGCATCAACTGGATTAATGCCTGATGCTCTCACCCTCTGAATGGAAGAAAGATCAAGGTTTTTGCTAACAGGTGAAAGAGCTGGGGACCATCCTACTTCTAATATTCCCTTATTCTCATATTCAATACCATCATAAGTTCCGCCATACACATATTGCCTTAAATCTTGTTCTGGCCATATCCCAAAAGGCAGTGAGAAACTTGTCATTTTATAGTCAGAAACCAGTTGAAACACTTCTTTTTGGTTTTTACCAATTTGTTCTTGTATTTCGGCAGCAGTTTTTAAATTTTTTAAATTTGCATGTGTATAAGTATGATTACCTATTTCAAATCCTCTGTCAACTAAATATTGAAGTCTCTCCTCTAAGGTACCTTCTCCTTGAAAGGTATTATTTCCTAAGTTCAAGTAAAAAGTTCCCTCCACCCCGAAATCCGGATAAGTTTTGTTAAATTCTTCAATTATACCCACTGCAGATTTTTTATTTGCCACAAGCTGCCCATTTTCTTCTACCAGATTAAATTGACCGCTAGTGCCATCATCAAAAGTAAAAACCATTGGTATACAACCTGCCGGAACTGAAATATTATTATTTAAATAGTCATTCATACTAATTAATCTATAATCCATTTCGTAAAGTTCATGAAGAAGCTTTTCAAATTCTTCAAATGTGGTAGTATATTCTCCATTATCATAGGTTGTAGGTGTAAATGTTTCTACAAAATTATGAAACATTACAATCATAATTTTTCCTGCTTCGTTAGGCTTAACCTCCTCAAAGTTAATTGGTGTTGGTGTTGGTTCTGGTGTGGGCTCTACTGTTGGTTCTATAGTATTTTCATTGTTTTCACCTGGCAAATTTACATCACCTTCAGATACAATATCCCCTCCGGCTTTGTCATTATCTCCAGTTTTTTCCCCTGCACATCCTGAAAAGGTTATCAGCAATAATACACTAAGTAATATTATTAATATTTTTTTTGTTTTAGATAATACAAGCATTTCCATTTCTCCTTATCTTTTGTAGTAAATTTAAAAATTTTTTTAAATAAATTTATATAGAAGTATTATAAAAATAATTATATCTATATACCCATTATAATTCAAATGAAATTTAAACCTTTAGGACAAACTTTAATACATATTCCGCATACAGAACCTCTTCCAATATGTTTAAATTTTTCCTTCATATAATCACTGCATGCTTTAGCATCAATAATCAAACTTCTTTCACATCCTTCTTCCCACAAAGCACCGGTAATAGCCATAGCTGGACAGTTTACCACACACTCTTTGCAAGAACCACAGCCAGGTTTTTGTATGTTATTTACAGCTGGTACATTCATATCTGTCAAAATAGTACCCAACCTGACCCTTGGACCATACTTGTCACTTATAAAAAGCCCGCTTTTACCAATCCAACCTAAGCCTGCCATTACTGCAGCAGTTTTATGAGGAAAAATCCCTGAATATGCATCTTCTACATCATTAACAGTCTGTGATGCAGGTACCCCCAAAGCTTTATATCCCTTATCCTGTATCAAAAGCTGACCTCTAAGGGTTATTTGGTCAATTAGTGTGTTCACCGTCCTGTAATGATGAAAATATGTGTATGTGGGTTTATCTTCTATCTCATCTATTATAAAATCCGACAACCTTACACCAATTGTAATGGCGTATTTTAACTCTTTTAAACTGTCGGAAAGACTTTTTTCCACATTTGAAAAACCTACAAAACTTGCTCCCCACTCTATTAACTTGCTGCTAAGTTCCTGGTGAAACTCCAAAAAGCACCACCTCTTTGATTATCCGACATAAATTAATCTAAAAACATAATAACATATTTAAATTGATATTTCCATTTTCACATAAAATTCATAAAAAAATAATAGGAAATATGTTATAATACACATTATACTAATTTAAGCTTATGGCTTAAAAATAATTATTGCAAATGCATATTTTGCCAAACTGGAAGGAGTGCGCATTTATGGCTATAACTAACAACAGGGAGCTTGCTGAAAACAAACTCATTCTTCTTTATATAGTCGATAAATTAAATATGCCTGTAAGCAATCTTCAACTTACCAAAATAGTTATGGAAAACAAACTTATGAACTACTTTATATTTCAGCAATTTCTAGATGAATTGTGCAATCTTAAATATATATCTTCTACAACTACAGATAACAAAATATATTACTCCATTACACCTTCTGGCAAACAAACTTTGGAGTATTTTATAAATCACATACCTAAAGGTGTAATGCTAATTATTGATGATTATATAAAAAAAATACGTAAAAATATACGCAATGAAACATTAATTAAAGCAGATTTCACCCCTGAAAGCGAAAGTGAGTTTACTGTAACCTGCCAAATCCGGGAAGATACTTTCAGCCTTATTGATTTAAAAATATCAGTGGGAACAAAAAGCGATGCCAGGGACATCTGCAAAAACTGGCAAAAGCACTCCCAGACAATATACAGTGAAATAATAGAGAGCCTTATAAAGCCCCGTGATTAACAAAACACTTAGTCAGATTTGTATAACTTTATTTTCCCTTGACTCTTTATATAAAACAAATTTGTTTCCTATAACTTGTACAATTTCTGAGTTTGTTCTTTTAGCAACTTCTTCACAAATTTCACGGGCTCCCCCTGGAGAATTTTTCAAAACATTTATTTTAATTAGTTCTCTTGCTTCTAATGCATCATTAAACTGTTTTATCATATTATCATTAATGCTGCCCTTTCCTACTTGGAATATGGGTTCAATTCCATTGGCTAAACTTTTTAAATAACTTCTCTGCTTTCCAGTTAACACAAAAAACACTTCCTTTTTGGGTTTATTTATAATATTCAAATTCAATATCCTCTACTCTTACAGTATCCCCTTCATTAATTCCCTTTGCCTCTAATGCATCAATTATTCCTTTTTTTCTCATACTTCTTTGGAAATACTGTAAAGATTCATAATCGTTAAAGTTAATTGAAGCAATGAGCTTTTCTACCCACTTTCCTTCAATAACAAAAACTGTATTCTCTTTATATACTCTAAAATCTTCTTCATTTTTAGTCTCATATACATATTTTTCTTCAGGTTTAACAATCACCGTTTCAGGCAATTCTTTAAGCATTTTTGCCCCATACCTCATAAGTTCCTTAATCCCTTTAGAAGTAGCAGCAGATATGGGAAACACTTTATATCCTTTTGGTTCAATAGCTTCTTTAAAATTCTTTAACTTTTCTTCAAGATTTTCTGTGATATCTATTTTGTTAACAGCAACTATTTGAGGTCTCTCAGCTAGCTGCTTATTGTATTTTTTAAGCTCATCATTAATTATTTCAAAGTCCTCCAGAGGATCTCTCCCCTCTGAGCCAGAAATATCAACTACATGAATTAAAAGCTTTGTTCTTTCAATGTGTTTTAAAAATTCATGTCCTAATCCAACGCCTTGGTGGGCACCTTCTATTATTCCCGGAATATCTGCCAAAACAAAACTATCATCTCCTAAATCAACAACTCCTAAGTTGGGTGTTATTGTGGTAAAATGATAATTAGCAATTTTAGGAGCAGCAGAAGTAACAACAGATAGTATTGTTGATTTTCCCACATTAGGAAATCCAACAAGTCCTATATCTGCCAAAAGTTTTAATTCTAAAATAACAGAAAGTTCTTCTCCTTCTTCCCCTGGCTTGGCAAAATTGGGAACCTGCCTTGTGGGAGTGGCAAAACGCTGATTACCCGCTCCACCTCTGCCACCTCTTGCAATGACAACTTTTTCACCGGGCTTCACCATGTCTGCAATGACTCTGCCTGTTTCTTCTTCCTTTACCAATGTTCCTGGAGGCACTTTTATTATTAGGTCCTCGCCATCTTTACCAGTTCTGTTGGCTTTTCCTCCATTTTGGCCATCTTCTGCCCTGTATTTTCTTTTATACCTAAAATCTTGCAAAGTTCTAAGTCCTAAATTCACCATGAAAATAACGCTGCCACCTTTCCCGCCATCCCCGCCATCTGGTCCTCCTTTAGGCACATACTTCTCCCGACGAAATGACACAGCACCGTTTCCGCCATTTCCAGCTTTAATTTTTATTTTTGCACTATCTATAAACACAGCCTCTCAACTCCATATCAGCTATAAAACTTTATTAATGGTAACTTACTATAGTATTTCTCAAATATAAAAAATTAAATCTCGGTTGACACCGAGATTTTTAATTTCTATTATGCTGGAATAATACTTACTTGTTTTCTCTTTTTGCCTAGTCTAGAAAATTTAACTCTTCCATCAGTAAGTGCAAAAAGTGTATCATCACTACCTCTGCCAACATTATCGCCTGGATGAATTTTTGTTCCTCGCTGTCTTACCAATATATTACCAGCTTTAACCAACTGTCCATCCCCTCTTTTTACTCCAAGTCTTTTTGACTCACTGTCACGTCCGTTTTTTGAGCTACCTACCCCTTTTTTCTGGGCAAACAATTGTAAATTAACTTTAATCATCATCGGCTACACCTCCTTCTCTGATACCGATACATATTTCCTATATGAAAATTCTACTTGTTTAAATCCTAACACTACAGTTTCTAAAATAATATTGGCAATTTTCCTCTTTTCGTAAGAGATGTTTTGTGGAACTATACATTCCATATAACCGTCTTTTTCTTCATAATCACATGTTCCCACCATGTTCTTCATGGCACCTACTGCAGTACATGCTATTGCAGATATTGCAGCACAGACAATATCACTTCCATATTCTGAAAAGCCAGCATGACCTTTCACGGTAAATTTTTGGATATTGTTCTTATTATCTCTTACTACATTGATTTTAATCATTCTCTAAACCTATGCATTAATTTTTTCAATTTTCACTTTTGTATGCGGCTGTCTGTGCCCTTGCTTTCTTTTATAGCCTTTTTTAGCTTTAAATTTAAAAACAATTATTTTTTTGTCTTTGCCATGCGCCAGTATTTGACCAGTAACTGTTGCATTCTTTACAAATGGAACTCCAAAATTGGTTTTGTCCCCATCTGAAACTGCAAGTACTTTGTCGAAAGTCACAGATGTTCCTTCTTCTCCAGATAGTCTATCTAAAAAAAGCACATCTCCTTCTTGAACTTTATACTGCTTTCCGCCATTTTCTATTATAGCATACATAAAAACACCTCCCTATCCTCCAGTCTCGCCGATAAAAGGTAGCAGTTCATCTCTGCTTTTTAAAAACCTGTATCGTGCGGCCACCATAGCATTTTAACACAATAAGCTAACTATGTCAATAAGTTATCTGGATCTATTTCTTTTATAAACATATCTTCATGCTTCACATCTTCTGAAGCTTTTATTACAATTCTTTTATTAAAGGCATTTTCAATTCTTGAAAGATTTCCGTCATTTTTACCTAACAATACTTCTGCCACTGAAGGATGAACTTCTACCTCAATAGCAGATGCAATTGTTTGTGTAAAATATTTTCTTATTTCCTTTTCAACATTTCTTGCAACAGATTCTGATGACAATATCTTCCCTCTTCCTTCACAATAAGGACACTGCTGCATCACAACTGATTCAAATCCTTCCCTTACATTCTTTCTTGTCATTTCTATAAGTCCTAACTTTGTCATGTCAACAACAGTAGTTTTTGTTCTGTCTTTTTTCAACGCCTCCTCTAAAACCTTCATTATCTCTGTTTTATGTTGAGGTTCATTCATGTCAATAAAATCAATTATAATTATGCCTCCAATATCTCTTAATCTAATTTGTTTTGCAATTTCTTTTGCCGCTTCTTTATTAGTTCTTAAAACAGTATCTTCAAGATTGTTAACACCAACATACTTTCCTGTATTTACATCAATGACTGTCAATGCTTCGGTTCTTTCAATAATCAAATACCCACCACATTTAAGCCATATTTTCTTTGCCAGAGCTTTTGAAATCATTTCATCTATACCATAGCTTTCAAATAAATCTATATTTTTATTAAAATACTCAACTCTTAATTTTAAGGCTGGTGAAATCATTTCAACCCATTCTAATACTTTGTTATATTCTTTTCTGTCATTAATGACAAATCTGTCTATATTCCAGGTAAAAATATCTCTTATAGTTCTGTAAATTACATTCACATCTTTATGAATACATCGTGGTACAGGTCCTGACTGTTCTTTTTGCTTTATTTTTTTCCACAACTTAACTAAAAAGTTTATGTCATTTTTAAAGTCTTCTTCTCTCTTTCCTTCTGAAACTGTTCGTACAATAAGACCCATATTTTCAGGCTTAATTTTTTCAGCTATTTTCCTAAGTTTAGCTCTTTCATCTTCATCTTCTATCCTTCTTGAAATGCCTATATAGTCTGCATTAGGAAGCAGCACTAATTGTCTTCCTGGAAGAGTTATATGAGTTGTAACCCTAGGACCTTTTGTGCTAATAGGCTCTTTTTTAACCTGTACAGTTATTTCTTGTCCTAGTCTTAATATTTCTTCAATATTATAACTCTTCACATCGCTATAAATGTCCTCTTCATCTTCACTAAACTCTTTTTGTGGGATTGCATCCCTGACGTATAAAAAGGCATTCTTCTCATAGCCAATATCTATAAAGGCAGCCTGCATTCCAGGCAAAACACTGCTAACTCTACCTCTGTAGATATTCCCCACCAATCTTTCACAGTCGTTTCTTTCAATAAATATTTCTACCAATTCCTTATCCTCTAAAAGAGCTACCCTTTTCTCATTCAACCCCACATCAACTATAATTTCACTAACCATTTTTTGACCACCTCATATTGCAATTATTCAATCCAACGGATTTGCAAGTTTGTCTCTACTGCCTATAAAAAGACCAGTCCGATGTATTTTTATAATATCAAAATCACCATCAAAAATATTGTTTAATGCTTCTACTAAAAGCACTGGATTTAAATTTGCAGAACTTCCTGCACTAAGTAGCACTGTAAAACAAAAAATATTGTTTTCAATTTGTTCATTGGTTTTATCAGTAAATATTTTTGCATCTATACTTTTAGTGTCAATTTTGTAAACCATTGGTCTTATATTAACATCTTTAATTTTTCTTTTAGTTTGCTTTTTTACAACTACTTCTTCTAGTCCTATAAATTTACCAATGAAATCCTTTACCTCATTAAGATTAAATTTAGATGAGGTAACTAGAATTTTATATGATGCTGCAACAATAGACGCCATAATGTTTTCTTTTGTCTTTTTTTCTTTTGCATCTATAAGGGCTATTCCTTTAGGAAGACAGCTATTTAACCTGTCCATAAATTCATCAGTATTTATAGTCCCTTCAAGTTCTAAATCTAAATATTCTGATTCACTTGTCACTCCTACTGATAGCGGCAATCCAAAAACCAACTGGGGATGAGGATTAAACCCCTTTGAATAAACTATAGGAAGTCCTGATCTTCTTAAAGCTCTTTCAAACACTTTCATCAAATCTAAATGTGAAATAAATTTAACTTCCTCACCGCGTATAAATTTTGCCCTAATGCTACTCATTTACAGATACCTCCATTAAAAACTGCAGCCCCGCATCCTGTACATTTAACTCTGCAGTTAGGGGTAGTTTCTCCTGAGTAAGCCCTTTCATTTTCCCTTTTTAAAAACTTTTTTGTCACACCTACATCTATATGATCCCAAGGGAAAATCTCGTCAAAATCCCTTTTTCTATTTGCATAAAAATAAGGATCTATGCCGCATTGGTCAAAAGCTTCCATCCAACTGTCAAATTTAAAATGTTCCCCCCAGCTGTCAAATTTACATCCCTTTTTAAATGCAGTATAAAGTACTTTTCCAAGCCTTCTATCCCCTCTTGCCAAAACAGCTTCTAAAAAGCTTAAATTCGGGTCATGCCAGCTATATTTTATATATTTACTTTTTATTTTTTCTTTTAAATGCTGCTGTTTTTCCTTTAACATCTCAATACTGTCCTGTGCTTCCCATTGAAAAGGCGTAAAGGGCTTAGGAACAAAAGATGATGTACTTACACCTATGTTAAGTCCCTTTCCTCTTTTATCTTTTGGCGTTTTCATATATACATCAACAACTTTTTTAGAAAGCTCTGCTATCCCATCTATATCCTCCATTGTCTCTGTAGGAAGCCCTATCATAAAATATAGCTTCACAGTGCTCCATCCTCCAGCAAAAGCAATTGATGCAGAGTTTAACAAATCTTCTTCTGTTACTCCTTTGTTAATCACATCTCTAAGCCTTTGGCTTCCTGCTTCAGGGGCAAATGTCAATCCACTTTTTCTTACCTTTTGAGCCTTTTCCATAAGTTCCATTGAAAAAGAATCCACTCTAAGTGACGGAAGGGAAAGATTAACCCTCTTTGCCTCCATTTCATCCATTAAGCCTATACATAAATCCCTTAAATGAGAATAATCACTGGTACTTAAAGATACAAGGGAAATTTCCTCATACCCGGTGCTCTCCTGGAGCTTTTTGGCTAAATTTAATAATTTTTCTGGTGTTCTCTCCCTTACAGGTCTGTAAATATAACCTGCCTGACAAAATCTACACCCTCTAATGCACCCTCTAAACAATTCCAACATTATTCTGTTGTGAACTATGTCTGTAAAGGGAACAATTATTTTTTCTGGAAAAGAAACCTCGTCCAGATTTTCAATTATCCTTTTTCGTATCTTATTAGGATACCTGTCCTCCTTTGGAGTAATAGCCTTTATAGTGCCGTCATTATTGTATTCCACATTATAAAACTCAGGTACATATACTCCTTCTATATTAGATATTTTCTCTAAAAAACTTTGTCTATCCTCTAAAGAACCTTTCCAACTTACGTAAACATCCATCACTTCATTTATAATTTCTTCGCCTTCACCTAACATAAAAAAGTCTATAAAGTCTGCTAAAGGTTCGGCATTGTAGGCACAAGGTCCTCCAGCACATACAAAAGGATGCTCTTTAGTTCTTTCACTTTTCTGTACAGGTATACCTGAAAGATCCAACATATTAATTATATTTGTATAACTCATTTCATATTGGAGAGTAAAACCAATAAAATCAAAAGATTCCACTGATGAATGAGTTTCAAGGGTAAAAAGGGGGATATTATTTTCCCTCATTTTATGTTCCATGTCAATCCATGGGGCAAAAACCCTTTCACAAAATGTATCCTCTCTCTCATTTAGGACATGATAAAGTATCCGCATACCTAAATGAGACATGCCAATTTCATAAACATCAGGGAAACAAAAGGCAAATCTAATTAACACATTATCTAAATCTTTGTGAATGCTATTCCATTCATTCCCTGTGTATCTCGATGGTTTTTCAACACTTTCCAATATTCTATCACTAATTTTTATTTTCAAATAAACCTCCATTATTAATAATTTTAATATATTTTAATATATAAATCCGTATATACAAAAATTATTTTATGTTTATCCAATTAAATTTATTTGTAAAATACATAACTTAATACGTTAGCATAAAATCCTTTAAAAAAATCCACATTAAATATTGGTATTTCTAATTGAAACTTACCACAAAAATGCAAAAACGCATTAAAATCCACTATTTTTAAAACTTTATATAGCATATATATAATGATAACTAAAATACAATCATTTATCAATACCAACTCTATATATAATTTATATTTTATTCTATTTCTAAGCTTCCATTGGTAGGAAAAATCTGTATCCATGTCTGTCCTAGATTAAGTGAAATGTTATTTCCATCTTTGTCAAAGTACTGGGTTTTATCTGTTCTGCCGGGCTTTGACCATGTTATTTCAATACATTTGCCATTTGTTATATAATAACCACTCCCGCTGCCCACAGTATCCACTTCTTGTCTTCCTGCAGAATCACCTTGTATGGAATAATTTCTAACCAGCTGGATAATAATGTTTTTAGCAAAAATCTGCTCTTCTGATACCCTCTCCATATGAGGTTCGTCTTTTCTAAATCTAAAATAAACACCTTTCTCTTTATCATATTTATAGCTAGCTGACATAACCCATGAATATTTTAAACTAATTTTCTCTGCTTTTTGCCCTTTTTCCAATAAAACAGGTTGGTCTGAATACGAAAACACAGGTTCTTTTTCTGTTGTAGTTCTAACCCCAACATTTTCTACATAGCTTTTTAACTTTTCCATTGATGTATAACTATCCTGCCAATTGTAAGGATCGTCTGTTATATCCCAGTAAACCCCCCACACTCCGTTTATATTATTTATCCCAAATTTAGAAATGTCACTTTGTGCCATAGGACTCCAACCTATATGAGCATAAATTGCATCATGCTCCATGGAATAATCCAAAAAATAATGCCTTGAACTTCTGACAGGCCCAATCATAGAAGGCTCCTGATCCCAGAAAACAGGCATAAATCTGGTTTCTCCACCTTCAACAATTATTTCATAAACAATCTGAGCTAAATTAAGCCCTCCCTGGGGTAAAACCCTAGGACCTGCATTGTCTATCATAACTGCATATGGTCTTGTCCCTTTAGAAGGAATTTTAAAGTTTTTCAATGCAAAATCCATCTCTTCTTGTTCTTCCTCTTCCTCTTCTAATTCCTTATCTAAATTTTTTTCTACTACTAAAGGGGTTGGAGTTTCATCATTTATAATTTCTGAATTTGGAATTTCATCCCTATCACAGGCAGATAAAAATATTAAAAACAAAAAACAAATCAGAATTTTCTTTTTTCTAAATAATAAATTCCTCACACAAACACCCCACTATTTTATAGATAGACAATAAATTTATAAATAAAAGAGTTTAAGGGGCATATTGCCCCTTTTATTTTTAATTATCTAAAAACTCAAATTCTTCATCCATTCTGATTTTAAACTGTTCAAAAACAGCATCTAATTCATCATCATTGTCAATTGTTAAAAAGCTGTCATCTCCATTTTCACTGCGATCAATCTTTAATATTACAACTTCCCCCATATCACTTCCATCATCTTCTTGTTCAAATGGCAAAAGAACAACATATTCACTTCCATTGAATTCAAAGGTGTCTAAAAGTTCAAATTCCGCTTCTTCTCCATTTTCATCAACTAAAACTACCAGATCATCTCTTTCTTCTGTCATTGTAATTACCTCCATCTTTTTGTTAATTAAACATAAATTGTATTGCAAAATCTACAGGTTTAATAAGTATATTAATTATTATTTTTTCAATAAAACCTATAGATATTCATCTAAATTCATCTAAAATACATTTTTACAAAAAACTGTGACGCTTTATACATTTGTCTGACTGTCTATATACCCTTGAAGAATGTATACAGCTGCAATTTGATCCACCAATTTCTTTTTTTTATTTCTTTTAACTCCCATCTCCCGCATAGTTCTATTAGCAGCTACTGTTGTTAGTCTTTCGTCCCATAAAATCACTTCTATATCTTTAATCCTTTTTTTTAGAAGTTCAGCAAACTCTATACTTTTTTCACCTCTAGGTCCTACCGTTCCATTCATGTTTTTAGGAAATCCAACAACAATCTTCTTTACTTTATATTCTTCAACAAGCTCAAAAATCCTTTTTAAAGGTTCCTCAATTCCTCTGCTCCATTTAATGGTTTCAATCCCCTGTGCTGTATACATGAGAGCATCGCTAATTGCAACTCCTATTCTGCTGTCACCATAGTCAATTCCCATTATTCTCATGTTTTATTCCTCCGCATTGCTCTTTCTAACATACTTTAATAGCAAATTCAGGACAAACACTTGCACAATAACTGCATAGCACACACTTTTCCTCATATACTTTAGCTTTCCCATTATCTAAATAAAGTGCTCCTTGTTTGCACCTTTTAACACATTTACTACAACCAGTACACCACCAGTCAATATGAAGATGTCTTTGTTTTTTTTGCAAAGACATCTTCACATTGACTGGCACCTTTTCATTGTTAAATATACATGTATTCATGATAACTTCATCAACAGACTGCATACCTAATGCTATAGAATGTATATACGGCAGGTCCAGCACAAATTTTATAGCCTCATCATAGGAGCTTATTAGATTTCCTCCACCTAGAGGCTTCATGCTGTAAATTCCCTTACCCCTGTTAAATGCCTTCTCTACAGCTTTAAGCATTTCATTAATAGTACCATCTCCAATTCCTATTCCAGTTTTATTTACAATTGGATGAATTACTTCCACTTCAGGCATATCACAGCATGATTCCACCACTTCCACATTATGCGTGGATACTCCAACAGCTTTAATTATTCCCTTTTCTTTCATGGAAAGATAGTATTCTAATGCCTCTCTATGGCCTTTTAATGTGAGTCTGCTCTCCTGCTCATGAAGCAAAAAGATATCTATAACATCAACGTCCATTTCCCTGCGGGCTTTTTCTACACTAGCCCTTGCAGATTCTTCTGAGTATGCATAGGACTTGGTTGCTATCACAATATCTTTATTTGATTTTTTAATGGCTTCTCTTATATGGGGATATGTGCCATAAAGCTCAGCAGTATCAATAAAATTTACACCAAGCTCAATTGCTTTTAATATAATCTCGGCACCTTGAAGGGGAGAAAGGTCAGCCTGCAAAGGTCCTATAATTAGTCCTCCAAAACAAAGTTTAGAAACATTTATTCCTGTATTGCCTAAGTCAACATATTGCAAAAAACACACCAGCCTAATAATTTAATTTGCATAAAATCAACAAAAAAATCACAAAAAAAAATAAGAAACTGACAAAAACTCCGTATTAATCTTTGGAGTTTTTGTCAACAGATTCCTCTAAGTAAAACCGTAAAATTTCTTCTAATATTTCGTCTCTTTCCAGCCTTCTAATAATGCTTCTGGCATTCATATGATTAGTTATGTAGGTTGGGTCCCCTGAAAGAATGTAACCTACAATTTGATTAATAGGATTATAACCCTTCTCTTTTAATGCTTTATACACAGAAAAAAGAAGTTCCCTGGCCTCATTGTATTTTTCTTTGTCCACATTAAACATCATAGTCTCACTATTTGTCACAATTAATCACTCTCCTGTCCCAATGTAAGGGACCTTAACGTCAAAGCGTCAAATTGTTAAAGTAATAACCCCTCATATATATAGTAATACAATAGGATAAATTATGCAATACATAATATTATTAATTAAGCCCCTTTAGCTTTGTTATATTCTATTTGTCTTAATTAATCCTTGTCTAATACCTCTCCTAAAATAAAATCATCAACAGCTTCTTTGAGGTAAATATTTACAATCCTGCCTTTTAGATTCTTGTCACCTTTACATATTACTTTAATATAATTTGGTGTAAAGCCTTCATAATACCCCTCCCGGTCATTTACCTCCTGTTCAATTAAAACAGGCATAACCCTTCCTATAAATTTTTTATTAAACTCAATTGTTTTCCTCTTTGAAAGCTCAATTAATATATTGCTTCTTTTTTCTTTTTCAGATGCCAAAATCTGTCCCTCAAAGGATGCAGCAGGAGTTCCTTTTCTTGGTGAATATTTAAATACATGCATGCTTGAAAAGGAAATCTCATCAAGAAAATCATATGTCTTTTGAAACTCTTTTTCAGTCTCCCCTGGAAAGCCAACCATAACATCTGTAGATACTGCCACATCTTCAATTTCTTTTCTTAAATTGTAGATGGAATTTTTATATTCTAAAGTGGTATATTTTCTGTTCATTCTTTTTAATGTTTCGTCACAGCCACTTTGAAGAGAAATATGGTAGTGAGGACACATTTTTTTAAGATTTTTAACGGTTTTTATAAAATCTTCTGATATTAGGTTAGGTTCAATAGAGCCAAGTCTTATTCTTTCAATACCATCCACTTCATGCACCTTTTTTATTAATTCAATTAATGATGTTGTCTTTGTGTCCATTCCATAGGATCCAATGTGTATTCCTGTCAGCACTATTTCCCTGTAACCAGAGTCCACAAGCTTTTTAACCTCTTGTATAACATTTTCCTCGCTTCTGCTTCTTATAGGTCCTCTGGCATAAGGAATAATGCAATAAGAACAAAATTGATTGCAACCTTCCTGCACTTTAATAAAAGCTCTGGCCCTTTCTTTATATATACCTAATCCCAATTCCTCAAAGGTTTTTTGTTCCATTATGTTCCCAACTGCATTTATTTTTTCTTTCTTATTTTCAATTTCATTTATATATTGGATTATTTTAGACCTGTCTTTTGTGCCTACAACTAAATTTACACCTTCTATTTTGCTCACTTCTTCTGAAGCAGTCTGTGCATAACAGCCAGCCACCACCACTATTGAATCACTATTTAGTTTTTTAGCCCGCCTTATTACCTGCCTTGACTTTCTGTCACTAAGGCTGGTAACTGTACAGGTATTTATTAAATATATATCTGCTATTTCACTAAAATCCACTATTTTATATCCTGCATCTTTAAATATATTGGCTAGAGCCTGGGTTTCATATTGGTTTACCTTGCATCCAAGGGTGTAAAACGCAACTTTCTTCATTGTTCTTCCTCTCTTTTTTCAAAAACTTTATCTTTTATTTTTCACAATTTACTCTATTATAACACTTTATTCAATGAATATTTTTTGTTTATAGAAAGATTTTCTTAGCTATTTCACAATTCATATAAAAAACTTAAGAAAATTTTAGCAAGTTCCCGATTGACTTGCAACCCTAAACAGGATAATATATAAAATAGAACACAATAAAGGAGGAATTTTTTATGAAATCATTTAATATCAACTTAAAATCCATTACTGACGTTAAGGATTTTGTTAATATAGTTAATAAATATGATTTCGATATTGACTTAACTTCAGGTAGATACGTTGTGGATGCAAAATCAATCATGGGAATCTTCAGCCTAGACTTAAGCAAACCAATTAGAGTAGACGTTCATACTGATTCTTGCGAAGAATTTGAAAACGATATCAAAGGATTTTTAGCATAAACACATAACGCAAAACACATATAGGGAGAGGTAGATTTGCCTCTCCCTTATAAGTTTCCTTAACTTGTTAAATAAGAAGAGTTGATAAGATTAAACAGACACATTATAAGAACTTTTCCAGGTCATATTCATTAAAAACTTTTATTCCATTTTCTTTTAAAAGTTCAGTTGTCACACCACTTCCATCTGTTAGTTTTCCTGTAAAAGATCCATCATATATTTTATAAACTCCACAAGAAGGACTTTTTTCTTTCAAAATGGCTTTTTTAATTTTCATTAACCTTGCAATTTTTAGAACTTGGTAAGCTCCATTTTTAAAGTATTTTGTAACATCTTCTCCATTTTCCCTGATCACCTTGATGATGCCTTTAGCTAAATTCTCACAAACTATTTCCGCCTTAGGTCTTGGGGTTGAAAAACCCCCTAACTGTTCAGGGCAAACAGGTATAAATTCATATTTATCACTAAGTTTTATAAGGGTGTCATTTAAATTGTTTTTTCCGTTATACTTACAATCCACACCTATTAAACATGCACTTACTAAAAAAGTATCAATTGCCTCTTTTTTTCTTTCTCTTTTTTTGACCTTTAACATGGCCTTTAACATGGCGCAGCACCTTCTCGTCTATCTTTTTACGTTTGCGTTTTGGACCTTTAATATCAGATGACTTTTCTTTAGTTTTTTCTTTAGTTTTTTCTTTATCATCTTCTTCGATGATAAATTCAATTTGTCTTGCATCCACATCTGCCTTAATCAACTTAACTTTTACAACATTGCCTATGCGGTAAATCTTTCTGGTTCTTTCCCCAATAAGGCAGTACTGTTTTTCATTATATACATAGTAGTCATCTACCATATTGCTCATTCTAACAAGACCTTCTACTGTATTGTCCAATTCAACAAACATGCCAAAGGAAGTAACGCTTGAAATAACCCCTTCAAAAACTTCCCCTTCATGTTTTTTCATATACTCTACTTTTTTAAGATCCTCTGTTTCTCTTTCTGCTTCTTCTGCTATTCTTTCTCTTTCTGAGCAAGTCTTTGCAATATCGGGAAGTTTTTCCCTCAGCACATCTTCTCTTCTAGCGTTTATTTTGCCTTTTAAAAACTCTTTTATAATCCTGTGAATAACCAAGTCAGAATATCTTCTAATGGGTGCTGTAAAATGAGAATAATACTTTGTAGCCAGTCCAAAATGCCCATGATTAATATAACTATATTTAGCTTTTTGCATTGACCTCAACATAACAGTGCTTATTATAGTTTCTTCTTTAGTTCCCTTTACTTTTTCCAAAAGATCTTGAAAAGCCTTTGGATGAATTTTACTAAGCCCCTTTACAGTATACCCTAAATTATATACAAATTCTGCGAATGACTCGATTTTCTCCCGGTCGGGTTCTTCATGAATTCTATAAAGAAAAGGGGTGTTTGTCCAGAAAAAATGTTCTGAAACAGTTTCATTACATAAAATCATAAATTCTTCTATAATACTATTTGCAATGGTTATTTCCCGTTTTTTTATTTCTATAGGTATACCCTTTTCATCAAGAACTATTTTAGCTTCATCAAAATTAAAATCTATAGCTCCCCTTTTAATTCTCTTTTCTTTAAGTATCTGTGCAAGTTCTTCCATTGCATAAAAATCTTCTAATAAATACTTGTATTTTTCTTTTAAGTCTTCATCATCTTCAACAAGAATTTTATATACATCTGTATATGTCATCCTCTCAGTTGACTTTATAACGCTCTCAAAAATATCGTGTTCAATAACTGTCCCTTCAGAATTAACTTTCATCATCACTGATAAGGCAAGTCTGTCTTCTTTTGGATTTAAGCTGCATATACCATTTGACAAAGCCACAGGCAACATAGGCAGTACTCTGTCAACTAAATAAACGCTGTTTCCCCTTTTTAAAGCTTCTCTGTCAAGGGGTGAGTTTTCTTTTACATAATAACTTACATCTGCAATGTGAACTCCTAAAATAAAATCCCCATTTGGAAGCTTTTCTATGGAAACAGCATCATCAAAATCTTTGGCATCTTCCCCATCTATTGTAACCATTCTTAAATCCCTTATATCACGCCTGCCTTTTTTCATCTCGTCTGTAACAGTCTGGCTTATAGATTCCGCCTCTTCTATTACTTCTTTTGGAAATTCTTCCTTTAAATTGTGCGACTTAATAATTGATAAAATATCAGTTCCAGGCTGATTTTTATCCCCAATTATTTCAATTATAGTTCCTTCTGCATTTCTTCTTTTTTTGGGCCATACAAGTATTTTAGCCTCTACTTTTTGTCCTGACACTGCACCATTTATCTCATTTTGAGGTATGTATATATCACCAGAAATTCTTTTATCATCAGGAATTACAAAGCCAAAATTCTTGCTGCTTTCAAATGTGCCTACAACAGTTTTATTTGCCCTTTTTACAATTTTAATTATTTCCCCTTCTGATCTTTTGCCTCCTACAGCTTTCTTGTTAATTCTTGCTATAACTCTGTCATTATGCATTGCACCATTTAAGCTGTCAGAAGAAATGAAAATATCACCTTCTCCATTATCTGTGATTACAAAACCATAACCTCTTTCATTTCCTTGAAAAATGCCAGAACTAAGGTTCATTCTTTCAGGAACCCCATATCTGTCTTTTTTGGTTTTAAAAATTATTCCTTCTGACTCAAGCTCTTCTAAAACTTCTGCAAGTTTTCCTGCATCCTCTTCTGGTACATCAAGAACTGTAAGAAGTTCATCAAACAAAAGAGGCTTATATGCGTCTTCTCTCATAAATGCAACTATCTTTCTTTTTCTATCTGCCATTAAAGTATCTGTCATAAAAAACCTTAGCTGTCTTAAAAATAAAACAGCGTTACCCTCCTTTTTCTAGGACTAAAAAAGTATACAGCAAACTTTTTTTCATACGATATTATTATTAACTAAAATGTTGCTGTTCATTCTTAAAGTCCTAACTCATCTGAAATTTTTTTCACTGCATTCAAAGATATTTCTATGAATTTCTCCAAAGAAATGCCTAACTCTTCACATGATTTAATTTGTTCTCTGTTTGCTCCTTTAGCAAAACCCTTTTCATTCATTCTTTTTAATACAAATTCCACTGTTACATCCTCTAGCTTTTTAGAAGGAAGTATTAACGCTGATGCAATTATTAATCCTGAAACGGGGTCAGCACAATATAATGCCTTGTCCATCTTTCTCTTTCTTTCCATTCCATGCATTTCATTATGTGCTTTAACTGCATAAATAATAGAACTTTCTACGTTTAATGTTTCAAGTATTTCTGCTCCAACAATGCTATGCTTTGAAGGGTCATCCGCTGTTTTGTCATAGTCAATATCATGTAACAGTCCGGCTAAACCCCATTTATCTATGTCTTCTTTAAAGTATAATGCTAAATCCTTCATTATTGCCTCAACTGCTAAAGAATGTTTTATCAAATTTTCACTCTTTACTCTGCCTTTTAATTCTTTAAGCGCTTGTTCTCTTTCCATTGAAACTTATACCTCCATTTTTTATTCAATTATATTGCAACGAAATTATATTATTTATACACTTGTCCGCTATAAATATTCGAATAGTTACATTTATTTATTGTCCGTAAAAAGACTCATTTTTCATATTACTAAAATAATATGAGAAATACAAGATTATTAAAAAAAAAACTGTGGAAAGCCACAGCCTTTTTTTACTTAGAGTTCAGTATAAGTTGTAAAGCTATACAAGTAATCAAAAATCCTATGGCCGCAACTGCTGTATATTTACTGAGCAGTGCATCAATGGTTCTGCCCTTGTTTTTACCAAAAAACGTTTCTGCACCGCCTGCTATAGAGCCTGACAGCCCTGCTTGTTTACCTGATTGTAGCAATACAATAACGATAATTGATATTGAAAACAATATGTGTAAAATAGAAACTGCTATTTGCATTCTTAAGGACACCTCCTAAAAAATTAACAATAATTATAATATCATATAAGCAACATAAAAACAAGCAGTAAAACGTTTTTTATAAAATATTTTTTTAACAAAGTCCAACATTCTAACGCTAAACCATAGAAATATGAAACCTTAAATTACTTGTACTTTTTTTATATTACTTATTTTTTAAATTAAACCATGCATCAAGTCCTGGATACTGAGATACATTTCCAAGTTCTTCTTCAATTCTAAGTAATTGATTGTATTTTGCAACTCTGTCACTTCTTGAAGGAGCACCTGTTTTAATTTGTCCTGCATTAACTGCAACGGCAATATCAGCTATAGTTGCATCTTCTGTTTCTCCTGATCTGTGTGAAACAACAGCAGTATAACCTGCACGGTTTGCCATTTCTATTGCATCTAATGTTTCTGTAAGTGTTCCTATTTGATTTACTTTTATAAGTATGGAGTTTGCAACTTCTATGTCTATTCCCTTTTTAAGTCTTTCAGTGTTAGTTACAAAAAGGTCATCTCCCACAAGCTGAACTTTATCTCCAATTCTTTCAGTCAACAATTTCCATCCTTCCCAATCCTCTTCATCTAAACCATCTTCTAAAGATATAATTGGATATTTTTCTACTAATTCAGCCCAGAAATCCACCATTTCATCTCTGGTTTTTCTTATACCTGTCTTCCAGAAGAAATAAGTTCCGTCTTCTTGATACATTTCTGTTGCAGCTGCGTCTATTGCAATTCTAAAGTCATCCCCTGGCTTGTATCCTGCTTTTTCAACTGCCTCTAATATAACTTGGATAGCTTCTTCGTCTGTCTTAAGATTTGGAGCAAATCCTCCCTCATCTCCAACAGCTGTGCTATATCCCTTAGCTTTTAATACACTTTTTAAGTTATGGAATACTTCTGCACACATTTGAAGTGCACCTTTAAAGGATTTTGCACCAACAGGCATTATCATAAATTCCTGGATGTTAACGCTGTTGTCTGCATGTTGTCCTCCATTTATTATATTCATCATTGGAACAGGAAGTACTTTTGAGTTAACTCCGCCAATGTATTGGTATAAACTCAATCCAAGAGCTTCTGCTGCAGCTTTTGCAGTAGCAAGTGAAACTCCTAATATTGCATTTGCACCTAATTTTGATTTGTTTGGTGTACCGTCTAACTCAATCATTAATTTATCAATGGCAGTTTGATCAAAAACATTCATTCCTTCAACTTCTGGTGCAATAATATTATTAATGTTATCCACTGCCTTTGTAACACCTTTTCCAAGATATCTTTCTTTGTCCCCATCTCTTAATTCTACTGCTTCAAAAGCACCTGTTGAAGCTCCTGATGGAACTGCTGCTCTTCCAACAAAACCACCTTCTGCAATCACCTCTACCTCTACAGTAGGATTTCCTCTAGAGTCAAGTATTTCTCTCCCAAAAACGCTTTCAATTTCCAAATACTGCTTCATTTAATTCTCTCCCTTCATGTAGTAAACTTTTAGATAATATAAAGTAATTTGGTTTTAAATTTTTTGAAACTCCCTTAACTAAATATTTATCAATAGTACAAAGTTCGTTTCAAAAGATTTATATCTATATTGTACATATTGTTATTATATAACTCAAGTATTATTTAGCAAAAATTAATTAACCTACTTTTTTGCGTTATTTTCAAACTATTTGCATTGTTGCAACAGATGGGCTTTATCAAAAAATCAGCAGTTGTGATGAGGATTTTTTTTAACAACTTCAAAAGCTTTATCTATCATTTCAACAACTTTAGTTCTTAAATTTGTAAAATACTCATTATTTACATCTTTGTCAATAAAGTTTGAGCAATAATTGGGTTTTAATTGATTAAGGACAATTGCAGCAACATCTGCTAAACAAATCCAGCATTTGCAATATTCTTTTTTTCCCATCTCTTCAGTATCTTTTGTAAATTTTTCCAATTCCTCTAACACAATATTTTCAGTAAGATTCTCAAATCCAGCACGTGTATATAAATTATCTTTAAATTCACCCATTTTAATTATCTCCTATCTTTATTTTTTTATATATTAAGTTATCGGAAAAAATAAATTCTATTTTATTAGTTGTTTTCTAATTAATAGTTCAATATTCAATTTAATAAAAAATATACACTATTGTGTTTCGGACAAAATTGTAACCACTGCACTAAAATAATCATCTTCACTTTCAAACTTTCTTCCATCGCTGTCATTTTCTATATGTTCAAATAGTGCATTTACATCTTCATTGGCCACAGTCCATGTTGAAGTTACAACACCAACTTCAATACCACTTTTGCTATACTTAGCAACACTTTTACCCACTCCTTTCCCTACTGTTTTATTTCCTATTACCTTAACCTTATCCATATAGTGGTTCTTTAGTGAAAGTGCCAATATTTCCGCACAAGAAGCTGTTGACTTGTCTACAAGAAATAAAATTTTATCAAAATTATAATTATTGCCTTTTGAGAAATAAGTTGTCATTAGATTTTTTCCATGAATAGTCATAATTTCTTCGCCTTTTGGTAAGAACAACGAAGCTATATCTATCAATACATCTCTTTTTCCACCTTTGTTGCCCCTTAAATCAATTACTAAAGTATCATTCTTTTTTTCTTCTAATCTCTTCTTTAAATCTTCTAAATTACATTCTTCAAATTCAGATATTTTAATATATTCAAACACTTCAGGACCTTGCTTTTCAAAAATAGATTCTGTATTTTCTTTGCACTCTTTCTTTTCATCTTCTATTTTACTGACGTAAGAAAAATACATTTCATTCTGCCTGCTTAGCATTTTTGCCTCATTTAAATAATCTTCCACATGGCTTTTTTTAATGAATACTTTATTTAATAAATTTTCTTTCATACTGATATATTCATCTTTATCTACAAAAGAGTTGTTAAGACTTTCATTTTCAAGTAAATTTATTATATCTTCCACATCAGATTTATATACATATGCACCATCAGCATAAAGAATATTTTTTGTAAAATCATAAATGCCTAATAATGCCCCTTGGGCAATAATTACAGCACATATAATATATACTGTGTTTTTAATGGAATTATTTTTATTTGATACAAGATAATATAGACAGTTTACAAAAACAGCTGCAAAAAAAACAATCCCAGCCCACTGTCTGGAAAACACAAGAAGAATCCCTACTATTATTAGTAAAATTGCATTTATGGTATTAAGAGGTTTTTTAAGTTTGTACTTTTTTATTTTCATATTATATTCCTCCATCTAAGAATTATCGACACTTTCTATAAAATTATATCATAATTCTGAGGATAAAAAATATAATAATACAATAAATTTCGTTAAAAAAACAGGTTATATAACCTGTTTTTTTAATAATAAAGTATTAATTTAAATCACATTGTCTATCTATGGGGGCTAAATCATATAAAGATATATTTACATTAATTTCATTTCTCTCTCCATCAAAAAACCTGCCACAGTTAGAACATCTTGTACAATTTGAATCTTCTTCAACCATCTTGTGTTCTCTACAAATTGGACATTGCCACCATTTTTTCATACTATCATCTCCCCTTATATTGCAAAACATGCAAAACAAGTTTTGTTTGACTTATTACTTTTTATCTACCCTTATCTTTATTCTTTCAAACAAATTATTCATCTAAAAATCTTCTAAGCATACCTTTATCTGCGCAATATAAATAAGCATTTTCTTTTGAAATTTCACCCTTTTTGCATAAATCTGCTATAGATTTATCTAAAAGCTGCATCCCGTAATTTACCCCTGTCTGGATAGCTGAATTTATTCCAGCTATCTTTCCTTCCCTTATCAAATTGCTTATAGCTGGTGTTACAATCATAATCTCAATTGCTGCAATTCTTCCAGTATTATCTGCTTTAGGAATAAGCCTTTGAGATATAACAGCTTTTAGGGCGCCTGCTACTTGTGTTCTAATCTGTTGCTGCTGGTCTGGCGGAAATACATCTATAAGTCTGTCAATGGTCTTTGCCCCTCCAAGGGTATGTAATGTGGAAAAAACAAGATTACCTGTTTCTGCCGCAGTTACAGCTATACCAATTGATTCAATATCCCTCATTTCTCCTATAAATATTACATCTGGATCTTCTCTTAAGGAAGCTCTTAAAGCATTTGCATATGTTTTACTGTCTTTTCCTATTTCTCTTTGATTGACAATACATCTTTTGTGGTCAAAAACAAATTCAATTGGGTCTTCTAATGTTAGTATATGTCCATCTATTGTGGAGTTTATTTCATCTATTATAGATGCCATGGTTGTAGATTTACCACTTCCAGTAGGACCTGTAACCAATATTAGCCCTTCTCTTATTTTGCATATATCTTTTATCACAGGAGGAAACCCTAATTCTTCGAATGTTGGAATTTTTGATGGGAGCACCCGAAATGCCATTGCTATATTACCCTTTTGAAAAAATGCGTTTAATCTGAATCTGGAAATACCAGGTATGGAAATTGTGTAATCAACTTCCCCTAATGATAAAAGCTGTTCATATTTTTCATTGCTAAGACACTCCCTTGCATAACGCCGGGTATCCTCTTCTGATAATTTTTCTGCTGGAATTGTCCTCATCCGTCCATTGATTCTAAAGGCTGGAGGTCGTCCTACTGTAATATGTATATCTGACGCCTTGTGTTTAACTGCTAATCTTAACAATTGATCCAACCCAATCAAAATTATCACTCCCTAATTTTTTAAATAAATAGAAAACCTCTAATGGTGTGATTTTTCTTTTCTAAGTATGCATATAATAGCATTTCACAGAAGTTTAGTCAATAAACAATAAAGATATAATCCACACACTGTATCTTTACATACATATATAAAAGCTCCATCTTATAGAAGATGGAGCTTTTATATATTTTTTATGAATTTTTTTATACGCCTAACCTATATACCTTCTCATTGCTTCTTTGTCCACACAATAGGCATATGCATCTTCTTTTAAAATTTTGCCCTCATTATATAAATCCGCTATATGCTTGTCCATTAACTGCATACCCTGACTGTACCCTGTCTGAATACATGTGTTAATACCTGTAGCTTTTCCCTCTCTTATTAAATTACTTATAGCCGGGGTTACAATCATAATTTCAAAAGCTGCAACTCGACCTTTGCGCTCAATATTAGGAATAAGTCTTTGAGAAACAACTGCTTTTAAAGCACCTGAAACCTGCACTCTTATCTGCTGTTGCTGGTCAGCTGGAAATACGTCTATAAGCCTGTCCAATGTTTTTGCTGCACCTAAAGTGTGAAGTGTTGACAAAACAAGATGGCCTGTTTCTGCTGCTGTAACAGCTATACTGATGGACTCTACATCCCTCATCTCACCTATAAATATTACATCTGGGTCTTCTCTTAAGGAAGCTCTTAAAGCTCTTGCATATGTTTTGCCATCCTGCCCTATTTCTCTTTGATTGACAATACACTTTTCATGTTTAAATATATATTCTATTGGATCTTCCAGCGTTAGAATATGTCCACCTTTATTTGCGTTTATTTCATTTATTATAGCTGCCATAGTTGTAGATTTACCACTTCCAGTAGGACCTGTAACCAATATCAGTCCTTCTTTTGTTTTGCACAATTCTTTAATTATAGGAGGGAGGTTCAAATTATCAATTGTGGGAATTTCTGAAGCTAATACTCTGAAAACTATTGCAATAGAACCACGTTGGAAAAAAGCATTTACACGAAATCTTGAAACTCCTGGAACTGTCATTGAAAAGTCCACATCACCTTCTGCCAATAGCTCGTCAAATTTTTCTTTGCCCAGACATTCCCTTGCATACTGTTTAGTTTCCTCTGGCGTAAGTTCTTTTGCATCAATTGGTGCCATTTCTCCGTTAATTCGAAAAGAAGGGGCTCTTCCAACAGTTATATGTATATCTGAAGCCTTTTGTGCAACGCCCATTCTTAACAATTCCCTTAGTTCAATCATAACAGCATCTCCTTCTTTTTGAATTTCAGCATCCTATTATTTTATCGGAAGAATGGACATTTTATTTTATAGTTAACTAAGTTGGCTTTATCTTTTAGGCAATTTATTTGTAATATCTGCCTTTAACTGAACTGCCTGACTTTTAGCAGTTGAAACAGTTCTTGATATGTATGAGTTAAAATCTTTTATCTTCTCTATCCATTTTTTCATTTCATTTGAGATTTCATAATGGTCTTCATTGGTTACATCATTATCCCCTATTGATTCTTTATATTCATCCACCAAATCTTCTAAAACAGTAGCGGCACCAGATATAGACATAATAGGTGTCATAAGATTGTGGGAGACTTTTCTTATTAAATTTTCTAATGAATCTAAATCTTTTTCTAAAAGCATAAAAGCATCTTCTAATGAGTAAGTTTGTATGTTTTCATCCATCCTTATATTTGAAACTAGTTTAAAATAATTTTCTGAAATTTCATTAGGATTTTTACCCGATTTACATCCGCAACTTTGTCTTACAACTAAAACAGAAGGAACTTTATAAACTTCCTTAGTATCCTTTCCATTAATTTTATCAATTAGTGTTTTTAATGAGATGTTGCAAATTTCTTCAAAGGGCTGTCTTACTGTTGTAAGATGCGATTTTATAAAATTCAAATTAATTGAATCATCAAATCCACACATTATAGATTTTTTAGCAGCATCAAAATCATATATTTCAGACAAATCTTTTATGGCCCTTTTAGCACCTAGTGCCATATCATCATTAGAAAAAACAATTGCATCATACTGTATATTCTCTACAATTATGTTTTTCATTATTTCATACCCAGTATGAGAAATAAAATCCCCCTGAAATATAATATCAGAATCTAATTTTATATTGTTCTCTTCTAAAACCTCCAGATAAGCCTCATATCTCTCAATAGCCTCTAAGTTGGTTTCAGGTCCTTTTACAAATGCTATTTTTCTATAGCCATGCTTATTTATAAGATGTCTTATTTGTTCCTTCATTCCCTCTTTGTTGTCAACTAATATGCTTGTAGCACTAGGTATTACCTTTCCCACAGACACAATAGGTATACCTTCAAATTGCTTTAAAAACAAATCAAATTCCAGGTCGTCTATAAAACTTGCAACTGATGAAGACAGTATTACAAGACCATCAATTATTTTTTTATCCTCAAAACCATATACAATAGAGTGCTTTCCATCTGTGTCTTTATTATATCTTAATGACCTTCCATCACAGACAAATAGATTACAATCATATTCTTTTGAAGCCTTTTCCATCATCAACCAAAAATCAGTCAAATAACTTCCATTTATATCAGTAAGCATAACTCCTATTGTATTGCGTTTTTTCATAAAATTTCACTCCTAAAAAGTATTTTATTTTGTGAAAAATATGCTTCTTGATATAAATACAATACACCCTGTAATAAGAGCAAGACCTAAAAAGGCAGTAAATATAATAAAAGAAGCCGAAGCATTTTCATAAAGCATTTTAAATCCTACACTTACCAAAAAAAGACAAATGCCAGTTATTAAAATATTAAAAAGTGAATAAAATTTGGTTTTTTGTGCTAGTATTTTATGTATTTCTTTTTCTTCCACTCCCTCAGAATACCATTCTTTATAATACTCTTTGTATTTATTAAATCTCAATGAAAACATCAAAAGAACAACAACTGCTAATATCATAACAGCAGTTAATTCTATGGGAATGAAATTCTCAATTTCATTTGAACCAATTAAAAATCTTGAATGGGGTAACACTGCAAATGAAGAAAAAAGTATACATACAATAGCCATTGCTTTATAAATGCTTTTTTTTAAATAATGTGCAATAATCACAAAAACTACAGTTATAAGGTTTGTAAAAATTATGCCTCTTACATTGAGAGCTTCTCCATTTACCATAGCTTGATATGGTGGAGTACTGTATAACAAATAGTATGAAATTATATATGCAAAAGCCATCATAGATATGGACGCTACCGATAATTTATACTTCATGTATATCCCACCACCTGTTTTAAAAGTGCACCTGTCAAACTTTCCTTTACAGGATTCCAGTCAATCCAAATACATTGCTTTCTTAAATCTTTAGATATTATTACATTCATTGATTGGAGAATACTAGAGGCCATTTTTTCTGTTTGGTTTTCCGCCATCAATTCATAGCCTACGATATTTAATACCAGTATATTTGGCAAAAGACCATTTTTGCTTGTATAACGGGACATAGTGTCCACTGCATTTTGAACCTCATAATAATTGTTGTTGCAAAATCTTGTAATAATAACAAACATAGGTCTAAGGCCTGGAAAATAGCTTTTAAAGGAATATACTACATCGTCAAGAGACTTTACCGCTCTATAAAAATCATCAAGTTTGAAATAATTGTTTTTTATATTCATTAATTCTTTTAATATTTTAAAATACTGCTGCTTTCCTGTTCCAGGAGGAACAAAAACTTCCCTCTCCCCTCCATATGTTACAAATGCCAAATTGCAATTTTGTTTTAAATAGTAATCTCCCAATCCATTTACCGCCTCAATGGAATATTCCATTACACTTTTTATATTTGTACCGTACCCCATTATTTTCGATGTATCCAAAAAAATCCAGACCGACTTTTTACCTTCTTTTTCAAATTCATTTACCACAGGCCATATATCCCCTTTTACCAGATTTCTAGAAGTGGCCTTCCAGTTAATGGACTTAAAGGGGTCTCCCGGATAGTATAAACGTATTTCTTTAAAGTCATTTGTAGTCATTCCCATACTTGCCACTGCTCCCTGTGGCATTGGAATCTTGCTTGTTACTGATACCCCTCTTACTTTTTTTAATTCCAAAAGTCTTGGGGTAATCTCTATAGAAATATCATTTTTACAGCTTCCGTTCTTCCAATAATTACAAATGATATGTCCTGATTTCCATCTTGTTTCATTTAATGGGTAAATACCTGATGTTGTACATTTGATTTTATAAAAAATGTTTGTCTTTCTAGGTTCATTACCCTTCCATACAGTGCAAAAATTACTTCCTTCAACTAATTCAAAATGCTGGGGAATAAAATCACTTATTTGTACAGGTCCAATTCCCGACTCTATAGACACCTCTAACTCCACATCTAATACTTCCCCTACTGTGGCTCTTTTTTTAGAAATATTTTTTTTAATGGATATATTTTTTGGTCCTTCTACAAAATACCCAACTGCCAAAAATGCCAAAGGAATAAATGATATCATCAACAATATATTGTTTGCAAACAAAAAACCAGATATTAAAAGAATTAAAAATACAGAGCTTAAAATAAAAATATACCTCTGCATTATTAAAAACCTCCCACATTATCTCTTCTGTAACTTTTGGGCACTTCTACATTTTTGAGAATATTTTTTATAATTGTCTCCGGTGTTCTTCCTTCTAATATATGTTCCACATGAAGTATTATTCTGTGAGCTAAGGCATCAACTGCAATAAACTTAACATCATCTGGAATAACATAATCTCTTCCATCCATAAGAGCATTTGCTCTGGAAAGCTTTAATAAGGCCAGTCCTCCCCTTGGACTTGCACCAATTTTAACACTAGAATCTAGTCTGGTTTTTCTAATTATCCTGGTTATATACATTAAAACATTATCATCCACATAAACCTTTTCAACTTGCTTTTGAATCATTAATATTTGATCCATACTAATAACTGACTGTATATCCATAGTAGGATCATCTTTTTGCCATGAAATTCTTCTTTTTAAAACCTGGCACTCTTTTTCTTCACTTTTTAAATATCCTAAGGACAGCTTCATCATAAATCTGTCCATTTGAGCTTCTGGCAGTGGATAGGTCCCTTCCATTTCAATGGGGTTTTGAGTTGCCATTACTATAAATGGAGGTTTTAATACATGGGTTGTCCCCTCAATGGAAACCTGTCTTTCTTCCATTGCTTCAAGGAGTGCCGACTGACTTTTGGGCATTGCCCTGTTTATTTCATCAGCAAGAAGAAAATTTGTAAATATCGGTCCTTTTTCAAGTTCAAATCCTAAAGAAGTCCCCTTCCATATCTTTGTACCTAAAATATCTGAAGGCATTAGATCAGGAGTAAACTGAATTCTCTTCCATTCACATCCTGTTACTTTGGCTAAAATTTTCACCAATAGGGTTTTTCCAAGCCCTGGATTATCCTCAAAAAGTATATGACCTCCAGCCAAAAAACCACATAATATTTTTTTTACAAGGGACTGGTCTTCTGTTACAAAAACCTTTCCTATTTCATCTATTGTTTTTTGCATTAATTGTTGAAACTCCTCTGTATTCATAATGCTTACCCCTTCCATAAAGTTCTAAATTATCAGTAACATTTTTCACCACTTTTATCCTGTTTTGCTTATTTCTCTCCTCTATGATTTTATAATTTTTTTTTGACATTATTTCTGAAACCTCAATATCTTTATACTCTAAAATGGGAGCTATTATTTTGCTTGCTGTAACTACAGGGATTTCAACCCTGTATGCCATATAAAAAAGATAAGAAGTTAATCCACTTTTTCTACCTGTTGATATAAAATCATCCACATATGCAGAAATGCTGGAAATATCCCTTATTTTGTCATAGGTTATTCTCTGCAAATGTTTTTTTAGTCTTACATCTGGCTCTTCCCTTATTGCTCTCCTAATACTAGTTATAATAAGAATAAAAACCACAAGCAAAACAACAAAAACAAAAATCCATCCACTTTTTACATCTTTAAGCAAAATAACCCTCCTTACATCAATTAGCATTAAAAGTGCAGTGCTTATTACTATAAATTTTAATAAATGATTTTTTTTAAGCCACATAGAAATTTTAATTAATTTTGGTTTTCCTGTAATATCTATTAAAGATATTAATTGCATAATAGAAAGAATTATAAATGAAAGTAATAAAACTATATTAATAGAGTTCTGTGTATCAGGCCATAGTGCATCATGCATAATTTCTACAGTGGCTCCTGCTATAATATAAGAAGCTGCAATAATAATACTTTCTGAATACACGCTGCTTTTATAAAATTCTCTTAATTTATACATAAGAACTGCTGTAGTAAAAAAGAGAATTCCTATACTTGCATTTTTAAAATGTTCATAACCTGAAACAAAATAAAAAAATAAAAATACAGCCCAACCGATTCCAAATGTAACAATTAATTTTCCTATATATTCTGCATTTTTACCCTTTAGAAAAAAAACAAAAATTTTCTTAATACTAATTGTTAAAAAGAATATACATACAGGAAAAATTAAAAAGTATACTTGCTCTTTTAAATGATACCAACGGCTTTCTGACCACAAAAAGCAATACCATGAAAAAAACACAAGCACACTAAAAATCGCTGGATAAATCATAAGATTTTTAAAAGTGTTGTTTTTTTCCTGTATATTTTTTGAGTACATTCTATTCCTCCTGTATATTTTGTTTCTTCACGTATACATTAACTTATTTTATATCCTTTAATGACAGTTAAAAATATTTCGTAATCATTCCTATCTATAACATCTAAACTATATACTGCTTTTTCTAAAATAACAAATATTTTTTCCAAAATTCTATATTTTTTTTCTGAAACTTTAGATTCTAAAGAAAGATATATTTCCCTTAAAGTCATTGTAGGACTAATTTCAATATCTTCTCCTAATATATCTTTTAAAAATTTTTTTCCTAAAGATATAATCTCTTCTCTATATATTACAATATTTAGCTGTCTTGAAACCAGATGGGTGTTTTTTTCCAAAACCTTAATTGTGTATTTTCCCTTTTTGTGAAAAGTTAGCTGCTTTTCGCAAAACTCCCCTTTATCATCTATAAATCTTATTAAAAAGGCATCTCCCACTCCCCAAACATCAGGAAAATTCTCTTTAATGAAGGGAAATTCTATAAATAGTTTCCTTGCATCTTTTCTTCTATTAACTATAAAATTATCATTTAAAGGTTCCATAAAAGTGTCTCCTACACCTTCTAGAGCTAATTGGGGTTTTTTTAAAGGCAGTAGATTTCTTCTTTTTGTAATTAGAAAAACAATAGCTACCACTAACAATAACAATAAAATTATTCCCATTAAAATTCTCAAAGGCATAAGTTTCCATACCTGTAAATTTGCATCCACACTAGATGGATAGTAAAACTCTGTTCCATTAAAACTTACCTTATAAGATAATAAGTACTTTTTGGCAAAAAACATTTTTTTAACAGGAGACAAATTTTCAGGAATATGAATTTTTATATTTTTAGTAAAGCTTCCCCCTTCTTCAGAGTAAACTTCCTCAAACATATCAATGTCTTCAAACTTTATATTTAGAGGAAATTCTTTTAAACCCTCCATAGAATATGTATCTATAATTTTGCCTTCTATTTTAAAAGCAGTACCTATTATTGTGCTTTTTGAATATAGTTCTAAATCAGTATCTGTCACTACTTTCAACTCTGGATCACTGGAAGAAGTCCTATACAAATCATCTTCAAGAAGTTCTGCAATTACATTATAATTGCCCGGACCTGTTTGCTCTTTCACATCACATTCCACTTCAAAATATCCATTTTCAACATTTGCTTTTGTGTAGGAAAGACAAGGAGCATCCTTATCCTCCTTCAAATATATAAGTACCTCTAAACCATCTAGCAACCTTCCATTAGAATCTCTCACCGTACCTCTGACATTAAAACTTGTACCCCGCTTTGCCATAGGGTCAGCATATATTATTTCTGTTTTTGTAATTTCTGGCGGAGTATAAAAAGGATAGCTGGCAAAAACGTCCATAGGTACCCATCCATAATTTTTAAATTTTATTTCAGGATAAATATACCTTTGGTCCCCATATACTATCTGATACTCTTTTGTATCATCAATCCTGTAGCCTACAGCTAATCTGCATGGAATACCAATAGCTCTTAAAATAAATGTATATGCAGATAAAAAATCCAAGCTGTTTCCTATTTTTTCTCCTCCAAAGAGAAAGGACTGTATCCCGTCATTATCTCCATAGTCATTCATAACTAAATTGTCTAAAACATAATTTTCCAAAAGATATTCTTCTACAAATTTAATAGCTTCATAATCACTATTGCTGTTTTCTATTACAGTGTCAAGTAAAGCTTCTAATTCCTTAGAATATGAAAGCTTATAACTTGACTTATCAACTTTTGCATACTTTAGTCTTTCTTCGGTGGGTGGCGTACTGTAAACCATTTCATAAAAGCTTTCCACTGGATTTTCTGCAACATATATATCTGTATTTTCATATTTTAATAATGCATGATGATATTTTAGTTCAAAATCTCCTGATAAAACAGGTAAATTTCCACTTGAAGGTCTAATAGGTTTTATTTTTACAGAGTTTTGAGAAAATTTCTCTTCTAACTCCACACCAATCATTAATTTTAGCTCTGGCTCTTCCTCTGTATCAACCAACCAACGATTTTTGTAATAGTTTTCCATAACCATTACCTTTAAAAAAGGATAGTTGGGCTCTCCTAAAACTTCAAATACAGGAATATGTTTTGTTTTTTCTTCATTAGCTATTATACTGTTGCCAAAATTGTCTCCCCCAAAGGGGCTGCCATCCTCATTTCTATTTCCAGAAATATCAATATTAGGTGTGTCATTAAAAAAGTCATCGTCAAACCTGTCTGCATCAGGCAAAAAACTTTTATTCTGTTCTTCCTGTGCATGAGGTTCTTCAAGAGAAGGATTAAACGCCTCATCCTTCCTCTCTCTGGCCTGTTCTTTCCAATCGTTAAATTGCTCTTCTAAATTGACATCTTGATTATCTAAATTTTCTTCCCCGATACCTGTCTCTTGCTGCCTTCCTACATCATCTGAATTTTCTGAATACTGCTTTTCTATATCTTCATTATTTTCAACATTATCATTATCCCATGTATCTGTATTTTCAACCCCCCCTGTAGCATCCGGAGTAGGTAAATCAAACATGCTTACCGACATCATTATGAGCAAAATAGATATCAATGCCACTGAAAAAAACAAAACCAGCTTTATTAAATTGTTTTTTAAGCCTGATTTGTTAGTATCCATTAGGTATATTATATAGAATTTTTTGAATTTTGTACACATGTTTGTGACTATGGGATAATTGTTTTGATAACTTGCTTGTTTTCATAATATTTTGACACTGCCTATAAAAACATATTCTTTTTGGTCGTTTTTTAATATATATTTTACTTTTATTACATATAATGTACCATTAAAAACTTTTGTTCTAATTTTCATTTTTTGCTTGCAAATAGTTAACTAAATGTATATTATATTATACAGAATATATAATAGGAAAAACAAACCACTAGATGTAATTAAAAATTTAAAAAGGGAGTGAATGTAAAATGAAGGTTGTTTGTAAAAAAATCGGTTTTTTATTAGTTTGCATTTCTTTATTAATGACGTCTGTATTAGGCAATGTTATATTCGCAATTCCTGAATCCCCCAACATTCCAGAAAACATTGAAGATATGGGGACTGATGAATTCGGGGCTCCTTTAAGAAGTTTTGTTGTGGCAAATGAACAAGGCTTTTTACAATCTAAAAACACTTTTTCTATACTAATTGATGAGTTGGGAAATTTCTTTGCTGTCTACGGTGAAGCCCAATCAAACAATGGTACTGTTTCAATTATAACCACAAGTAATAATATAAGATTACTTGTGGATGACGGGGAACCTGAAATAAAAAGGGCAACAATAAGTGAGTATCTTACAAGTGACGTGGATATGTTCCCTGAAACTATAACACAGCCAGGTACTGTACAAGATCCTCTAAATCCTTCTTTTGCAGGTGTTTTGTACAAAGATGGTGATAGTTATTTTAAAGATGGCAAATATATTCAATGGTACAGCATAACTGACGATTTTTATTACTATTATTATGAAGTAACTGTTCAGTATACTGAAAATGTACCTTCTGAAATATCAATCTCTTCACCTGAAAATAATGTATTTACTAACAAAAATCAACTTTTGGTAAATGGTAATGTAACAGATAAAAATAATGGTGATAAAATAGATATTTTTTATTCCGTTAAAAAAGTAATCAAAAATGAAAATGAGATGGATGAAGAAGATGAAGATAGTATATTAGATAAAACTCTACAGCTTAATGATAAATCTATTACTATAGAAAATTGTACTGATACATACACAGTGCTAGAACATCCTTTTACAGGTTCAATTGATATTTCCAGTTTAGAAGATGGAGAATACACTGTTGATTTTTGGGGAATAGATAAAAATCAGGCATCTTCAAAAATTGTTACAATTTCATTTACTGTTGACAGAACTCCACCTGGAAAACCAATAATCACTCAGGAGCCTGATAATGATACACCTACTAATGATAGTGTAATAGTTGAAATAGAATATCCTGATGATCCAGCAGAAAAGAAATATAAAGTTGGAGAAGATGACGACTGGAAAGATTATGAAGGTCCTATTGAAGTAGATGAAAATGATACTATTTATGCTAAATCAGAAGATGAAGCTGGAAACGAAAGTGAAATTGCAGAACATGAGGTTACAAACATTGACACCACTCCTCCAGGACCACCTACTATCACAACAAGTGCAGATTCAACAATTGAAAAACCTATATATGTTACAATAGAACCTGGAATAGATGAAGGCTCAGGGGTTAACAGAGTTGAATTCCGTCTGTATGACCCAAATGAAAATATAGAAATTGATGCTAATGTTTATGATGAGACTGATGAAACTAATGAAGATAATGAAGATGATGAAACTGACGAAACTGACAATGATGATGAAACCGATGAGACTGACAATGATGATGAAACCGATGAGACTGACAATGATGATGAAACTGATGAAACTGACGAAACTGATGAAGATAATGAGGCTGACGAAACTGGCGATGATGATGAAACTGATGAAACTGACCTACCTAAATGGACTGTATATAAAGGTGAATTTGAAATAACTAGAATAGGTACAACCAGGATAATTGCCAGAACAATTGATAATGCAGGCAATATATCAGAAGAGGCAATTAAAGATGTTAAAATTGACAAAAAACCTACTCCAAAGCCTACAACTCCACCAAAAGACAATGATAGACCTCCAAGTGGCGGTGGAGGTGGCGGCGGTAAAACTGATCCTGACGATGATGATACCGTTAAGAAACCAGATACCACTGTACCTGGTGCTACTACTGGTTCTCCTGTGGACTTAGCAGTATTCTTGCATACTGACAAGTCAATTTATGGAGAAGGTGAAATAATAACATTTACAATAGAATACAAAAACAAATCATCAAATACAGCTTACGGCGTTGCTATAGAAGCAGAAATACCTAATAATACTACCCTTGACAATGCTTCAGAAGGTGAAGTTGATAAAAATAAAATCACATGGAAAATTGGTACAGTTTCTGGTAAAGACTCTGGTAAAATTGAGTATACAGTTAAAGTAAATGAGTTAGATAAGGCTGAAATAAAAGCTACTAACACAGCAACTATTTCATTTACTAACTCTGCCTTAAATCCTGATGATGATTCTTCAACTATTTCTTTCCTTCTTTATTCTGACAGGTTTAAGGATAACTTTCACTCAAAATATATATATGGGTATGAAGACAATACTTTCAGACCTGGCAATAACATAACCAGAGCTGAAGTTGCTGCCATTATGTTTAATATCCTTGATTTAAAGGAAGACAATACAGTGGTCAAAGATTACCCGGATTTAGCTGATAGCCACTGGGCTTATAAACAAATACAAGCTGTAACGGGTGCAAATATCTTTACTGGATATGAAGATGGAAGTTTCAGGCCTGACAATTATATAACAAGAGCTGAATTTGCTACAGTATTAGCAAATCATTTAGGTCTTAAAAATGTGGAATCACTAAAAGTTAACTTTGCAGATATCCAGGGACACTGGGCTAAAAACTTTATTGAAGAAATATATAGAGTAAAACTTATTCAAGGCTATATTGAAAATGACGTAAGAGTATTTAAACCAGACAATCACATTACAAGAGCTGAAGCTGTTACAATAATCAACAATATGCTCTTTAGAGGACCACTACTAGGTGCATCTGCTCCTTTTGACGATGTAGCAGAAAATCACTGGGCGCACGGACATATTTTAGAAAGTTCTATTGATCACTACTATACTAGAAATGATGATGAAACTGAATCAATAGTAAAAGAAGAAGAATAATAATTTAAACTTTTTAAAAAAGGAGAGTAAATACTCTCCTTTTTTTTATTTTGAAATTTTTAGTTCATCCAAAACAATTGACATCCATAAGTATTAAGGCTTAAAATAATAATGATATTCAGACAAAATAATAATTTTTAAGGAGATTTTAGAATTGATGCCAAAAGTATATCTATTTTTATCAATATTATTAGGAGCACTTGGACAAGTAATGTTTAAAATGGGAATTGATAAAACTCAAGAAAGTAATTTAAAGTTTTATATTGAATTGGCAACAAACAAATGGGTTATATTAGGTTTTTTTAGTTATGGTTTAAGCTTTCTTTTGTGGATGGTTGTACTAAAACATTATGACTTAAGCTATGCCCGTCCTCTTAACAGTATAGGGTATGTAATTACTTATATATTGGCTATCTTGGTTCTTAAAGAAAATTTTAGCTTGCAAAGTTTTGCAGGTGTTGTACTTATAACTTTTGGGGTTATATTATTAAAGTAATTTAAAGAAGGGAAGCTACTATGGATTCTATACCTTTTAAATACACTATTTTTGCAATTATTTCAACAATGAGCAACCTGGCAACTCAGTACATTGTTGATTTTGCTATTAAAGATATAATCAGTGAAAATTATGCCCTTTATATATCCATGTTTTTTAGTACATTGGTTGGACTTGTAATAAAATATGTTCTTGATAAAAAATACATATTTTATTATCGTACAAAAACCCAAACAGAAAACGCAAAAAAGTTTATTTTATACTCCTTTATGGGAGTATTTACAACTTTAATATTTTGGGGCTCTGAAATTTTATTTGATAAGTTGTTTGAGCATGATATGTCTAAATATGCTGGAGCCATTATAGGCCTTTCAATAGGATATATAGTAAAGTATAATTTGGATAAAAAATTTGTTTTTGGTAAAAATTAAATCCCTTAAAAATCCCGTAAGCTCCAGCTAAATATTAAAGCTTCACTACTTATAAAACTTCACTATTTATAAATTTTTATGATGCGCATTGCGTTTATAACTGCTAAAAGTGCAACTCCCACATCTGCAAAAACCGCTTCCCACATTGAAGCTATTCCACCAGCACCAAGAGCTAAAACAGCAAGCTTTACACCAAAAGCGAAAATTATGTTTTGCCATACAATTCTTCTGGTTTTTTTAGCAACTTTTATTGCGGTTATAAGTTTTGAAGGTTCATCTGTCATCAATACAATATCTGCAGCTTCAATTGCCGCATCAGAACCAAGTCCTCCCATTGCTGCACCTATATCTGCCCTTGCAAGAACAGGAGCATCATTAATTCCGTCACCTACAAATAAAAGTTTCCCATTAGAAGGCTTTTCTTTATCTAAAATTTCTAACTTTTCAACTTTTTCATGGGGCAAAAGCTGAGCAAATACTTTGTCTAAATTTAAAATGCTTCCTACTCTTTTTGCAACATTTTCACCATCCCCTGTAAGCATTGAAATTCTTTTAATTCCCATTTTCCTTAAATCTTCTACAGTTTTTTTAGCATCTTCTTTTAGCTCGTCAGATATAACCAAAACCCCTGCATATATTCCGTTTACAGCTACATGGACAGTTGTACCGTCAAAATCTTCATCTTTATATTTAATATTAAAAGAATTCATAAGCTTTGCATTACCTGCATATATGTCAATGCCTTTTATTTTTGCCTTTATTCCCATGCCTGAAATTTCTTCATAACTATCAATATTGCTCCTGTCAATTTTTCTTCCATAGGCTTTTTTAATTGAGTCTGCTATTGGATGAGTTGAATATTCTTCAGCCATAGCTGCATATTCTAATAATTCATCTTTGCTAAAACCATTTTGAGGATGTACCTTGGCAACTTCAAAAACCCCTTTTGTAAGGGTACCTGTCTTGTCAAACACCACGGTGTGAACACTGTTTAAAGCTTCTAAATAATTTCCTCCCTTTATCAAAACACCGTTTCTAGATGCACTCCCTATTCCTCCAAAAAATCCTAGAGGAATGGATATTACAAGAGCACAAGGACATGAAACTACCAAAAACACCAAACTTCTATATATCCACTGGGAAAACGCAGCTTCTTCAATAACTAAAGGAGGTATTATTGCCAAAGCCGCAGCTATTCCTACCACTGCCGGGGTATAATATTTTGCAAATTTTGTTATAAATTTTTCTGCAGAAGCTTTTTTGCTGGCTGCATTTTCCACAAGATTTAATATTTTAGAAACTGTAGACTCTTCAAACTCTTTTGTAACTTTTACTTTTAAAACACCATTTTTGTTTATAAATCCTGAAAGTATTTCATCACCTTTTTCAACTGCTCTAGGCACAGACTCTCCTGTAAGTGCTGTGGTATCTACTGCTGATTTTCCCTCAACCACTTCCCCGTCTAAAGGAACTTTCTCACCTGGTTTTATTAATATAATATCTCCCCTTTTTACTTTTTTAGGAGACACTTTATTAGTTGTATTTCCTAAAACAAGATTAGCATAATCAGGTCTTATATCCATGAGTTGGGCAATTGAATTTCTTGAACGGCTAACTGCAATGTCTTGTAAAAGTTCACCCACCTGATAAAAGAGCATAACTGCAACAGCTTCAGGAAATTCTCTAATTGCAAAGGCACCTATAGTTGCAATTGCCATAAGAAAGTTTTCGTCAAATATTTCCCCCCGGGAAATGTTTTTAATTGATTTTAATAAAACGTCCCCACCAATTATAATATAACTTGCTAAATATATACCAATATTAACTCCGTAAGGAAGATTAATTGCCAAAGCTATGAAAAAAAGAATTCCCCCAATAGCAAGTTTTAAAATATTAGTTTTATCCAACTCTATTTTCCTTTTCATATATAATCCCTCACTTTTCTGTTACATGCAAAAGACCTGTGTCAAAAATTTCCTTTATATGTCCATCATCTAAGGAATAATAAACAACCTTGCCTTCTCTTCTAAATTTAACCAACCTGGCCTGCTTTAAAACTCTTAGCTGATGTGATATAGAAGAATGTGTCATGTTTAAAAGCGCTGCTATGTCGCACACACACATTTCGCATGTAAGCAAGGCAGATATTATTTTTATTCTTGTACTGTCACCAAAAACTTTAAAAAAATCTGCCAAATTATATAAGTCTTCTTCTTCTGGCATTGTACTTTTAACTTTATCAACTACATCTTCATGTATAATGGTACAATCGCATTTATCAAATTGTTTTTCCTTTTCTGACATTATTTCATCTCCTTATACAATTAATATTATGTTAAATCAGCAATATTAGTAATAAGTTTGTTGTCATATGAATGTATGTTCATATATTCACATTATATTATTTTGTTTGTTTGCTGTCAAGTAATAACAATCAATAAAAATAAGTATCATTGAATCTAAATTCAAAAAAGTATAAAATATATGCAGAAATCCAAATATAAAAATTAAAAAAAATTGTTCTGTTAAAAATACTAAGAAACGAGGTTTTTAAATTGGTAAAAAAAGATAAGGAAATAATGAACTTGCTAAAAACTTCTAAAGGGCAGCTGGAAGGGATAATAAAAATGGTTGAAGATGACAGATATTGTGTGGATATATCAAAACAGCTTTTAGCTGTACAAGCACTTCTTAAAAAAATCAATTTAAAAATACTTGAAAGACATATAAAAAACTGTGTCCGCCAAGCTTTCATTGAAGGCAATGGAGATGAAAAAGTGGATGAAATAATTGATATCATAAGTAAATATACCAAACAATGAACTAAAAATTTTTGTAACACTTATAAATGCATGTGAATAATATATACTGTGAATTCAAACTAATCAATTTTAAACTGAAAGGAGCATGCAATATGTCATTTGACGAAAGAGTAGCAGTATCAGGATGCGGAGGTAGTTTTGGCAGTCCGTTTGTAATTTTCTTTATTATTTTGATCATCATAATTCTTTTACCTCTATTTAACTCTGGAGGCTGTGGAGGCTTCGGCGGTGTTGCACACGAATAAAGAAAACAGTACTTATAAAACTAGAAATTTTACAAAACTGCCACAAATATTTTAAATTATTTGTGGTATTTTTTTGTTTTTGCAATTTTTTTGTCTTTTTTACTCCCATTACTGAATAAAATGTGTTAGTATATCTTATATATTCGTTTTATATAGAAATAATATAAAAATAATATAATTTTGTTTAATACAATACTTTAATAAAGATATTTTTATTTTTGCCAATTATAGATTATTCATAAATTATACAGTTTGATAAAATTATGAAAGGAATACTAATGTTATGAAAATCAAATTATTAATAAGTATTCTAATATTATTGACTATTTTAGGTGGGGTGTTTTATTATTACTATCCTAGAAATTACAATACTGAATTTGATGAATTAATTACTGAAAATGGTGAATACGAGCCAGATAATGCAATTGATATAATAAAACTTTTATTAGATGTTCAAAAAGGCAGACAACAAGTAAGGGATGAATTTCTTTTAAAATTATCAAAAAACCAAAATGCAATAGGTTATTATTCAAATGTTATTTTAGCAAACAGTTATAATATAAAAAACAAAGATGCAGAAGAATTTTATGAAACTGCACTAGAGTTATATCCTACAAATGATGTGAGGTTTAACTTTGCATTGTTTTTGGAAAAAAATAATAAGAGGGAAAAAGCTATAGATGAGTATCTAAAAATACTTCCCCAAGAAAGAGCATTACAAAAACTAATAGATTTAAAAGTAGATGATGAAATAATTTGTAAGGCACTAGTGGAAACAAATAGCTGGGAAACCATTATAAAATTCACTGAACCTGAAATCGAAAATAATTTTGTTATGAAAAAGTATTATGCACAAGCACTTTTTCAGCAGCAACAATATACAAAAGCCATACCAATACTAGAAACCTTGTATGAACATAATCAAAAAGACAGTGATGTAGGCTGGTGGTATGGAAGGGCACTAGAACTTACTGAACAAATAGAAAAAGCAAAAGAAATATACTCCTCTATAGGTACAAAAGGAGCTTATCGTTTAGGAATCTTACTTGAAAATGAAGGTAATACATCTGCTGCTTTAGAAGCCTTTAGCAGTAGCGACGAAGCAATTTCCCTTTGGAAAGCAGCGCGCATGCAAGAGGAAGCTGGCATGAAGGAAACTGCACTTGAGACCTATATTAAAATAACAGAATTTGAAAGCTCATACCAAGACGATGCAGCTTACAGAGGATATATACTTTCTAAAAGGCTAAATAAAAACACTGATGATTTAATAAATATACTATCCCAGCACCCTTCCTGGATGAAAAGAATTCAACAGGATTATTCCTGGGATGATGTTGTTGATATTAAATATGAGAAACCTGAGTTTTTGGAAATGGTGGAATTATACGAAGAAAATGGTCTTGAAGAGGTGTCTGAAATTGAATTGTCAATAGGAAGTAAGTTTGCCAGTGTGGAAGAAAAGCTTGCTCTTGGAGACTGGTACCTTGAAAAAGGAGATATCTACTGGTCTGTAGTTTGGGGACTTCGTTCTTTAAATGATAAACCAAATAAGCAGGGTTATAAACTTGCTTACCCTCGCCCTTTTGAGGAGTATGTAAAAAAAGCAGCTGACAAATATAATATAGATCCTCATTTAATCTGGGCAATTATAAGGGAAGAAAGCTATTACAGAGCTGATATAATTTCATGGGCTGGCGCTATAGGTCTTATGCAAATTATGCCTGCTACCGGGCAAGATATCGCCTCAAGACTAAGTATGACAATTGAAGACAGCGACCTTACCAACCCTGAAATAAATATAGAATTCGGAACATTTTATATTCGCGCCATGCTGGATATGTTTTCAGAAGATACAGATAAAGCCCTGGCTGCCTATAATGGAGGACCCGGCAATGTATCACGTTGGAGCAACAGTGTCCTTGGAACTACTAAAGAGGACTTTCCAACAGCAATTACATTTTTTGAGACCCAGGAATATATAACAAAAGTTAAGAATTCCTACCATATATACAAGTGGCTCTATGAGAATGAGTAAATTCCACTAATCCTCATACCTCATAAGCTGGTCATCATAAAAAGTCCATTCAGGAGTTGAAAGAACCCTGCCAAAATCTATGCTATACCAAGGACTTATAGATGGATCTTTATAGTTTTTTAATACATGTATCTCCTGTGCTGGCATGTAACTTTGGGCTATCATAAAAAGTTTTTCCCCAGTTTCTTCATTTTCTGCCATATCAACAACAATGACACAATGTCCTGGCAACGGTCCTTTCATAAACACATCGCCTATTTGCATATCTTCTACATTTACACTTTTAAGCTGTCTTTCCAAACTTACTGTATTTGCATATGCAAACACCATATCAAAATACCTTCTAAAGCTTTGGAAATCATTTGAATACTCTGTTTGCTGTACCCAATATGCATGATTTCCTTCAACTACAATTCTTTTGCCTTCCATCCAAGATTTGTAATCTGCAACAAATCCATTGGCAAATTCAAACTGTATTTTGTCATAAAGCCCACTTTTATAAAGATATTCCCCACGCAGGTACATAACTGCATCTGCACATTGCAAAAGATCTCTTTCACCAATATCAATATTTACAACTGCTTCATGTACATTTCTTGTTTTTTCTCTTCCATCATAAAATAATATAGGAGAACCATGAGGTTTTAGGGATAATGTTCTTAAATATTCAGCAAAAGATCCATCTTCCACCGAAACTCTTTTAAATCCTTGTGGAGGCTCAAAACGCTCTAAAATTGTTTCCCCTTCTACATTTACTATCTCAAAAATCTCTTCTTGGGGTAATAAAGATGATTCTTCAGTGCTTTCTAAATTATCAATTATAGCATTTTCCTCTAAATCATGGTGGTTTTTGTCTGAATTATTAGAATTCTTAAGGGTAATTACCGATATCTCTGCCTGATTGAATATCCTAATTCCAAAACCCCCATTGCCTAACCCTCTATTTACAATCAGTAGTTTATCACCAACTTGATACATGCCCCCGTCATATTTAGGAAAAAACTTTCTTTCAGGAGAAAGCAATCCACCAACAAAAGGTATTCTTATTATACCCCCATGAATATGTCCAGATAAGGTTAAGTCTGCTCCCCAACTAGAATAGGTATCAGCATATAGTGGATTATGAGTTAGTAAGATGTTGTATGAATTGGTATCTAAATCACCTAAAATAGTTTGAATTTGTTCTTCCCCAAAAAACACATCCTTTGTATATTCATTACTTGAATCTTTATAATATCTTAGATTAAACCATAACCCATATAAATTAATACTTTCTCCATCTCTTGTAATTGTAGCTTTTTCATTATCAAGTACCTTAACTCCAATTTCAGTAAGTTTGTCTGTTAATTTTTTTTGTTTACTCATACTTAAGCTTTGCTCATGGTTGCCAACAATATAGTAGGTATTATATTGTTGGCTTATTTCTTTGGCTAAATCAGTGAACACTTCAAAATCAGTATCATCTGCACTAACCATATCACCTGTTATAACAATAATATCAGGATTTTCACTGGTAATCTTTTTTATAAGCTTACTATTGCTATCTCCAAAGCTCTTACTGTGCAAATCTGATAATTGCAGTATTTTATAGCCTTCAAAGGAAGGTGGAATTTTATTTGATGTTACTGTATATTGAGATATTCCCAAAAAATTATTGTCAAAATATATCTTTGCAGCAGCAATTACCAGCAATAAAGACATAATAAGTAAAATGTTTTTAGTCATAACTTTCTAAAGCTTCCTTTAAATCATTTATAATATCTTCAACATTTTCAATACCAACTGATAGTCGTATCAAGTCTGGTTCAACACCAGATTCCCTGAGCTGGTCATCAGTTAATTGTCTGTGAGTATGACTAGCTGGATGCAGCAAACAACTCTTACTATCTGCAACATGAGTAGCTATTGAAATTACCTTCAACTTATCCATAAAACGTATAGCTTCATCTCTGCCACCTTTAACAGCAAAAGCCAATACACCACAAGAACCATTTGGCAAGTATTTTTTTGCTAAATCAAAATCCTTGCTGCCTGGTAAATCTGGATAACGAACCCATGCAACTTTTTCATTATTACTCAAAAACTCTGCCACCGCTAGAGCATTTTCACAATGACGCTTCATACGAAGATGTAATGTTTCAAGTCCTAAATTAATGTAAAAGGCATTCTGTGGCGATTGGGTGGCTCCAAAATCACGCATTAATTGGGCTGTCGCTTTAGTTATATAAGCACCTTTTCCAAACCTCTCAGTGTAGGTAATTCCATGATAAGAATCATCTGGAGTTGTCAAACCTGGGAATTTTTCTTTATGCAAATTCCAGTCAAAATTTCCACTATCCACTATACAACCACCTACACTAACACCATGACCATCCATGTATTTGGTTGTTGAGTGTGTAACAATATCAGCTCCCCATTCAAAAGGGCGACAATTAATTGGTGTGGCAAAGGTATTATCTACAATAAAAGGTACCCCATGTTGGTGGGCTAATTTTGCAAACTTCTCCAGGTCCAAAATTGAAACGGTGGGATTTGTAATGGTTTCTCCAAAAACAGCTTTTGTATTTGGCTTAAAATATTTTTTAAGCTCTTCTAAAGGTAAATTCTGATTGACAAAAGTGCACTCTATCCCCATTTTTCTCATGGTTACATTAAAAAGATTATATGTGCCTCCATAAATAGAAGATGACGCAATAAAATGATCTCCCGCTTCACAAATATTGAAAATTGCAAAGAAATTTGCCGCTTGACCTGATGAAGTCAACATGGCATACGCTCCGCCTTCTAATGCACAAATTTTTGCTGCTACAGCATCATTGGTGGGGTTTTGCAGTCTTGTATAAAAATACCCTTCTTCCTCTAAATCAAATAGTTTTCCCATTGCATTACTGGAATCATATTTAAAAGTTGTACTCTGATATACTGGTAATTGTCTAGGTTCACCTTGACTTGGTTTCCAACCTTCATGAATACATTTTGTTTCAATTTTATTATTCATATTGTGCCTCCTATATATTTTTATCACTTCTGTAAAAAGTTATGTTTGTCTGTTATTTTAACATATAGACTGCAGGAAATAAATATTAAAAGAAATAAAAATTGAACAGAATAAACAGACAGGGCTGACCTTGGTTATATCAAAGACAAACCTAATGAGTTTACCCTTGTTATACCCAAAAAGCAACCCTATTATAACATAAAAAAGTATTGACATATCAGCTCATTAAATACAGACTTTACTTTGTTAGTATTTCTTTATTGACAAACACAGCTTTTTTTACATTTGTTATTTTTGCAAATTACAACAGCCTGCTGAGTAATTTTATGTAATATTTTGTAAAACAGTTCTCTTTCATGCTCTGCTATACCCGATGTCACCTCTTTAGTCCAACCTGAAATAATCTCCAGTGTTTTTGGAATCATTTCAATTGCCTTCTGAGTAGGAAAAACCAAAAAGGAACGGGCATCATCTGGATTTACCGTCTTTGATACAAAACCATTTTTTTTCAAAGGAATCAACGCTTTTGCAACGGTACTTTTATCCATCCCTAGTTCTTTACATAAGTCAGCCTGTGTCATTCCTCCATTATTATAGAGAAGTTTTAGCAACCTTGACTGTGCATAGGAAAGTCCGATTTTCATGAGTCTCTCATTTAGATCCATATTCATTTTTCGATGCAACAAAGATATCATTTTTGGAAGATCCATACTTAATATCCTTTCATATTTTACTAATTGCCCGGATACTCTTCCGGATTCTTTTATTGCCCGGTGGAGGAAATGGTTTAATCTCTTAAATTCTTTTAGTCCGCTAATTATTTTACCAACAAATATAGCGGCAACAATTGTACCAATTCCCACTTGAATGAATTTTTGATATAAAATCCATGAGCCAATAACTGCAATTACAGTCAATAAACTATCAAAAACAATTTTAACCTTTCCATATTCCTTATTATACCTCATAGATATTACTTTTACCAACGCATCTTGAGGAAGCATAAGGAAATTAGCTTTAAGCATAGTAAATACACCCAAACCAAGAGTAACTATTCCCAAACCACAATAAAGGATCTGTGTCCAGAATATCCCGTCAGGAAAGATAGCAACTATATTTGCTGTTAAATCAACAAATAAAGCATATATAATAGTGACAACTAACTGCATAAAATAGGAAGGTTTAAATTCCTTTTTTAAAATAACAATTTGAGCTAAAAAGAATAAACTCAGTAAAATTGCCATTCCCGTCCCTGTAGATATTTTAAAATGTGGACTAAACACTGCAGGACACACACCAACTGGAGTTGCGCCAAGTCCTGCTTTTATAGAAAAACTTACACCTAGGGATGAAAGGAATAGACCTATTAACATTACTACTGCTTTTCTTGAAATTATTTTTACTTTGTCATGAATTTTGGTTTTGTTATGAATTTTTATGTCATAAATTTTTACGATTTTCCATACCCCCTATAAAAATTTTGATTTTCATTCCTTTTCTCTGCTTTTTGAAGTGTCATAATGGTCTTTAACCCGGAGCCTGGTCATTGCCCGTGCCAAGTGTCCCTGAGCAACACGATATTCTTGTTTGCTTTTGCTATGCAAAATTTCCTCTCTTGCTATTTCTGCCGCACGTCTTGCCCGATTGGCATCAATATCCTCAGGACACTCTGCCGAGTCAACCAGCACCAAAACTTTATTATTCTCTACTTTTACAATACCGTGAGAAACTGCTGCAACCTTCATTTCTTCTCCAGGTGGTCGGTAAAATAACGCCCCAGGAATTACAGCAATAATAATGTTACTATGATTAGCCATAATACCATATTTGCCCTCTGGAGTGGGAACAATCAAAGACTCACATGAACCTGCATAAAAAAGTTTGTCTACAGCTAAGATATTCATGTAAAATGTATTCATAGTTATTTCTCACATCCTATCTCTTCGGCTTTTTTCACCACATCATCAATTGTTCCCACATTGAAAAATGCAGCTTCCGGGTAAGTATCCATTTCTCCATTTATAATTGCTTTAAAGCTTCTTATTGTTTCATGCAGCGGCACATAGACTCCAGAAACTCCCGTAAATTTTTCTGCCACATGAATTGGTTGTGATAAAAACCTTTGTATTCTTCTAGCACGGGTTACAACCTGTCTATCCTCATCCCCCAATTCATCCATTCCTAAAATTGCAATTATATCTTGTAGTTCATTGTATTTTTGAAGTATTTCCTGAACCTGTCTTGCAGTTTTATAATGCTCATCCCCCACAATATCTGGTTCTAAAATACGAGAGGTTGATTCAAGAGGATCAACAGCAGGATAAATACCCTGCTCTGCAACTTTTCGGCTTAATACCGTGGTGGCATCAAGATGCGTAAAGGTTGCAGCCGTTGCTGGATCCGTCAAATCATCAGCAGGTATATAGACTGCCTGAACTGAAGTAATAGATCCACTTTCTGTGGAAGTAATCCTTTCTTGCAGCTGTCCCATCTCCTCCGCCAAGGTAGGCTGATATCCTACTGCGGAAGGCATATGCCCCAGCAAGGTAGAAACTTCGCTTCCTGCCTGTACAAAGCGGTAAATATTGTCAATAAACAATAGTACGTCCTTTTTCTCACAATCTCTAAAATATTCTGCCATGGTTAGCCCAGAAAGACCTACCCGCATTCTAACACCTGGAGATTCATTCATTTGTCCAAATACCAGTGCAGTTTTTTTTGCAACCCCACTTTCCTGCATTTCTGTCCAAAGCTCATTTCCTTCACGACTCCGTTCTCCAATGCCAACAAAAATAGAATATCCCCCATGCTTCATAGCAACGTTGTGAATAAGTTCTTGTATTAAAACTGTCTTACCAACACCAGCTCCACCAAACAAACCAATTTTCCCGCCTTTTGGGTAAGGTCCCAGAAGATCTATAACTTTAATTCCCGTTTCTAAAATTTCAGACGAGGGATGCAGCCTTTTAAATGAAGGAGCTTTTCTATGGATTTCCCATCTTGTTTCGGTATCTAAAATAGGAGGGCCACCGTCAATTTCCTCTCCTAACACATTAAACATCCGACCTAAGGTACATTCTCCCACTGGGACACGAACACCACTTTTGGTTGCCTTTACCTTCATATTGCGCGCAAGATTTTCACTTTCGCCAAGCATAATACAACGAACTGTATTTCTTCCCACATGTTGTGCCACTTCCATAACACGTTCTTTACCGTTTACAGTTACAGTAAGAGCCTCTCTTATTTTAGGTAAATGCCCGTTCTCAAATTCTACATCTATAACAGAACCAGATACTTGTATAATTTTTCCTGAGTTCACGGCTACAACACCTCCTTTTCACGTTTTCTTTTCTGCGCTTTTGCACCAGCTATTACCTCCGTTACTTCTTGTGTAATGGCTGCCTGGCGCATCTGATTATATTGAAGAGTAAGAGACTCTAAAATCTTTTCTGCATTTTTATTTGCTGAGTTCATAGCTGTCATGCGAGCACTTTGTTCGCTACAAAAACTACTAATCAGGACACTGTAAATAAAACCAGATAATAAGCTTTTTGCCATATTTCTCAAAATATCCCTAATCGAAGGATAAAACTCAAAAGGTGCAGACTCTTCTGCTTCAACTTTATTATTTGTAAAAGATAGAGGCTGCCTTGGGCAAACGGGCAAAAGGCGGGTGGACTTCACTTTTGTAGTCAGACTGTTTTCCAGTTTAGTATAAACTACAAAAATTTTATCCAGTTCCCCTTTTTCAAATAAGTCCAAAAGCGTAGCACTAATAGCTCTTGCCCTTTCCATTGTTGGATTTTGTGCCGTATATAAAAAGTCTTTGACAACAGGCCCTTGCTGGCGTAAAAAAAATCGCCTTCCATATTCCCCAACAACAAAAAGTTTAGTATTTGAATGCTCAGATATAAGCTTTTGAGTTTCTTTAATTACACTTTTATTGTATGACCCTACTAGTCCTCTATCTGCAGTAATTACTAAAACGCCATAAGTTCCGTCAAAAGCTTCCTTCTCGTCTGCAGATTGGAAATATCTGCTTTCCACATTCTCCAGTGCTTGAAATATAGGTTTTACCTCACTGCGCAATGCTTCAAAATAAGGCATTGTGGAGTCTAATTCTTTTTTTGCTCTTTTCATCTTAGCTGAAGCAATCATGTACATGGCATTTGTAATTTTCCTTGTGTCATGAATACTTCTAATCCGGTTTTTAATTTCTTTAGCATTATTCATTTATTCATCACCACCGCTATAAACCTCATTTAAATATTCCCGTGCAAATCTCACAATTTCTTCTTTAATTTCCTCGCCAAATTCTCCAGTTTCAATTTTCCTGATTATATGCGGTGCCTGTTTTTCAATATAACTGAGGAACCCATGCTTAAACTCTCCGATTTTTTCAGGAGAAATACCTTGCATTACACGGTTTAGTGCTGCCACTAAGATAATAATTTGCTCATACTGTTTCATTGGCTGGTGTTTTCCTTGTCGCAGCACTTGCATAAGACTATGCCCGTAGTCCAATTGCCGTCTTGTGATATCATCCAAATCACTGGCAAACTGCATAAATACCTCCATCTCCTGATACTGAGCTAATTCTAAGCGGAGAGTTCCTACAGCCAATTTCATTGCTTCTGTCTGTGCATCTCCCCCTACACGGGAAACAGACAGACCAATGTTCACAGCCGGACGCTGACCGGAAAAAAACAAATCGCTTTCCAAAAATATTTGTCCGTCTGTAATAGAAATAATATTCGTTGGTATATATGCTGAAACATCACCTGCCTGCGTTTCCACTATAGGAAGTGCAGTCATGCTACCCCCTCCCTTTTGGTCCGAAAGTTGTGCTGAACGCTCTAATAAGTGGGAATGAAGATAAAAAACATCACCTGGATAAGCTTCACGCCCTGGAGAACGCTCCAGCAAAAGACTTAAAGAACGGTATGAAGTAGCATGTTTGGTTAAATCATCATAAACAATAAGTACACGCTGCCCTTTATACATAAAGTATTCACCCAAGGTACAACCCGCATAGGGAGCAATATACTGAAGGGGTGCTGGAACGCTTGCTGATGCATTAACCACAATTGAATATTCCATTGCACCATGTTGGCGAAGAATGTCCACCGTCCGTGCAACAGTGCTTGCCTTTTGACCAATTGCCACATAAATGCAAATTACATTTTTACCCTTTTGATTAAGTATAGTATCCAGCGCAATTGTGGTCTTTCCCGTCTGACGGTCACCTATAATAAGTTCACGCTGTCCATGGCCAATAGGAAACAAAGAGTCAATTGCCAAAATCCCCGTTTCTAAGGGCTCACTAACAGGCTGACGATCTATAATACCAGGAGCTGGGGACTCAATTGGAAGATAGCCATCTGCTTTTATTGGTCCCTTCCCATCGATAGGGTTACCCAGTGCATCAATTACACGCCCTTTAAATTCATCCCCCACTGGCATTCCTGCAGACCTTCCAGTTCTTCTCACCATACTGCCTTCAACAACACTTTGGTCTTCATCAAATAGGATACAGTCAATTGCATCACGTTTTAGTTCCACAACCATTCCTCGCACACCAGAGGAAAAAATCACAATCTCACGATAAGTGACATTGCTAAGACCGCTTATAGTAGCGATCCCATCACCCACCGACAATACCGTTCCTATTTCCTGCTCTAATGCTTTTGGGGTCCAATTTTTTATTGTTTCTTTCATTAAAGGAATTATGTTGCCGCTTTCAGTTGTAAGTTGGCGTATTTCCTCTTTTAGCTGCTTTAATCTTCCCTTTAAACTCCAGTCGTACACAGAGTCTAGTTTCCAATTACTAGTATGATCGTCACCATCTACCCTTCCAACTTCTATGCGAAAACCATTGGATAACTCCCTATCCTCTTTCCACGTCAGTATTACATCGCTATTATATTTTTTCTCTAAAAAGCTAATCAGCTGTTGTCTTTGTGTATAACTTGGAGTCTCAGCACTATACAAAATTGCCTCGACCCTTATGACTTTGTTATCTATCTCAATTTCACTCCTTTTTTACAACATCTAAAAATTGGTCAAGTGCCTCCGATGCTGACTGTGCAAGTAACTTTTCTGTAGCAAAAATCGCCATATGAGTTATCTCCTGCTGTGCATCCTCTAAAATTTTTATACGTTCTTGCTGCGCGGCTTCCTTAGCATCTAAAAGTAGCTTTGCAGCTTGTTCTTTAGCATTTTGCAAAAGTTTATCAGCTGCTACCTCTGCTTCCTTAACAGCACATGCTTTTCTTCCTTCAATCTCTTTTTCAATATCCCCCAAACGCTCCTCATAGGATATCTTCAAATTTTCGGCTTGCTTTAATTTATCTATTGCTTCGTTGTCCAGTTTGTTATAATACCCCGCTCGTTCATCCATAAATTTCTTAATAGGGTTGTACAGCAACAAATACAATCCAAAAGTTAAAATTGAAAAGTTTAGTAAGTGTAAAAGTATCTGTTGCCAATCGATATTTAAAGGAATATTCATTTTGTGCCACCTCCTACAATACAAATATAATCATGATGGCAATAACTAAGGCATAAATAACAACTGTTTCTATAAATATAAGTCCTAAAAGTAAACTAGTTCTAATACTGTCTTTTGCCTCAGGCTGACGGGCAATACTTTCTGATGATTTTGCAATTGCAATTCCCATAGCGATTGCAGCCGCTACAGCACCAAGACTGATGGTGACAGCAGCAGAAATTGCTTTAGCATTTGTAGAATCCATTGAACCGCCAGTCACTGCTTCCTCTGCCACACCTTGCACTTCAGCGGGAGCGGCATATGCGAAAGTATAAGCAGAAACAACAAATAACACCAAAATACAAAATAAAACTTTTTTTAGAAAAACTGAATTTTTAATTGTCATGACCTCCTAACAGCAGGCGTTTGCCTGTATATTTCATTTTTTCGTGGTTTAGATACTTCACCGTAAGAAGATGCTGTAAGCATAATCAAAACATATGTCTGAACTAAAGCATGTACTAAGGTAAATAATACACCTATTATAATTGGTATACCAAAGCTAAGGTACAGGGAGTAATAAACCAGCTCGGTTACCAGTACTCCACTGAGCATTGACCCAAACAGGCGAAAGCTCATAGATAGAGGCATTGAAAAATCTTTTAATGCAGTTCCCAGTCCTCTTAAGCCATTTGTCAATATACCTCCAGACAAAATCACAGTATACGACAGGCAGCCTAAAGCAATTGCCCCATTTATATCCGAAAGAGGTGCTGGAAGGGTGATGGAGTGCCCCGTTGTGGTAATAGCTTGAAAGCCAAGTAGTTCAAACAGGGTTCCAAAAAATATATACATACCTGCACCAAAGATATAGGCCCCCAAAAACCCATTGCGATGCGGACTGTTCTTTTTGGCAAATTTATCAAACAACCCCACCATTTCCTCTAATATCAATTGGAATTTGCCGGGGATACGTTTGAATTTAGGAATTGCAAACAGCCGTATAATTAATGCAAAAGTCAGCATAATTGTTGTAACAATAGCTGCTGAAATAAGTCCTGGATTAACATCCATTATTCCAAAAAGACTTATTTTATTTACATCATGCATTACGGCATCCCGCATCATTTCTGTAACTGTTTCATGCTTTTCAGCCTGGTTGTTTGTAAGTAAAACTCCAACAAACAAGACCAATATAATACTTAGCCATCCCACAATGACTTTTGTCCTTTTGTTTTTAATCCTAAGTACCTCCTTTCCCTTCAAAACTTCTCTTTATCCCTTGATAAATTAAAGAATTAAGTAACAATCACCATAATTACACCCTTTATTTAGTTGGTTTGCCAACCATTCGGGCATAAAAATAGACAACACGTCAGAACATACATAGCCCTAACTTGTTGACATGAAAATATTATACACATAAATTTTCCTCTTGTCAAATTTACAAGTATTGGAATTGTTTCCACTAAAAAGCAGACTTTCATAGCCTGCTTTTTTATCGTGAAAAAACATTAGCTGGAATATTGCTCCCACAATAAATACATGTTGAGGACCCCTTTTTCATCTTCTTGCCACATTTAGGACATGCTATAGGGGGTTCTGGCTTTACTCTTCCATCTAACACTCCATCTCTTAGGTCTATCTCTCTTACCTTTTTAACTAAATCTTCATCTGTAAGACCGACTTTCTCTTTTAAAAGCTCCCATATAGCCTCTGATATTATCATCTGTCTTTCAATAGGATCTCTTCCAGGATTTATTGCATCTTTCATAAAATCGCTCATTACTCTTGCCCCCTTGTATATTTTTATAAGTTAAAATAATTATATCACTAATTTGCTTAAATTTACCTCTATTTTTTTTAAATTTAATTTGCCAACCTTTTGATTTAATTTCTTTGGGATCCATCGCCATGTTTTACCACACCATATTTCTAGTTATCTTAGTAAATTATAATATTGGAATTGCCATATTTATACTCATATGATAAACTTAAAAATACTAATTCAAGGTTATATTCAGTCTATCTGGAGGAATTTATGGACACAGTGGAAATATTTCAACAAAAACTTAAAAAATACAATGAAGATTTAAAAAGTTTGATTATTAAAAAAGAAAGATATAGCACCGTAAGACTTATTACCTTTTTGCTAGGTATAATTACTACTAGTTTAACATTTTATGAAGTGGGAACGGCACAAGGTTTTAGCATAGCATTAGTTTGGATTATACTTTTTATTTTTTTGGTGGTAATGCATGAAAAGGTAATTGATAAGGAAAAAATAGCCAGCAATATGGTGAAAATCAACCAAAAATATATTGAGAGAATAAATGGAGAATGGGTAAAATTCGAAAATAATGGACATCAATATTTAGATCCTGATCATATCTATGCAAAAGATCTTGATATTTTCGGACATACCTCTCTTTTTTCTTGGATAAATACAACCAATACTTTTTTGGGAAGGCAAATTCTTAAAAAACTTTTAGAATGTCCTAACAAAAATAAGAAGGATATTTTAAAAAGACAAAATGCTGTTAGTGAGCTTGCAAAAAAGATTGATTTTTGTCAAAAAATTGAGTGCGAGGGAATGGGGGTTGACGGGATCAGCCACGATCCTTCAAGTCTTTTGGAATATTCAGAGAATAATAGTAAGTTGTTTTCAAAAAGTTGGATTGAATATATTTTTTATGTCTTGCCATTTTTAACTATATTATCAATGGTTATTTGTTTTATTGGGAAAACACTATCCCTATGGATACCTTTTGTGCTTATTATTATTCAAGCTTTGATAAATTTAGTTAGATTATGGAAGGTGATGGTGGTTTTAAGGTCTCTTAGCAGCTATAAGGGAAGAATTAAAAGTTATCAAAAGATATTAAAGATAATTGAAGATGAGAAATTTGAAGATCCCTATCTTTTAGAATTGCAGTCCCACCTTTCTTATAATAATAAATGGGCTTCAACACAGATAAAAGATTTAGAGAAAATTGTTGAGGCATATGACGCTATGAATAATGATATATTAGCCATTATATCAAATCTATTTTTGTTTTGGCATTTCCATTGCGTTTTTGCTTTAGAAAACTGGAGAGCCAGTTCTGGTAAGTCAATAAGGCAATGGCTTGAAACTATAGGAATGTTTGAGGCATTAGGCAGTATTGCTGTTATATCCCAAACTAATCCTCATTGGATTATGCCTTCTTTTAATGATAAAAAAGTATTTATAGATGCTCATAATATGGGACACCCTTTGATAAATCATAAGCAAAGGGTGAATAATAGTATAAATATAGACCAATCCATATGTATTATAACTGGTTCTAACATGTCTGGTAAAACAACTTTTTTAAGAACCATAGGTATTAATCTGGTTATTGCTTATGCTGGAGGTGCGGTCTGTGCGAAAAAGTTTGACACGTCTATAATGGATATATATACATGCATGAGAGTTTCAGATGATTTAAGCAAGGGTATTTCAACCTTTTATGCAGAGTTATTAAGAGTAAAAATGATAATTGAAGCATCTAAGGAAAAAAAGCCTATGATTTTTTTAATTGATGAAATGTTTAGTGGAACAAATTCTATGGATAGAATTGCAGGAGCAAAAAATGTATTGTTAAACCTTTCAAGAGAGTGGATTGCTGGTCTTATTTCTACCCATGATTTTGAACTATGTGCTCTTGAAAAGGATAGTAAAGGAAAAATTAAAAATTTTCACTTTTCTGAAAGGTATAAAAATAATATGATAGAATTTGACTACAAATTGAAAAATGGACAGTGTACTACTACAAATGCAAAGTATCTTATGAAAATGGTAGGTATTGAAATTAGAGATTAGAGTTTTTTAGTACATGAAAAATGCTAAATTATTTACCTCTTTGATCAATATGGAGGAAGCATTCTCCTGATAATATAAAACACTTTACAGAATATGGAAATAAATAAATGTTCTTTTGCAAGTCTTCAGGAATTCCTTCTACCGTTACACTTCCTCCTAAAATACTACCTAAAATAGCTGCTGTAGTATCAGTATCACCACCACATCGGAAATTGTTTGTTCAACATTACAAATAGATTATTCTTTTCCATTCTATAGGCTATCTTCCCACGTACTCTGAAAACATGTTTTCGTCAAGTGTTTTCCATGTTATTTCTTCCCCTTTTTTGATCTCTGCTGTTGCTCCCACCTTTTCCTCTTTTTCCGAAATCAAAGCCAACATCTTATCTGGCGTAATAAATGGTACCTTTGCCTCATCAAAGATTTCTTTATATATACTGTTCGTATAAAGGTTCTCATCCTTGATGGGATTCATATTATTGTCATAAACATAAAATGTATAGTAACACTCTTTATTGCCAACTTCAACTGAATTAGTCGCTTTTTCATTATTATTAAAACATATGGTATATAACTCAATTTCATCTCCTATTCCCTTCATCTCCGCCACTATAGGAATCTGCCCTAGCTTGTCTGACCAAGCAAGCTGATTAATATCAAGCTCACTTTCAATAGATACAATAAACTGCCAGTTACCATCTTTGTCAATTAGACCATAATCGTTACTATAATTGCTAGCTCCATTGCTCCCACCAGATTGATAATATCCATATTCATTCATTGTGGAATCGCTCCTAGCCCAAGTCTCGTAATAATAACAAAGAGATAGTTTTTCATCGATATATTTTATGATATAAACAAGAGTACTATCATCATACTCTTCATAAATGTCCATGCCATTAAAGCGAAGAGCCAATTCGTTTACTCCATCCTTACCACAATCGATATAGCTATAATCTATATATTTAATTTTCTTATTTGTAAAGTTTTCAAAATAATTTGCTGTAACTATGTCTAGTACTTCCGAAAATGTATATTCACTTTCCTTTTTGTATAAAGCTTCACCCATATCATCTTTTGGCATAAAACGGTCAAAAGATACCTTCATTTCATTTCTCATAAATTTCTCATAAGCTTCCATAGAGTGTTGCTCTAAATTGAAGGTTGGTTCTATTGTTGTAGATTCTTCTATAGTATGGGTAATAGTAGGAGTTTCTGTAATACCCTGAGTCATTGACGGTGAAATGGTTAAGTTTTTAGTATTATCAACACTTTCGGATTTTTTACATCCACTAATCATTAAAAATGACGAAATTAATAAAATAATAATCAACAATTTATTCTTTTTCACTTTAATCTTTTCTCCTCTCCATAATCCTGTCCATAAAACTTCTATAAATTATCATTTTTATATTTCTTTCTATATTCTATAAAACATTTATAATACCTCTCCAATTCTTCAATTTCTAATTTATATAAGTCTTTAATCTCTGTAAACTGTTTTCTTTCAACTTCAGTATCAAAGTAACTATCCTCCAAGGTGTTTAAAAACATATAAAAATATTCACATTCTTTTTTTGTTGTTTGTGTCCCATCTGAACTGAGAGTATTGCAGCCTTTTCTTTGCTTGTATAAAGATCTAAACACATTACAGATTCCCCCTTAAAATTTTTAAGACTACAAAAGCCTACTTAGCGTCCACGGATGGCTGCGGTTGTTTTGACCTTAAAATAACCAACATTTTGGCCTGTATATCTTGAAATAATGTCTTTATAAATCTAAAAGATATTTTTAAAGACATTATTCAAGAACTTCTAGAAGCAGAACTTGAAGCGAAATTAGGGTATCTTTATCTGATTAATATTAATTCATTATGTCGGATAATATCTAAACTTTATAAAGCTCATACTTCAATGTATCTTTACTATAAAACTTCAAAGTCTCAATGATTAAATTTTCCAATTCATTTATATTATTAGAATGGAAAAATATATCCATATGGTCAGAAGGTGAAATAATAATTTTGGAATCTTTGAGCAATATTTGCATGAAGCTATCATATTTAAAAACGGACTCAAGAAATAATTCTAATATTCTATCATCCTTATCAACTAATAAGGCTCCTTTCCAGTTATTAGTTATCAAGTAATTATCTAATAACATTCCTAATTCTGGTGCCTTTGTTTTATTAACAACCCATTTATCATTGTATTTTATTATAATACAATTTTTATCTGATACCTTATCAAGAATTCTTTTTATAAATTCAATGAGAATTTTCATTTCATGTTCAAATAATTCAAATTGATTATTAAAACTTAGGTCACTATATGTCACTAACTCAAAAGAATTATCAAATTTAACAATTATTTCACTATTATCCTCTGTACTTAACTCATCAAAATTATAGAATTTCATCATTTTCTTAATGTGGTCTGTCCTGATTAAACTGGACATGCAATTACGTTAGTTTACTACCTCATTCTCAAAATTCCTCTGTCTTTCGTTAGGTCAATTGTTTATTTCCGGAGTGCCC
>FZPS01000169.1_pt52 | contig 61865 bp, 59 predicted proteins | sample 1817821 | NCBI WGS metagenome assembly FZPS01 (sample SAMEA104158645, study PRJEB21678) | metagenome | place: Germany | collected 2015-04-21 | reverse complement strand
TCTCACTTCTCTCATCCCACTTCTCACATCCCGCTTCTCACATCTCACATCTCACATCTCGCATCCCGCTTCCCACATCTCGTTTCCCACTTCTCACATCCCATATCCCGCTTCTCGCTTCTCATATCTCACATCCCATTTCTCACTTCTGACTGCGGCTCTCTTTTTTTGCTGTTGTATTTACATGCATTTCAACTGTATAATAAACCTTGGATGTGATTGATGTTGAAAAAAGTGGGAGTTGTGGTTAACAAGGATAGAGATATCGGTTATAACCACACCAAAATCATTATTGATGCCCTATATTATAAGGGGTTTACGCCCATTGTATCTCCGGAGGTCAAACGGTATGCCGGCCATTGTGCAGTTGCCTCCAGCAACATCTATAAGGACTCTGACTTCATTATTTGTGTCGGCGGTGACGGTACATTTTTAAGCACTGCCAGAGCTGCCTATGAGTACCGGATTCCGATTCTGGGGATCAACAGAGGCTCTGTTGGTTTCCTTGCCGAGGTTGAGACCAGTGATATTCAGCTGGCTGTTGAGAAAATGGCTTGCGGGGAAATTACTGTCCAATCCCGGATGGTACTGGATGCTCGCGTTATCAGGGATGGTGAAACGGTCTTTAGGGATATTGCCATCAACGATGCGGTTGTTTCCCGGGTTGCCGTTTCCCGGATACTGAGACTCAAGGTGAATATGGATGACAAATACGTGGATTCTTTTCCCGGCGATGGAATCATCGTATCCACCCCTACAGGCTCCACCGCATACTCCCTGTCGGCAGGAGGCCCTATAGTACAGCCTGATATGCGGCTCATGATCACTACTCCCATATGCCCTCATATTCTGTATTCCAGGTCGTTCATAACATCCGAGGACAGGGTAATCCGCATCACCTTCGGTGATGATGGTGAGATGCAGGCTATGCTCACCATGGACGGGCAAAAGGGTACGGAACTGTTTCCCGGAGATCTTGTGGAGGTTAGGGCGGCTGCTCAGGATGTTCTCTTTGCATCAGTCACCAATGTCAACTTTTACGATGTGCTTCGGGCTAAGATACATGGATGCTAGCCAATACTATTTTTAGGAGGATATTAAAGTGAAGTATAACAGACATGCAAGAATCCTCGACATTATTGATAAATACGAAATTGAGACACAGGACGAGCTTGCGGAAAAACTCAGAGAACTGGGGATGGATGTGACCCAGGCCACCATTTCCCGTGATATCAAGGAGCTTCGTCTGGTTAAGGTTCTCTCCCCCAGTGGGAAATACCATTATTCATCCATGAACCGTGAATCGTCCAATACCGGTGAAAGGTTAATGGTTATTCTGAAGGAAGCCTTTGTTTCATGCGATTATGCCAACAACATTCTGGTTGTCAAAACGCTTCCTGGAATGGCTCAGGCAGTGGGCGAGATTGTTGATTCACTGGGATGGAATGACGTGGTGGGCACCATAGCCGGCGATAATACTCTGATGATTGTATGTCGCGCCGAAAAGATAGCTGAGGATCTGATGGAAAAATTCACACGCATGGTGAGGGGAGTGTCATAACCCATGCTGCTCCAGTTGGAGATAGAGAATATTGCCATTCTTGAGCGTCTGAATATAACCCTGGAGTCGGGCTTCAATGTTCTGACAGGGGAAACCGGCGCCGGCAAATCAATCTTAATTGATTCCATTAATGCGCTTCTGGGCTCTCGGGTATCAAGGGAACTCATCCGTTCAGGCACGGAAAAAGCCACCGTTCAGGGGCTTTTTTCTAAACCGTCAAACCTTGACCCCATCCTGCAGGAATATGGCTTTGATACCGGCGATGACGATACCCTGCTCATCTCCCGTACTATAACCGAATCAGGAAAAAACATATGCCGGGTCAACGGAAATCTTGCGACTGTGGCAATGCTCAGAGCAATTGGACAATACCTCATCGATGTTCATGGTCAGCACGACAATCAATCCCTCTTGAGGGTCGAGACCCATATTCATCTTCTGGATCTTTTCGCCGGTGACAGGCTCATTGCTGTCAAGTCCTCATACCAGCAGGAGCTTGAGGATCTAAAAGAACACCAGACAAGGCTCAGGTCTCTCACAGGCGAGGGCAAGGAGAGGGAGAGACTCATGGATACCCTCAGATTCCAGATTGAAGAGATCAGCCAGGCCGCTCTATATGAGGGCGAGGATGAGGAACTGGAGAAAAGAAGCAGAATTCTGGCTCATGCTGAGGACATCATAAACGCTTTCAACACAGCATACCAGGCCATCAGAGGGGAGGACGACCATGATGCCGGCGCCCTGGATAAGGTACAGTCGGCGCTTGATTCCATAAGAAGGGTTGAAAGTATAGACGCTTCCTATGCATCCATCTGTTCTTCCCTTGAAGATATTGACGAGAGGCTGAGCGATATTTCGAGGGAACTCCGCCGCATCAGGGATGGCACTGAATATGATCCCAGACTCCACAAAGATACTGAGGAGCGAATCAGCCTGATACAAGGACTTAAGAGGAAGTACGGTGAAACCATACCCGAGATACTGGCTTTCGGGGAAGATGCCGCCAAAAGGCTGGATGAGCTGGAGAATAATGAGGAATTGATTGAATCCATAAAGGCAAAGATAAAAACCATTGAGGCCAGCCTGACTGAAAAATGCCGGCAAATGAACAGTTTACGGGCTGAGGCGGCAGAACGGCTTGCTGAAGGCATCATGAAAGAGCTTGCCGAACTGGAAATGCCAAAGACCGTTTTCAAGGTTGCAGTCAACAGCGTGCCGGAGCTGGGCTTTACGGCAGATGGAACAGATCAGGTGGAATTTCTGATCTCACCCAATCCCGGAGAACCCTTAAAACCCCTCTCAAAAATCGCTTCAGGGGGCGAGATGTCCAGGGTCATGCTCGCTGTTAAGGCCATGCTGGCAGATATGGACAGCATTCCCACCCTGATCTTTGACGAGATTGATACGGGGGTCAGCGGCAAGGCCGCATCCAGTGTGGGAGAAAAGCTCAAGACTCTTGCCCATAAGCATCAGGTGCTGTGCATTACACATCATGCTCAGATCGCAAGTCTTGCCCATCATCACATCCTCATTACCAAGAAGATCCAGGGAGAGCGAACCGTTACCATGGTTCATCAGCTTAAGGGACAGGACAGGGAGGATGAGATTACGAGGCTTCTATCAGGGGAGCATGCCACCGATGCGGCAAAAAAACTGGCACGGGAATTGCTCGGACAGGGAAAACAATAAGAACAAAGAGGGTTACCAAATGATCATAAAAAAAGCAGAACATGTTATCAGTGCGGCAGGGCCGTCCCAATACCCCAACACGGGGTTCCCGGAGATTGTGCTGGCCGGCCGGTCCAATGTGGGAAAGTCATCTCTTATAAATGCCCTTGTCAACCGCAAAGGTCTTGCCAGGGTGGCTAATACTCCTGGAAAGACCCGCATCATAAACTTCTATAATGTAAATGATGCCCTTATGATTGTGGATTTGCCGGGTTATGGCTATGCAAAGGTTTCGGCAGCCGAAAAGGAATCCTGGGGTAAGCTTGCTGAGACTTATCTTACCACCAGAAAACAGCTGAAAATGATTATTTTGTTGGTTGATATCAGGCATGAGCCCACCCGGGATGATCAGGTCATGTTCCGGTTTATCAGGGAATCCGGCAGAAAGTGTGTCGTGGTTGCCAACAAGGCTGACAAAATCAGAAGATCGGAACTGAAGAAGCATATAGATAAGATAAGGGCGACGCTGAATCTGGATGGAAGCATTGAGATTCTGCCTTTTTCAGCTCTCAAAAAGACAGGAGTCGAGGCCCTCTGGCAGAAGATCGAAGAGACCCTGCAATTGTGATTTGAGTCTTGCCCAATATTTATTATTCTGGATCGGAAGTAGGGGTTTATTATGAATGCGGAAATTATTGCGGTCGGTACCGAACTGCTCATGGGGCAGATAGCCAATACAAATGCCCAGTACCTGTCGTCACGTCTGGCGGATCTTGGTATAAATGTCTATTATCACAGCGTTGTGGGAGACAATCCCGGACGCCTGAAGGTCTGCCTGGAACAGGCTCTGGAAAGATCGGACATTGTGATTACCACTGGCGGGCTTGGGCCTACAAAGGATGACCTGACCAAGGAAACTATCGCAGAGGCTTTGGAATTGCCCCTGGTTATACATCAGGAGTCCCTGGATTACATCAGATGCTTTTTTGAGAAGCAGCACCGCCGTATGTATAATAACAATGTCAAACAGGCCTATCTTCCTTCAGGATGCAAAGTCATTCCCAACCATAACGGTACTGCCCCCGGCTGTATTGTCCAAAAGGGAGGAAAGACTGTGGTCATGCTGCCCGGTCCTCCCAAAGAGATGATCCCCATGTTTGAGGACACGGTTTTCCCCTATTTCGAGGGGAAAACCCATTATATTATTGGATCAAGAGTGGTTAAAGTCTTCGGTATCGGTGAATCTGAGATGGAAATGCGGATCATGGATTTGGTGGAGCAGCAGACTAATCCCACCATTGCCCCCTATGCGGGCGCAGGAGAGATCAGTCTGCGGGTAACAGCCAAATGCCATACCCGGGATGAAGTTGAGGCATTGATTGCTCCCGTGGTTGAAAGAATCCGGGAGAGATTGGGTTCCCATGTCTATTCCGATACTGGAGAGACATTGGAGGAGGTTGTTTTGAGGCTCTTGTCAGAAAGGAGATGGACCCTTTCCACAGCTGAATCCTGTACTGGCGGAATGCTGGCCTCCAGGCTTATTGATGTCCCCGGTGCATCCCGGGTATTTGACCGGGGGCTTGTGACTTACTCCAATGCGGCCAAGGTTCAGGAATTGGGAGTGAGTCAGAAGACATTGGATGCATGGGGTGCTGTCAGCAGAGAAACGGCCAAAGAGATGGTGGAAAAGTTGGTAGAGAGAACAAAAACCACTGCGGGTCTTGCCATTACCGGAATTGCGGGGCCGGACGGGGGAACACCAGAAAAGCCTGTAGGCCTTGTGTATGTGGCAGCAAGCCTCAATGGGAGAATTGAGTCACTGCAGCTTAACCTGCGTGGAAACCGGCAAAGGGTGCGCACCGTTTCATGTCTTCATGCCCTTGATCTGTTGAGAAAAATGCTTCTCGGTACCTGACAAAAATGATATAGTGGATAAAGACCTGCCAAACGCAGTTTTTATCTGCATAATAAAACACGGGAGACGTTTATGGATCGACTCGAGAGAAACAGGAGGCTGACAGGTGCTGCGGCCATCGTGATGTTCGCCACCTTCATGAGCCGGATAACCGGTTTTTTACGAACACTTCTCATCTATACCAGAATGCGGCCCGGCGGCTATTCTGATGAGTTTCTCATGGCTTTTACTCTCCCGGACACTATTTACGATCTTCTGGCAGGAGGAGCCATTGCGGCAGCCCTGATACCCGTTCTCTCCTCTTATATCACAAGGGGAAAGGAACGTATAGGATGGAAAGCCGTAAGCACATTCATGAACCTCACCATTGTGTTCATGGTGATCCTTGAGGTTGTTTTCTTTATCTGGACCGATGAACTATTGAGCGTACTGGCGGCGGGGTACAATGAGAGCAGCAGCGGGGACAAAACTCTGCTCGTTGATCTGACGAGGATTCTTCTTCTATCGGCCCCTTTCATGATGCTTGCCGGGCAGTGCAATGGTATACTAAATTCCTATAAAAGATTTGCTGTTGCCGCCTTCGGCCCGGTTATCTATAATATTTCCACTGTCATCAGCATTGCCATATTCGGGGCGGTAAGCCCGAAGGCTACGGCCTGGGGTGTGGTGGCCAGCGCAGCTCTGTTCTTTTGCATACAGATGGCGGCAACCATAAGGCATTTCAGTCTCTATCAGCCCCGTTTGCATCTTAACAGCAAAGCCTTCAGAAAAATGTTTAATCTGGCCATTCCCTCGCTTCTATCATCCTTCATTCTGGAACTGAATCTGATGATATCCAGGGGCTATGCCACATTTTTCGATGAAGGCATGCTGACCCTTTTAAATAATGCCAACCGAACCTGGCAGCTTCCTTTGGGGATATTCGCCCAGAGCATCGGCATAGCCATGCTGCCCACTCTGTCCGAGCATTATGCCTCAAATAACGGGGACGAGTTTTCGAAGGTTCTTAATAAGGGGATCAGGGTTGTATTCCTGCTCTCTCTGCCTACCTCGCTCTTTATGATGATTCTCAACCAGGACATCATGAGGGTTCTTTTCAAGTGGGGTGATCTTTCGGAAGGTGATGTCCTGTATGGGGGAGTCTGTCTTTTAGCCTATGCATCAGCACTGATCTTTGCTTCCATGACTGCACTTCTCAACAGAGCATTTTATTCCATACAGGACAGCAGAACTCCGCTTTTCAGCGGTTTTGTCGGGATTGCAGCCAACTTTTTATTCAACTGGTTTTTCAGAAGCTTTACTCCAATAGGCATTGCAGGCACGGCTCTGTCCTATTCCATGGCATCGGTTGTAAATATGAGCGTTCTTGTTTTTGCCTTCCACAGGAAGACAGGCATACACATCATTTTTGAGAATGGCCGATACGCTCTGCGCTCGCTGATGGCTACCGTTCCCTCGGGTGCTGCCATACTTTTACTTTCTCTGCTGATAAGGCCTAATACTGACTCAAAGCTGAGCCAGATTGTGTGTATTTCGATACCTCTGGCAGTAGGTCTTTCAATATTCTGGTATCTCTGTATGAAGATCAGGATTCCGGAAATAGATACGGTGAACAAAATGGTCTTATCGGGTCTTAAACGGGTAAAATCCATGTTCAGCAGGCGTGAGCCGACTGATGTAATAAAATGAAATAAAAGTGTAAAATTGTGACAATTAGGTATTGACTTATAAGAATCTTTAGCATATAATAAGAACAAATGTTCGGCAAAGGAGGCAAGGATCCATGGATGAAAAGAAAAAGGCATTGGAACTTGTAATGAACCAAATAGAAAGACAGTTTGGTAAGGGTGCAATCATGAAACTGGGGGAGGTCTCCCATGTGAACACCGATGCCATATCCACCGGGGCACTATCCCTGGATATAGCCCTTGGGGTTGGTGGGCTTCCCAGAGGAAGAATAATTGAAGTATTTGGTCCCGAATCATCGGGTAAAACAACAGTGGCGCTTCATGCCGTAGCAGAAGCACAGAAAGCGGGAGGGGATGCTGCCTTTATCGATGCCGAGCATGCACTGGATCCTGTTTATGCCAAGAATCTGGGTGTGGATATCGATAACCTGATCGTATCCCAGCCCGATACCGGCGAGCAGGCCCTGGAAATCACCGAAGCATTGGTGAGAAGCGGCGCCATCGATATCATTGTAATCGACTCGGTAGCGGCACTGGTTCCAAAGGCAGAAATAGACGGAGAGATGGGCGATCAGTTTGTGGGACTTCAGGCGCGTTTGATGTCCCAGGCTATGAGAAAACTGTCGGGTGTGGTCAGCAAATCCAAAACGGTTGCTATTTTCATCAATCAGCTCCGCGAAAAGGTTGGCGTCATGTTTGGCAATCCGGAAACAACACCCGGCGGGCGTGCCTTGAAGTTCTATTCGTCGGTACGTTTGGATGTCAGAAGGGTTGAAACATTGAAAGACAATGGTGAGGCCGTCGGCAACAGAACCAGGGTAAAGGTAGTTAAGAACAAGGTGGCTCCTCCTTTCAAAGAAGCCGAGTTTGATATCATATATGGTCATGGCATATCCAGGGAGGGCTGTGTTCTCGATGTGGGAACCTCATTGGATATTGTTAAGAAAAACGGTGCATGGTTCTCATATGGTGATCAGAGGATTGGTCAGGGCAGGGAGAATGTAAAAAGGTTCCTGCGGGACAACCCTGAGATCATGAGAGAGATAGAGGAAAAAATTAAAGCTGAGTACGATAAGGCTTTTCTGAACAGTATAGAAGCCCATGCTGCCGATGAAGAAGCCTAAATAATTATGGGATGACAAAGAGGGGACGCTCTATTCGGTGCTTTTAGGAAAGTACCGAATAGAGCGTCCTTTTGCTGATATAAAAGCCATGTCCCGTACTTACGATTTATGCTATGATTATCTGTAGAAAAGAAACTAATAAGAGGCAGGTGGCCCTATGAAAATCACATCACGGGAAAAATCAAGAGATGGCCGGATGATAAGGATATTCCTGGATGACCGGTATGCCTTCAGTATCCCTGCCGGTGCCTATATGGCCAATCATCTCTATGAAAAGGATGAATTATCGGAGGAACAGGTTGCACATATCAAACAGAACGTGCTGGTTCAGAGCGCGAGAGAGCGGGCGGTCAACCTCCTGATGGCCAGAGACAGGAGCCAATACGAGATCAAAACCAGGCTTAAAAAGATAGGATACGATGAGGATATCGCAGAGAGGGTAGTGGAAGACCTTAAGACCATAGGATATATTGATGACAGCCGGTTTGTTCTCAAATATGCTGCGGACAGGGTCAGAACCAAAGCCCTGTCAAAAAAAGCCCTGAAATATGAACTGGAACAAAAGGGAATAGACAGGGATCTGATCGATATTGTCCTGAAGGAGTTTGAGCAGGACGAGGAAGAGATTGCGTTCCGGGCGGCCAAAAAGAGATTCGGCAAGTATGATCTGCATGATAAGTCCATAGAAGCCAAGGCCCTCAAATTTTTAATGCATAGGGGCTTTTCCTATGATACAGCCAGCGTAGTGATCAGGCGTTTACAAGGCAGAATTCTTGATTAAACCATTCGGTGCCATTATGGTAAAAACCCCACCAACTTCTAGTTGACACTATTTGATTTAATTTATATAATTATTGCATAAAAATAACATGGAATTTATAGGATGGTGTTCCATAATAAGAAGGGGTGGCGGAAAGATGCGGATTAAGCAATTCCTTTTGGGAAGAAAAGGCTTGAATACAGTTGAAGTGGTTGTCATACTGGCAGTTGTTCTGGGAATAGCCCTGATATTCAGAAAAGAGATAACGAGTTTTGTCAAGGAACTATTTGATGTTATTTTCAACCGCGATATTCCTATGGATCTTGACCCTACGAAAGCTACATAGGGGCCACTCCCCAAGGTAATAAGCAAACCCTGTAAAGGCTCTGGATATAAAGAAGATGATTATGGGATACCGAAGCATAGAAATTCAGTATCCCATATTTTTATAGTGGAATAAAAAGGTTTTTTGAGGCCTTTGTCAACCCTGAATCATGTTGCGCTGCAAAAAGCTTATAAAGCGCCTGTCAGTTAATAACCACTCTGCCGGATATAAACATGGTATTGCAACCCAAAGGAAAATCATATATACTATCAACAGAATTTATTATCTGGTAATAATTATAATGGGTGAGCGATTTGAGTAGAGATTCAAAAGCAAAACAAGAAAGGCATGAGCGGTTGACAGCAACCCTCAGGGATGACCCTTTTCTGACCGATGAAGAAATAGCCGAGATTTTGAATGTGAGCGTTCCCACAGTGAGGCTGGACCGTCTGGAGCTGGGTGTTCCTGAACTCAGACAGCGAATTAAGGAAATGGCATCCAGAAACCATAATAAGGTGCGTTCCCTACAGGCTGATGATATTATTGGGGAGATTGTGGAGCTGAAACTCGGCGAAAGCGCCATTTCTGTTCTGGATACCACCGATCAGATGGTCTTTGCTCATTCCAAGATTGTAAGGGGTCATTATATCTACTCAATGGCCGAGTCCATTGCCATTTCGGTTATCGATGCTGATGTAGCCCTTGTGGGCGTGGCAAATATTAAATACAAGAAACCGGTCTACTCAGGAAGCAAGCTTGTTGCAAAGGTCACAGTAAAGGAAAAACGTGATAAGGGAAAATTTATTGTTTGGGTGATGATCTATAACAAGCAGGTTGAAGTCTTCCGCGGCAAATTTATTCTGGTGGCAATTTGAAAAAAAACGGGTAATATGGAAACAATGGATTCATAGAAATACAGCATAACCGAGGTAAGGAGTTGACCGTCTTGAGAATTATTGTGGATGCCATGGGTGGGGACAATGCTCCGGAAGAAGTTGTAAAGGGTTGTCTGGAAGCATTGAGCATCAATAAGACAGTCGAAATCGAATTGATAGGAGACAGGAAGAAGATAGAGAAATGTCTGAAGAAACGTTCATACGACGCCTCCAGACTCTTAATTACTGATGCCAAAGAAGAGATTACAAATAACGATACGCCTACTGAGGCTATAAAGAAGAAGCAGAACTCATCCATTGTAATCGGCCTTAAAAAAATGAAAGATAAAGAAGGGGATGCATTTATTTCAGCAGGGAGCACCGGCGCCCTTCTAGCCGGTTCACTTCTCATCACTGGTCGTATGAAAGGTGTTGTAAGACCTGCACTGGCTCCCGTTGTACCTTCGGAAGGTGGAAAAAACACCATGATCATCGATGCCGGTATGAATACTCAAATAAAGCCCATTAACTATATGCAGTTCGGGATAATGGGCACAGAGTATATGAAGAGGATGTTCGGTGTGGAAAGCCCAAGAGTTGGCCTTGTGAATGTGGGAACAGAGGAGAACAAGGGTAATAATGCCCTCAAACAGGCCTACGACCTTCTTAAGAACTCCAACCTCAATTTCATTGGTAATGTTGAGGGAAGGGATATAACCGAGGGAAAGGTAGACGTTGTGGTATGCGACGGGTTGACGGGCAATGCCATGCTCAAGGTTATGGAAGGCACGGGAAGATTTTTTATGGACTACCTTAAGCGCATCTACTCCATGAGCCTGGCCTCCAAGATCAGCTTTTTAATGATAAGGCATGAATTAAAGAAGCTTAAGAAACAAATAGACCCTGAGGAAGTGGGTGGAACCCCCATCCTTGGAGTCAACGGCATCATCTATAAATGTCACGGAAATTCCAAGGCAAAGGCCTTTAAGAATACCATCATTAAGGCATGCAGTTCAGCATGTGTTACCGTTCTGGAACAAATACGAAACATATTCTCCAAAATGGAAGTCGGAGGTGCTTATGACGAAGCTTTATAAAACTGGCATCTTGGGTACGGGCAGCTGTCTTCCCGAAAGGAAGCTGACCAATATTGAATTGGAAAGTATTGTAGAAACATCCGATGAATGGATCATGAAGAGAACCGGAATACGTGAACGCAGGATCATTGATGATGATTTGCCTCTTGCGAAGCTTGCAACCAGGGCCGCTGAAAATGCCATACACGATGCTGGTATTGCCAAAGAAGAAATAGAGCTGATTATCGCAGCTACACTCACACCCGATTATCTGACCCCGAACCTGGCATGCTGTGTTCAGAAAGAACTTCAGCTCAGCGGGGTGCCGGCATTTGATATGAATGCAGCTTGTACTGGTTTTGTCTATGCTCTCAATGTTGCCCAACAGTTCATCGAAAATGGAGTCTGCAGATATATTCTGGTTGTGGCGGCAGAAGCCCTGAGCAGGGTGACCGACTACCAGGATAGGAAGACCTGTGTTCTGTTTGGGGACGGTGCAGGTGCCACCGTTGTAGGAAGGGTTGAAGACACTGCAGGGATTATTTGCTGTACCACCGGCGCATATGGCGAGCTGGGCCATAATCTGACCGTACCATGCCTGTACTCCACCGAGGAAGATAGGGAAAAGCGAAACGAAGGCAAGAAACAGGTGGTTTGGATGGACGGCAGCGAGGTCTTTACCTTTGCCGCCCGGATAATGGCTGAGGCGACACTCAGGGTGGTATCCGATGCACAACTCTCTGTGGCTGATCTGGACCATATCTTCCCCCACCAGGCCAATGCCAGGATACTTAAGAATGCTGTTAAACGGCTGGGATACCCAATAGAGAAGGTGTACTCCAACCTGGAGCATACAGGCAACATATCCGCCGCCAGTATACCGGTATGTCTTGATGAGGCTTCGAAGGCAGGTATACTGAAAAAGGGCGACAAAATTGTACTTGTGGCATTCGGCGGTGGGCTGACCTATGGAGCCATGCTGCTCCAGTGGTCCAAGTGATGCCTGAATATCTGAAGGGAGGATGCGTTTTGGGTAAAATTGCTTTTATATTTCCCGGGCAGGGAGCCCAATACATAGGGATGGCTAAGGAAATCTCAGAACTGTACCCGGCGGCAGCGGACATTTTTGAGCGCGCCAATAATGCCCTGGGATTTGATATAAGAGAAATGATCTTCCATGGTGATGACGAAACCCTTACCATCACAGAGAATACCCAGCCCGCCATACTTACTGCCAGCATAGCATGCCTTATGCCTCTTCTGGAGTCCGGTATCAAGCCTGATTATACTGCCGGGTTAAGTCTTGGCGAATACGGAGCACATGTTCTGGCTGGAACCTTCTCCTTTGAGGATGCGGTCAGAGTAGTCAGAAAACGTGGGAAATACATGCAGGATGCGGTTCCCGTAGGTCTTGGGGCCATGGCGGCCGTATTGGGTCTTAGCCGTGAGGAAGTTATAGATATATGCGAGATGGCGCAGAGTGTTGGTGTTATCGGACCTGCCAATTTCAATTGTCCGGGACAGATTGTTCTTGCGGGTGAGACTGCAGCTATTGATGAAGCCATCAAAATAGCAACAGAAAGAGGCGCTAAGCGTGCAGTGCTGCTAAATGTCAGCGCCCCCTTCCATTGCGTCATGCTGGAACCGGCCGGCAAGAAACTGAGAACAGTACTGGAGGACGTTGCCGTTAACCCCATGACCATTCCCGTTGTGGCCAATGTGACAGGAAAGGTCGTACCCTCGGAGGATCAGGTGAAGGATCTGCTGGTTCAGCAGGTAAGTAAGTCGGTTTTCTGGGAGGACAGCGTCCGCACCATGATTGATGCCGGAGTGGATACATTTGTTGAGATAGGACCGGGCAAGGTTCTGAGCGGTTTTGTCAAAAAGATAGACAGAGGGCTCAGGGCATTGAATGTGCAAGACAAGGCATCTCTGGATAAGACCCTGGAGATTCTGAAAGGATAGTGTGTGAACATGAAATTTTCAGGAAAGACGGTTATTATCACAGGATCCACCAGAGGGATCGGTAAGGGAATTGCAACAAGGTTCGCTGAACTTGGTGCCAATGTCATGATTTGCGGTACAACCGACAGAGTACATGATATGGTGAACGATTTAAAAAGCAAGGGTTATAGTGCTGCCGGTTTTGTCGGGAACCTGACTGAGCCGGAGAGTGCACAGGTTCTCATTGATCAGACCCTTGCATCCTTTGGAGGCCTGGATGTTCTGGTGAATAATGCCGGAATAACTCGCGACAAGCTGCTCATCAAGATGGAGGAAGAGGATTGGGATGCTGTGATGAACATCAACTTAAAAAGTGCCTTTTTCCTGACCAAAGCAGCTGTTAAAGTCATGATGAAAAAGAAGAGGGGTACCATCATCAATGTATCTTCGGTGGTTGGGCTCACGGGTAATTCCAGTCAGGCCAATTATGCTGCTTCAAAAGCCGGTTTGATTGGCTTTACCAAATCGGTGGCCAAGGAATACGCCCGAAGGGGTATTACCTGCAATGCCATCGCACCCGGCTTCATTGAAACTGAGATGACGGGTTCACTCCCTGAGGAGGTTAAGGAAAACTACATAAGGAGCATTCCCCTCGGAAGACCTGGGACGACTTCCGATGTGGCTGATCTGGTTGTGTTTCTTTCCTCCGATGGGGCTCAATATATTACGGGGCAGGTAATTAATATTGACGGTGGACTTTATATGTAATATTATTTCTTAAGATAGCGATAATATTTAGGTACAACCAATTCCTGTCTGGAAGGGGGTGAACAGTGTGGTATTTAACAAGGTAAAGGATATCATTGTTGAACAGCTGGGCGTTGATGAAAGCGAAGTAAAGATGGAAGCTTCTTTTATCGATGATCTCGGAGCAGATTCACTCGATATCGTTGAGCTGATAATGGCTCTCGAAGAGGAGTTTGATTTGGAAATACCAGACAAGGAAGCAGAGAAGATAGCAACCGTCGGTGATGCGGTTGAATACATTAAGGCTCATCAATGATCAATGATTCAAAAAGGAATAAAAAGAGTCCCAACTTGAGTTTGGTTGGGACTCTTTTTATACCGGTCTGGCTTCTACTGGTTTTCGTCCCATTCAAAGGCTTAATGACCGGAATTCCCATACTTCTTGTGCGGTGGCGGTGCGGATCATGGTTCGATCTTTATTGATGCGCCATTGCAGGATTTTCAGGAGGTCAATTATTATGAAAAAACGAGTAGTCATAACAGGGATGGGCGTAGTCCATTCGCTCGGTATGGATATAGATACTTTTTGGAGCTCTGTTAAGGAAGGCAATAATGGCATCAGCACTGTAACAAAGTTTGATACTACCGATTTCAGCACCAAGGTTGCCGCCCAAATCAACGATTTTGACCCCAGTGCCTATATTGACAAAAAAGATGCTAAGAGAATGGATTTGTTTTCTCAATACGCCATTGTTGCCGCCCAGCAGGCTATTGACATGGCAGGACTTGATGCAGCAAAAATGGATCCTTACCGGGCAGGCGTTCTGATCGGTTCGGGTATTGGCGGGATAGAGACCCTGGAAAACAACTGCAGAGTACTGTTCGAAAAAGGACCCAAGCGGGTGAGCCCGTTCTTTGTGCCTATGATGATTGCCAATATGGCATCAGGCCAGGTGGCGATCCGCTATGGATTCAAGGGTTACAATGCCTGTGTTGTAACAGCATGCGCCACTGCTAATCATTCCATTGGAGATGCCATGCGCGTCATTCAGAACGGTTATGCAGATGTGATGATAACGGGCGGAAGTGAGGCTTCCATAACTCCACTTGGATTTGTGGGCTTTTGTGCATCCAGAGCTATGACCGAAAATGAAGATCCTGAAACGGCTTGCAGGCCGTTTGATAAGGATCGTGATGGTTTTGTAATGGGTGAGGGAGCGGGAATACTGATTCTGGAAGAGTATGAACATGCTAAAAAACGCGGAGCCAATATCCTTGCAGAGTTGGTGGGCTATGGATGTACCTGTGACGCCTATCATATCACTGCTCCATCCCCCGATGGTGATGCGGGAGTACGATGTATGGAGATGGCTCTGGAGGATGCCGGATTAGAGCCGGGGCAGCTTGGCTACATCAACGCCCATGGCACCAGTACCCCCCTCAACGATCCCATGGAGTCGGCAGTTATTAAAAGGGTTCTGGGTAAACATGCCCAAAACGTACCAGTCAGTTCCACCAAATCCATGACGGGGCACCTCTTGGGAGCTGCCGGTGGTATTGAGGCTGTCATCACGGTTATGTCCCTTCGTGATGGTTTCCTTCCTCCAACCATTAATCTTAAAAACCAGGATCCTGAATGCGATCTTGACTACATCCCCAATGTGGGGCGGGAAAAGCAGGTTGAGTATGCCCTCTCCAATGCCCTTGGATTTGGCGGGCATAACGGCGTTCTGATCTTTAAAAGATATGAGGATTGATCAGGCGGGTAATGATCCTGCCATGGAACTGTCAGGATTGGAATCACCGTAATACTTGTGATAAAATAATGGATACAATACCTGCAGAGGTATTGTATCTGTTTTTCATTACAGGCTGTATATGCGCTTTTATCGTATCTGCAGCGACCGGGTTTTCAGGAGGTCAAATTGCCAGAACAGGAACAACTCTATAAACAGGTACAGAAGCTTGAGGAGAAAATAGGCTATTGCTATAAGAACAAGGATTTTGCGCTGAATGCTTTGATCCACAGTTCCTATGTCAACGAGAATCATCTGGATCCCAGGCTTAAGAACAACGAGCGCCTTGAGTTTCTGGGGGACGCCATTCTTGATTTTGTGATGGGGATGATGCTGTATAACAACCATCCGGAGATGTCCGAGGGAGAGATGAGCAAGACGAGGGCACTGATCGTGTGCGAGGCATCCCTGGCAGAGAGTGCACGTTCTCTTGGCCTGGGGGAGCTCATGTTTCTTGGAAAAGGTGAGGATGCCAATGGGGGGAGAAGCAGACCCTCCATTCTTTCAGACTGTCTTGAAGCTTTAATCGGCAGTATTTATCTCGACGGTGGCATGGACGAAGCTGAGGGCTTTATCATGTCTTTGCTGGGGGATACTTACCAGAAGGCAGTCAGAGGGGAGCTTTTCATGGACTACAAGACCCGGCTTCAAGAAGAGCTTCAGAAATCCGGAGACATGAAGATTCATTACAAACTTATCGAGGCCACCGGTCCCGATCACGACAAATTGTTCAAGATGGCGGCATATGCCGATAATCGTCTTCTGGGAACCGGCTGCGGCAAGTCCAAGAAGGAAGCTGAACAGGAAGCAGCCAAAAAAGCTCTTGAGCGCATGAAAACGCCATAAAACATGGAGCAAAGGAAAGATATGGATCATCACGGTGCCCCAGGCAGGCATATCAACATACCAATCTTTATTCCCCACATGGGTTGTCCCAACACCTGCGTATTCTGCGATCAGCGAAGAATCAGCGGCACATGCGATCCTGTTGCTGCCAGTAACATAAGAGAGACGATTGAGAAATACCTGTCTACATCATCAAGCGAGGATTATCTGGAGATTGCATTCTTTGGGGGCAGCTTTACGGGAATACCCCGAAATCAAATGATGGCTTATCTTGATGTGGCAAAGGAGTATCTGGAGAAGGGTGTTGTGAGCAGTATCAGGCTTTCAACACGCCCTGACTATATAGACCATGAGGTTCTGGACATTTTAGAAAGGTATGGTGTGAAGATCATAGAGCTTGGTGTCCAGAGCATGGACGAGGATGTGCTGGCCAGGAGCAAGCGGGGTCATACCGGAGAAGATGTGGTTAAGGCCGTTCAACTGATAAGGGACTTTGGATTTGAATACGGCATTCAGATCATGCCGGGGCTTCCCGGAGACACCCTGGAAAAAACACTGGAAACAGCAAATAAAGTTGTGGAACTGGCGCCCGGCCAGGTTCGAATCTATCCGGCCATTGTCCTTAAGGGTACAGAGATGGAGAAAATGTATCAGGAGGGTTCCTACACGCCCCTCGCCCTTGAAGAGGCGGTAAGATGGTGCGCCGTAATGGTACCAATGTTCAGAGAGGCCGGCATCAGGATCATCCGGATCGGGCTTCATTATTCGGAGCTCCTCGAAGATGCTGTTGTAGCAGGGCCATTCCATCCGGCCTTTGGTGAAATGGTGGACGCACGGGTTATACTGAACCGGATTATGGATGTTATTGAGGAAGACGGCCTTATGAGCTGCTCGGGTATTGAAATCCATACCTGGAAGGGTGCTCTGTCAAAAACACTGGGACATAAAAGAGTTAATATAAAAGCGTTGAAGGAAAAATATGGATACACTGATATCAAGGTGAGAGAAGAGGATCTGTTGTCCGGCCAGATCCGGGTATTCGCTCTCTATGGGGGAGATGGATCATGAAAGAGGTAAGTACCAGGCAAATCATTGATGTGGTTGAGAGACTGTGCATTGATTCAAATATCTATCTGAATGATGATATCAGAGAATCTCTGACAGAGGCTCAGAGGCTTGAGGAATCTGAAAGCGGTAAATCAGTTCTTGAAAGCCTTGTCAGAAACGCCGGGATTGCTGCCGGGGAGGGTATGGCCATATGCCAGGATACTGGTATGGCCATTGTATTTATCAGAATGGGTCAGGATGTAAGAATAACCGGTGGAAGTCTCACAGGGGCTGTTAATGAAGGTGTAAGACGTGGCTATAAAAATGGGTATCTTCGCTGTTCAATAGTTGAAGACCCCATCACCAGGAAGAATACCGGTGACAACACACCGGCAGTCATCCACTATGACATAGTGGAAGGGGATCAGTTGCAGATTGATGTGGTACCAAAGGGCTTTGGCAGTGAGAACATGAGTGCATTGAAAATGCTTAAGCCATCGGATGGCGTTGAAGGTATAAGGCGGTTTGTTGTGGAAACAGTCAGCAATGCCGGATCAAATCCATGCCCTCCGGTCATAGTAGGAGTTGGGATTGGCGGGAGTATGGAAAAGTGTGCCCTTTTGGCCAAAAAGGCTTTGTTGAGGAAGGTCGGCTCAAAGAATCCACAAAAGCATCTTGAGGATCTGGAAAGATCGCTATTGGAGGATATCAACATGCTGGGTATAGGTCCTGCTGGTCTGGGCGGCAGAACCACGGCTCTTGGAGTTATGATTGAGGCTTACCCAACCCATATCGCAGGGCTTCCTGTTGCCGTCAACATCAGCTGTCATGCAACACGGCACCGCTCGGCCGTACTATAGATTCTGCATGATCCTCCTGGCAGAAGACGTCCTGCATCTACCGGTACAGATACGCTTTTGCAACTACCAATTATCTCAGAAGCGGGGATTGGATGAAATATGGACAGGGAACAGGGAACACTTTATCTTGTAGCAACACCAATAGGAAATCTGGAGGATATCACCTACCGGGCTGTGAGAATACTGTCTGAGGTGGATCTTGTCGCTGCGGAGGATACCCGCCATTCATTGAAGCTTTTGAATCACCTTCAGATAAAAAAGCCCCTCATAAGTTACCATGACAATAACAGGCTGTCCCGTGCAGGTGAGCTGGTGGCCAGGCTGAAGAACGGGGAGAACATCGCCCTTGTCAGCGATGCCGGAATGCCGGCTATCTCCGATCCCGGCGAGGAACTCGTAAGAATGTGTGCTCAAGAGAGTATCCGGGTAACGGTTGTCCCTGGCTGCAATGCGGCCCTGGCGGGTCTTGTGTTGTCGGGGCTTTCCACAAAACGATTTGCATTTGAGGGTTTCCTTCCCCATAAACGCAGTGATAGGATCAAACGCCTGAAAGAACTGTCAAATGAAGAAAGAACCCTGATCTTTTACGAGGGTCCTCATCGTATCCTTAATATGCTGGCTGATATCCTTGAGGTCTTTGGAGAACGGCAATGTGCTCTGGCCAGGGAACTCACCAAGCTCCATGAGGAAGTCATGCGGGGGAATTTGTCTGAGTTGTTGTCGAAGTTTGAAGCCAGGCCGCCAAGGGGTGAGTTCGTCATTATTGTTGAAGGAACCGACGGCGAGAATAAAGAAAAATCCCCCGACCTTTCCCGACTGAGCACTGAGGAACTTGTCCGTCATTATGAGGAGAAAGGCTTAAGTCGTATGGAGGCTATGAAGCAGGCCGCAAGGGATCTTGGAATATCCAAAAGGGATGTCTACCGATCGCTGCTGTGATACCCTGCTGTCAGCAGGATTTTACCTGCTCCATGGCTTCGACCTGAATTGCTATTTTGCTGTCTCCCAGGAGATTTTGAAGTTTTTGGGCAAATTCATTGGATCTGCCTTCCGGGGCTCCTCCGATAACAATCAGATCAATCTGGTAATGCTGAGCAAACTGGGCGATGGTTTCCACAACACGATCCGAGTTGAGAACGGTCATATCGGCACCATAGGACTTTGATACCGAGAAAAGATACTCCATTGCTTCTCCATCTTTTGTGTTGTCAAAAAAGTTCCACTTTTGTTTTGATACATGAATCACGTAGAGTGATCCGTCTTCAGATTTTAAGGTCGCTGCTTTATGTATGAGCCTCTCGCAGGATTTTTGTTGTGTAACACAGGCTAATACATTGTTAAATCTATTCAAGCGCATCAACTCCAGAAATTTATCAGAATAGTATTCTCTCTATTTCATTATACCAAAACGACGGATAAAAGTCTTTATATTTAAGATACTGAATTTCTTTTCCAGCCAGGAAAACGGATGCTCCTTATAAGCACCGGGGCGATTCCGGGAGCCTGTTATCCTTTGCATATTTGATAAATGGCGGGTATAATATCCTCCATAGGATTCAAAATACGAGTTGCAGGTTTTGCCTTTAAGCTCCATGAATTCTTATCGGACTGAAGTGCTCCTTCACATTCAAGGAGCCAATTACTTAACAGGAACGGAGAAACATATGAAATATCAACATGTCATATGGGATTGGAACGGTACCCTGCTGGATGATCGCATTGCCACCGTCAAGGCACTGGATCTCATGCTACGACACAGGAATTTAGGCTCTGTGACCCCGGAAGAGTACCGGGAGCGTATCACCTATCCGGTTATACAGCTTTACTATGACGCAGGCTTTGATCTCATTAATGAGAGCTATGAGGATATGTGTGAAGAGTATGCCAGAAACTATCAGGAGTATGCTTCTACCATATCCTTGCATGAAAATGCAGCCAGCGCGCTTGCCTGGTTCAAGGGAAAGGGTGTTCGCCAGCATATTGTATCGGCATCGGAATACGGTATCCTTGTTGATCAGATTTCCAAATACCGGATCACGGAGTATTTTGACACCATTTCAGGCCAGAAGGATAAAAGAGGCGACAGCAAGGAGCATCTCGCTATGAGCCTTATGGCTGAAATAGATGCAGATCCGGTAAAGGTGCTGTTTATAGGAGATACTCTCCACGATTACGAGATAGCAAGGAATATTGGGGCCCATTGTTTTCTGGTTTCCAACGGGCATTGCAGCGAGGACAGACTGCTAAAGACAGGAGCGCCGGTATTTCCACACCTGGGTGCCATATTGCAGGCGTTGAGGCTGGAGGAGTAATTCATGAAATTTATCGATCTGAGAAGCGATACCGTCACATGGCCAACTCAGGAAATGCGGCAGGCTATGGCTCAGGCTGAGGTAGGCGATGATGTCTATGGAGACGACCCTACCGTGAATCGGCTGGAAAAAATGGCTGCCGAAAGGCTGGGGAAGGAGGCTGCCCTCTTTGTTCCAAGTGGAACCATGGGCAACCAGTTGGCTATATTCACCCATGTTCAAAGGGGTGATGAGGTTATTACCGCGGAAGACAACCACATTGTAATGCATGAAGCAGGAGCGGCTGCCATCATAGCCGGAGCTCAGCTCCGCTGTCTGAGATCCGTGAAAGGCCGTGTAGATCTTCACGATATTGAAAGTACAATACGCAGATCGGGGGAAGCTCCCAAAACGGGATTGATTTGCATGGAAAACGCTCATTCCTCAGGTGTTGTACATGATCTTTACTATATGCGCCAGGTCAGGGATATAGCCGACAGGCATCAAGTTCCCATTCACCTTGATGGGGCACGAATCTTCAACGCAGCAGCCTGGCTGAAGGTGGATGCGTCAACAATCGCCAAATATTCGGATTCGGTCATGTTCTGCCTTTCCAAAGGGCTTTGTGCTCCTGTGGGCTCCATCCTGGCAGGAACTTACGATTTCGTCGAAAGGGCAAGGCAAAAAAGAAGGATCATGGGTGGTGGAATGCGTCAGGCGGGTATTCTGGCCGCTGCCGGCATCATCGCTCTTGATAAGATGAGCCTGAGGGTGCATGAAGACCATGAAATGGCAGTCCAACTGGCATCCCTGCTGGAGCAAATCCCGGGAGTGAGAGTACGGATGGAGGACGTTCATATCAATATGGTTTTCATTCAATTCCAGCGTCCTGTAAATACTGATGAACTTATGAGAAAGCTCAAGTCTGACGGCATTATCGCTAACCCACCCAATAACGGGGTGATGCGTCTGGTCACCCACTACTACATAGATCCGGAGATGGTAAAAAAGACGGCTGACGTATTAAGTAAAGCATTGGCATAGAGACAGATAAAGGACGGAATACATCCGTCCTTTTTTGCTCTAATATATTACTGATTTGATACCTATCATTTCATAACCATAAAACAGCCTTCATGATTCATCCTGTATTTATTCTCCAATGGAAAACTTGTTCTCAAGAAAAATATTATGTGGTATAATAAATAAGAACATATGTTTGTTTATTTGGGGGCAGGGTAATGAAACTGCTGGACAAGCTGCAGATATTGGCCGATTCGGCTAAATACGATGTTTCGTGCTCATCAAGCGGGAGCAGCAGGAGCAACCGCCCCGGTGGTGTGGGTAATGCTTCCCTTCCTGGGATTTGCCATAGCTGGTCTGACGACGGCCGGTGCATTTCCCTGCTTAAGATCCTCTTCACCAATGCATGCATCTATGATTGCAAATACTGCATAAACCGCAGTTCTAACGATATCAGGAGGGCAAGCTTCACACCCGACGAACTCTGTGAGTTGACCATACAGTTCTACAGGCGTAACTATATTGAAGGGCTTTTCTTGAGCTCCGCAGTTATCAGGAGTCCCGATTACACCATGGAACTGATGATAAAGGCTTTGAAAAAACTGCGTCATGAGTACCGTTTCAACGGTTACATCCACCTAAAATCTATACCAGGAACCGATATGAGGCTAATTCATGAAGCAGGATTACTTGCTGACAGGATGAGCATCAATATTGAGCTTCCATCGACTGCCGGCCTTAAGCTTCTGGCTCCCCAGAAAGACCCGACCTCCATCCTTGAGCCCATGAGCTTTGTCAGGGAGCGGATCAAGGAATCCAGGGAGCTTGTTCTGTATAAAAAGCCCCAGTCATTTGTTCCAGCAGGACAGACCACCCAACTGATTGTTGGTGCCACCCAGGACAGTGACCTGAAAATCCTGAACCTCACCGAGCATCTGTACCGTAGGTATCAGCTCAAGAGGGTGTACTATTCGGCTTATGTTCCGGTCAATGATGATCAGAACCTTCCGTCCCTCAATACCAGCCCACCCCTTCTGAGGGAACATCGCATCTATCAGGCTGACTGGCTTCTGCGCTTTTATGGATTCAGGGCTGATGAACTGCTGGATGAAGGGCATCCCAGCTTCGATACCCATCTGGATCCAAAATGCGATTGGGCCTTAAGGCATCTGGATCAGTTTCCTGTTGAAATCAATAAAGCTCCTATGGAAATGCTGCTCAGAGTTCCCGGGATTGGCTACAGGATGGCAGCCAGGATCATCCGGGCAAGAAGGGTAGGTCCTCTCACCTTTGAAGACCTTAAGCGCATGAGGGTAGTGCTGAAGCGTGCCCGTTATTTTATCACCTGTAACGGCAGGTATAGCGGCGGCGTGGATCTGGATGCGGTGCTGCTCTATCCCCTGCTCTCCGATAAGGCGAACAAAAAGGTGATGGCAGGGCAGATTTCCATGTTTGGCTGATGGATGGATCAACAATGACAAAAGGATGATCGAATGATTTATGTCACTGACGGAAGCTTTGAAGGTATTCTAACAGCAGTATTTGAGGCCTTCAGGCTCAAGGAGAATCCAGACCACATAACCCTGGGAGGCGATTTCCAACTTTCAATGGATCCGGAGCTCAGGGAGATCTCCACCGACACCGGGAAATCGGATCGGGTCTGGCGTGGTATTCAGAACAAGATTTCGGAGGAATCACTGGAAACACTTTACAGGGCTTATTTGAGCGAGCATCCCCGGGTGGGGCTGTATATCTATCGCTATATCAAATTGGGACTTAAATTGGGCTGCAAGGTTGAGGGGTATCTGCAGAACCCTGATGTACAGGCCATTCTTGATCTTAACAACAGGGTGGCAGCTGAATCCCATTTGTTCCTGGGTCTGTTGCGGTTTAAAAAGTTAAGGAGCGGAATATTCTATGCCAGCTATGAGCCCGATAACAATATCACTCAACTAATTACCGATCATTTTGCCAGACGTCTTGCTGGCCAGGCATGGATTATTCACGATAAGAAAAGGGATATCTTTGCTCTTTATAACGGCGAAGAAGTAATCTTCACATCAGGGCTTTCAGACCTTGAACATTTGGCATGCGAAGAGGAATATGAGGAACTGTGGAAGAGGTACTTTGCTACGATTGCCATAGAGAGCCGGAAGAACCCTAAGCTTCAGAGATCCTTCATGCCCTATAGGTACTGGAAGAACCTTGTGGAGAAGCAGCCATAAGCGAAAGCTGCATCATAAAAGCATTTTGTAGAAATTATAACGGTTTTTTAGCATTATTATCATGTTGAGAGCCTTTTTTGGTTATGATATAATGTGTATAGGATCCTGAGGTGTGCGTAATACCTGTAATTTTGAACCTGCTATTATTGACTTGGGAGCTGGAAGTTTAATCATGTAGTACAGGCCGCAAGCTAATTCCGTCACGAAAGTGGCGGCGGTGGAAGTATAAAATGGTTAACAGGCACCCACCTGGTTGAGAGCCAGGTGTCAACATACAGGGAACGGCACCTTGGGAGCAAAGGCTGTTCGTTATGAACAGCCTTTTGCCGTGTTTAACCTTAACACCCAGCATTCAACTTTTCATTTCTTTTTATATGGGATTGCCGCGCTTCACTTAGTTCCGCTCGCAATGACACCTCTTTACGTCATTGCAAGTGGCGAAGGGACGGAGCGATCTGGCAACATATAAAAGGATGACAGTACAGTGGAAGTAAAAGAGCGGCTTTTAAGCCGCTCTGATGAATTCATACATTTCACTGATCATTTAGCGCATGGACTTAATCATACTGTTGACATGAGCCGCAATGGTCTTGGGATCATCTATATGTATGGGATCAATGCTGTCCTGCAGTTCCGACATCTGGGATCTGGGGGACAGATAGAGGTTGTCCATGGACAGTATCCTGTATATGCGTCCGGCATTACGTGCCGTATAGTCGGAGGTGCCAATTCTCACCCATTCCCGGATAAGAGCTTCCTCGCTGTAAAACAGGACGGTAAGGGGGATGTTGGGGAAACCGCCGGATTCCCTGATTTCATCCATGCTCCTTTCTACCATTGACTGCTCTATTATAGATGCTTCATACACCGTTGGAGAGTTATAGAATTCTGCAATGAGCTTTCCGTATTTATAGCGCTCAAATTGGCGTTTATAGGGTGACAGGGGACGGAAAAGGCCGGCTTTTGCAAGGGACATGCGTTTTTCTGCAACCTTTTCAGGACATTTATAATCTTCCAGTTCCTTTAAGGAGGAGATCCAGTGCCTGTAGTCCACAGGAACGGGATTGACCAGTACCACACCGGCAACCTGATGAGGCCTGGTGCATGAATAGTGGTGGGCGTAAATGGATGCATGGCCGTCAGCAAGAAGGATGACGGGCTTTTTTATACGCTCGAACTTAATTATGGAGTCAAGGATATCGGAAATATCCGAGGCGACTCCGGAAGCCTGGCACCCCGAGCTCCAGCCATAACCTGGTCTTTCAAAACTGATAACCCTGGCATTCTGTATCTCGTTCTGAACTGACCACCACTCCATGGATGAGCTTCCGCTATTATGGAGAATGATTACTGCGGGGTCCCCCTTCCCCCTTGTGCGATAGAAAAGTTTTTTTCCACTGTTGTCCAGAAATTTGCCTTCATCTGGGAGCTGTTTGAGCCACCTGTTATTGATCATTCGACTTATGATCATATAGGCGGCCAAGATAATCAAAATTCCGCCTGAGCATATCAATAAAATCAGTCCCATAAATGCTGCTCCTCTGTCAGAAATGCTTTTTTCCATCTTTTCTTATTATGCTAACATACTGATCTGATGTCATCAATAGCGCATTGTCAGAAATTGACGACGGATAGGTTAATTTGTCTATGGCCTAAGCATTTCGCGAAGCGTGTTTTCAAGGAATTCAACACGTCCCTCAAGCTCTTTAATGCGGCCTTGGAGCAGATCTTTCTCATCGTTGGATTTTTCAAATTTCCCGCTGGCGTAGGTTCTCCAGTCCAAGGGAAAGCGCAGACCGCTGCCGAATATTATGGGCAGATCAGCACAGGCAAAATTGATATCGTCCTTGTAATTGGATAAATACCTGCATCTCAGGGGAGGATTTGTCGTCGTCAGGTCAAATTTTGTTTCTGCCAGCACCGAGGAGGCATCGGCATTGACCCGGGCCAGCAGCATATGGCTATTACAAGTCCTTACCACCGAGGGATAGTTGTCCACCATAATAAGAGAATCAAATCCCCTTGTGGTGGAAGGATTAAAGACCTCCAGTCCCTTGGAAAACCTGTTGGTTTCGGGGTCAAACCGGTATAGAAGGGTGCTTTCGTCATCCTCCCCGCCAGACAAAAGCACATAGATGGGCTTGCCTTTTCCTGTGACCGACTGCAGCCTTTTTGAAACCTTGTGGGGAAATGGAGCGCTGTTTGGTTTCATGGCCTTTCCTTCCGAGTTGATGCGCCGATGAACTATCAGGTTTACGTCCTGTATCTCGGTCAGGAAAAAAAGATGTGTAGAAGAGCCATCAGAGCATGCCGAAAAGTTCTCACAACCCCTTACAATTACCCCTTCAACCTCGGGCATGGTAAAACTCCCATTCTCTATTCGCTGATAGGTAAGAAGCTGTTTTCGGTTATGGCTGACCACATAAAATACATTGGTGGCGTTTTTTGATTCTGAGAGCACAACACTGTATGGTGCGCTTCCTACAATCCGGCTTTCCAGAAGTACAACGGGTTCCTTCCGTTCCTCGCAGGCCTGAACAAAAAGCAGCCTTCCGGCATAGTCAACGAAGGATGACCGTATAGTGTCATCCTGGCCTATGGAAACAGAAAAATCCGGCGTGGCATTCTCTGAGAGCAAGAATGGCGGCCCCCAGTGATTATCGCTTTCCAGCATGCTCATAAATAGTCCGTTCTTATACCAAATACAGTATGTTACCCCCATGCTGTTTTTTACAACATGGCGCAAACTCTCAAAATACGGCACATTGGACAACCCCTTAAGGATTTAATAAGCTAATTGCCTCATATACTTATATGAATATTTATGTCCCCGGCTGAATATGCCGTGCAGTCACCAAAACAACCCATAGGCATATTATGTCAGTGTGAAGGCTAATATTTCGAATGGAGGACCGATGCAATGAGTTGCAAAGATCAAATCGTTCCCGGACTAATCTGCGGCGAAGACATATGCAAGCTCCGTGAAGCCGTTTGCGTCCACGTGGAAAAAGTATATGACAATTGCCGCGAGAAAGACTGTATTGAGGATGCGGTTGTAGATTTTAATGAAAATGTTCAGGACCTCATCAATAATGCGGTAAAGGTAAAAACTAAAGATGCCGAGGTAGTGGCCGTATTTGCAGATCTGGAACCCGTACCATTCAAAAGAGGTTTTTACACCGTAAATGTACGCTATCAGATCAAGGTCATGGTGGAATTCTGCTACAGGGATATGAATGGAAACCTGGTTTCCTCGTGCCCAAAGGTTGGGTTTGTGGGGTTTGAAAAAACAGTTATTCTCTTCGGATCTGAAGGCAAGATCAAGATCTTCAAGAGTATGGACCCCGCACCTAATGGCCCCCTCTATGGCGATTCCTGCGGTGACAGCTGCGGCGGATCCCTTGTTGAGCAGGATAATCTGCCCAATGTGAAGGTTGAGGTTGCAGAGCCCCTGGTTCTGAATACGAGGATTAAGAGGGTACATCACCACCACCATCACCATAAACATCGCCTTTGCGATGATGAGGAAAAGGGTAATGCCGAAAACATTGTTCTTCCTCAGAGAAGGGTGGTTGTAACACTGGGACTGTTCTCCATCATAAAACTGGTTCGGCTGGTACAGCTCCTTATTCCTGCATTCAATTTCTGCTACCCCAACAAGGAATGCATAGCTTCCACCAACGAGGAGCCTTGCGAGATCTTTGATACCATCGAATTCCCTCTTGACCAGTTCTTCCCGCCGCAGAAATTTGATTTTCCGGCAGATGATGAATTGGGTGAAGATGTAAAGAAGCGATAAGGGGGACTGAAACGTCCTCCTTTTTTTGCTATCTACCGCCGGGGGGTTAAAAAGCAAAATCATTGCTGACAGGGTTCTTTTTCTTGTAAAAATTAACGATATACATATTAAGGGATTGGCTTCACATCCATACACCAAAGAAGGAGCAAATACAAAGGACGAAAATGGAGTTTTCCATAGAGAGGAACGACGGGTGCATGAGAAAGATCATGACGGGACTGATTCCCTTTGCAGTCATTCTGCTTGCATGGATGACAGCTTCACAGGCTGCATCTTTTAATGATGCCGTCAATTCGGTCTTGCTCGTACTCCCCTTTGTGATTGCTATTCTGGCGATTTTCATGAGCATTTGGTACAAAAACAGCCGCTTCTTCTTTCTTACGGTCTTTATACTTCTTTCCTATATCATTCTAAAAATCGCCTCTTCGAAGGAAGCTATGCTGATTGAGGCAGTGACCGAGATAAGCATATTGATCCCTATCAACATGATCTGGCTTGCATTCATCAATGAAAGAGGCATCATCACCAGTTATGGGGCAAACAAGGCCATTCTGATCGGTCTGCAGATTGTTTGGGTTTTGATCAACATCCTTAGTAAATCGGATGACCCGACCAGCGGCATGTTGAGTCCGGATCATGCCATGGCCATTCCTGCCCCGGCCATCATACTCTATATCCTTGCCATTGGGTTATTGTTGGTAAATTATATTTTGAAAGGCCAATACATCTATGTGGTATTCATCTCAGTACTGATAACCACATATATATCCCTTCATTTCGCCCACAGGCCCGTGATCCTCGCAGTATTTACCAGTTCAGTCTTTATTGTTGTGGTTTCAGCATTATTTGAGGTCTCCTACTCTTTGGCCTTTTATGATACACTTACTGGAGTACTCTCCAGGAGAGCCTTTGAGCAGGAATTGGACAGGCTGGGTAAACAATACTGTATTGCCATGGTGGATATAGATCATTTCAAACGTGTCAATGATGGATATGGGCATGATGTGGGGGATGAGGTGCTGAAAATGGTGGCATCAATCCTAAACAAGGTTTCATACAGAGCCAGGACGTTTCGATATGGTGGAGAAGAATTTGCAATTATATTCCAGGGGCAAAGAATGTCTGAGGTCATGACCCTGCTGGAGCGTGTGAGAAAAGCGGTAGAACGGCGCCCTTTCATAATAAGATCGGATAGCCGTCCTGAAAAGAAACCCGAGAAAATTACTGGTTACAGTGGAGGAAAGGGACGGATCAATGTCACTGTGAGTATAGGTGTAGCCCAAAAGACCGAAAGCCTGAAAACCGCCCTGGACGTGGTTAAAAAAGCTGATGAAGCTCTGTACCGGGCTAAAAGCGGCGGCAGAAACCGTGTTTCAAAATAGTTCAATAAGGGTAAATTTTAAAAATAAACATTTGAGGATGTGACCGGCTTGTCTGAAACAATTTTAAACCAAATCATTGAAACTGAACGGGAAGCGGTGCGAATCGAAGAAGACTCTAAAAAGGAGGCCCGAGAGCTGATTGCCAAAGCCAGGCAGGATGCTGCGACCATTCTTGAAAAGAGCAGAACAGAAAGTGAAGCCCTGAGGGCTGAAATATTAAGGCGAGCCCGCCAGGATTTGGAGGCGGAGACAAAAGCCAGGGAAGAAGCTGTGGAGGAGACTGCTCTGCAGCTTTCGCGCAGTGCTGAGGAAAAACTGGATGCAGCGGTTCAATTCATTTTGGGAAGGATTGTGGACTTAAGTGGCAGTCGTTAAGATGAACAAGATTGCAATACTGGGTCTTGAGAAGGAACGGACCCGGTTGATGGAATCACTGATGGAAATGGGCGTGGTCCAGATCAGTGAGAGTACCGTTGATGAGGAAAGCCCGGGGATTACAATACCCCAAAACCATTCTGAGCTTGCCCGCCTGGATCATATGCTCAGTGAATTATCGGCCTCATTGGAGGTTCTTAGGCGTTATGTTCCGGTAAAGAAACCCCTGTTTTCTGTAAGGAGGGTTATCAGCCGAAAAGTATTTGAATCGGTGCTGGGTTCTTCCCAGACCATTATGGAAACGGCGAGGGAAATTAATTCCTGTGAAGGACATATTGCCGCTATAAATAGCGAAGACAATCGCCAGCATACTCTTTTGACATCCCTGGATATGTGGATGGATCTTGATGTTCCTCTGAATATAAGCAGCACCCGTACCACTGCTATAGTCATGGGCACTCTTCCTCAGAGTGTTGATCTTAATGAGTTGGTGAAGGCACTTGATGATGAGGTCGGAGCGGCATCACTGGTATGTTCTGGCAGTGACAGGGATCATCACTATATCCTGCTGATTGTCCATAAAACCAGGGAGCAGGAAGGATTAGCCCTTTTAAAGGATCGGGGCTTCAGCCGTATGGATTTCAAGGATATGGATGGGACTCCCCGTCAGAACCGGGAAAGGATACTGAAGGCTCGTGAAGAGCTTTTCAGGCAGCGTGAAGAATACATAAACAGGATCAGGCAGCTGTCGGAAGGCAGGGATGAGATTGAAACCCTGTATGACGCCCTTCTGATGGAAAGAGAACGGGCTGAAGCATTTGGAAAGCTGCTTACTACCCGTTCGGTCTTTCTGCTGAAGGGATGGCTCCCTGCTGAGTTTTCCGATAAGCTTAAAAACTGGCTTGAAGAAAACTTCCTGTGTTCGGTGCAGATTACTGAACCCGATCCCGACGAAGAAACACCAGTTTTGATACAAAACGGATCCGTCACCGAGTCTATCAAACCGGTTATAGACATGTACGGCGTGCCGAGCAGCAGGGAGATAGACCCCAGCGGAACCACCATGTTCTTTTTCATATTTTTCTTTGGAATGATTGTGGCTGATGCAGGTTATGGATTGATTCTGGCTTTAGCCGGCGGCCTTGCCCTCAAGCTGTTCAGAATGGAAGAAGGCACAAGGCGGTTTATGAAACTGGTCTTCTTCAGCGGCCTGACTACCATCTTCTGGGGAGCTATGTTTGGCGGCTATTTCGGTATAGAAGCTCTGTCCAAGTATGCCCTATGGTTCAATCCCGGTGAGGAAGGGGGAACCGAGAGGCTTATGGTATACTGCCTGCTCTTTGGTATCATCCATCTTTATGCAGGACACGCCATGAAGGCGCTGAACCTGATCAGGCGCAGGCAATATCTGGAGACTGTTTTTGATGTTTTGTTTCCCGTAATCATGTATACCGGGTTTGCCATGGCGATTCTGCCAAATGTACCCGGGATAGACCCCCACATGGCGGCTAAAATCTCATCTTACGGGGTTTATGTTCTGTTGGTTGGCATTATTCTTACGGTGTTTACTGCCGGAAGGAATAACCGTAATGTTATTGGAAAGGTTTTTGGAGGATTTCCAAAGCTCTATGACATCATTGGTTTTTTAGGCGACGTTCTTTCCTATATGCGCCTTATGGCACTGAGCCTTTCCGGCGGTATACTTTCTGGCCTGATCAATGGTATGGCCGGTGGAGGAGGCATCATATTCAAGCTGACGGGGGGTCTTATGCTGTTGGTTCTCGGACATGGGATAAACTTTGCCATGTCGATATTGGGAGGTTTTGTTCATTCATGCCGTCTACAGTATCTTGAATACTTTTCCAAGTTCCTTGAGGGTGGAGGAGAGGCCTTCCATCCTTTAAAAGCAAAAACGCGATACATTTTGGTCAAACAGGAGGATGAAACACTATGGAGACAAATATGACACTATTCTTTTCACCGACTGCATATGCCTTGCTGGGTGCGGCGATCGCCTTTTTTGTTGCAGCCCTTGGCTCTTCCAAAGGGGTAGGTATTGCCGGTCAGGCAGCCTCAGGTGTAGTTGCGGAGGACCCAAGCAAGTTCGTTTATTCCATGATTTTGCAGGCTCTTCCCAGTACGCAGGCTATTTACGGCCTGGTTATTGCCATATTGATTCTTGGCAGAGTTACCCCTGATATCACTCTTGAGCAGGCAACCATGCTGTTTATGGCAGGTCTTCCAGTTGGATTCGTTGGCTATCTTTCCGGGGTTTACCAGGGCAAGGTGGCCGCATCGGGCATCAACCTTATAGCTAAACGTCCGGAATCTTTCGGTCATGCCATGATTTTTGCCATCAATGTTGAGTTGTTTGCCATTTTCAGCTTTGCGGCATCCTTCTTCATTCTTGGTAAAGTACCGGTATAAGAGATTGCCATTGGGATGCGCCGGGATAGACGTCCGGCGGATTCAATGAAGCGCCTGGAATACTATAATGAATCAGGCAGTTAACAAAGGGGAATTCAGATGACTGGAATTGACAGAATCAAAGCCAAAATTCTTGATGATGCAAGGGGAATTGCTGATGAGAACCTGAACAGGGCGAGACAGGAAGCTGAAAGAATTATCGCCGAGGCACAGAAACAGGCTCTTCAGGAAACCGAAAATACCAAACAGGCCGCTACGGCGGAAGCCGAAAACATCAGGAAAACAATGGATGCAGTATCCAGCCTTGAGGAAAGAAAGCGCATGCTCAAGGTTCGGCAGGAAATGGTGGAGGCTGCATTTGAGGCTGCCTTTGAGGAAACTCTGAAACTGCCTGTGGATGAGTATGGCAGGTTGATCAAGGGCTTTATCCTTGAATCGGTCCGGGAGGGAGAGGGCGAGATTCTATTCAATGAGGCCGACAGGTCAAGGCTGGGCCTCCAATATGTTGAGGAAATCAACACAAGCCTCAGAGCAGAAGGGAAAACCTCAGTGTTAAGACTCTCCGGTAACACAATCCCCAACAGGGGCGGTTTTGTGTTGAAGTATGGAGATATGGAGATAAACAGCACACTTGAAATCATCTTCAGTATGTTGAGACCTCAGCTGGAGGCAGAGGTTGCTTCGATTCTGTTCAAGGCGTGATACACTGTGATAAGGAGTAGCTATGGCACGGATTTTGGATGAGGATTATGCATATGCCACAGCACGGATACGTGCAATGGAGAACAAACTGATCACTCCTCAGCAATATGAGCGGATGCTGGATGCGTCAAGCGCTGAAGATATTGTAAAGATGCTGGTGGAGCAGGGATATGGGATGGGTGATGTAGATATCTCCCAGCCTGCGGTTTATGTATCGGAGAGGCTTCTTTCCGATGAGATGAAGAAGGCCTATGCCCTGCTAAACGAAATACTGCCCCTTCCTGAGGCTATCACCCTTTTTATGCGCCGCAATGATTACCTCAACGCAAAACTGATACTCAAGGGTAGTTTTCTGGGTAGTGATAATCCCGGGGTATATGCCCATTCAGGCACTGTTGATCCATCCAGGCTCCGCAGCATGATTGTAGACAGAAGCCTGGCTGATCTTCCTGAAGTGTTCAGAAAGGCCATTCTTGAATCTATAGATTACTATGGGCGTTCCGGCGACCCCCAGATGATTGACTTCATCCTTGACAGAGCGATGTATGAAAACATGGAAAGTGACGCCCGTATGATCAAGGTACCCTATATCAGCGAACTGGTGGCACTTCTCCATGACACAGCAAATATCAGGATTTTCATTCGTGCAAAGCTGCTGAATAAGACAAGGGCTTTTATGGAGAGGGCTCTTCTTGAGGGGAGCGGCATAAATAAAAAGTTTTATCTTGATCTTTCCGATAAGCCTTTGGACCAGTTCTTTGAAGCTATTCAGTTCACAGCTCTGTCGGATCTAACTCCAGGGCTGTCTGAGGCTTTCAAAAACAATGAAGGGATCTCCGGCATGGAAAAGATTCTGGATGAATATTTGATGGGCTTTATAAAAAAGAGCAGATATATCGCCATGGGTGTGGAGCCGGTTATTGCCTGGCTGTTTTACAAGGAGGCAGAGATCAGGAATGTAAGGCTGATACTCACCGGGAAAATCAATGGCATTTCCCATAAAATTATTCGTGAGAGGTTGAGGGCATATGCGTAAGGTTGGAGTGATTGGGGAAAGGGACAGCGTTTTGGGATTCAAGGCTGTGGGATTCGATGTGTATCCGGTAATTTCCCGTGAGGAAGCCTCTGAAAGGCTGACCCATCTGGCCGATAGCGGGTATGCCGTGATCTATATAACCGAACAGTTTGCGTCCATGATAACAGAGGATATCGAGCGGTATCGTTTCAGTCGTTTTCCCGCAATTGTGCCCATTCCTGGAAACCAGGGCTCTTTGGGCATTGGAATGAGCTCAGTGAAGAAAAGTGTGGAAAAGGCTGTTGGTGCTGATATCCTTTTCAAGGATTAATAGTTGTGGGGTTCGCCGGATAAAGGAAAGGTGGATCCCATGTTCCGGCAGGGACGATAGGTATTGAAAGCGAGGGATAGTATTGAACGAGGGCAGAATAGTGAAGGTTTCAGGGCCGCTGGTCATAGCTGAAGGTATGCGTGACAGCAACATGTTCGACGTGGTGCGAGTCGGCAAGGAGAATCTGATCGGCGAGATCCTGGAAATTCATGATGACAGAGCCTCCATTCAGGTTTATGAGGAAACATCGGGTCTTGGACCAGGAGCTCCCGTGGTTTCGACCATGGCGCCTCTAAGTGTGGAATTGGGTCCGGGTCTGATTGAAAATATCTTTGATGGCATACAAAGGCCTTTGGAAGCGATGCGTCTGAAAACCGGCGGTAATATTACCAGGGGGATTTCCGTCCCAGCGTTGGACCGGAGCAAAAGATGGCACTTTATTCCCAGAGCCAAAGCGGGAGACCATGTTCAAGCCGGCGATATCATCGGTGTGGTTCAGGAAAACGAGGTGTTTGAGCATAAGATCATGATCCCCTATGGAATAGAGGGAACCCTCATTGATATATTTGAAGGTCAGTACACTATTGAGGATACCATAGCCCGTGTGGAAACCCGGACAGGATCCGGAACCACTAGGGTCCATGATCTCACCATGATACAAAAGTGGCCTGTGCGGCGGGAGCGTCCATATAAGGAAAAGATGGCACCGGGTGAGCCTCTCATAACCGGGCAGCGCATCATCGACACCCTTTTCCCCATAGCCCTGGGCGGCGTAGCTGCAATACCCGGACCCTTCGGAAGCGGGAAAACCGTAGTGCAGCATCAGTTGGCGAAGTGGGCCGCAGCGGATCTTGTGGTTTATATAGGATGCGGCGAGCGCGGTAATGAGATGACCGATGTTCTTATGGAGTTTCCGGAACTTAAGGATCCTCGAACCGGTAAATCCCTCATGAAGAGGACGGTTCTCATAGCCAATACCTCGGACATGCCGGTTGCCGCCCGTGAGGCGTCTATCTATACAGGTATTACTATAGCTGAATACTTCAGAGATATGGGATATAGTGTTGCTCTTATGGCTGACTCCACTTCCAGGTGGGCAGAGGCTCTTCGTGAGATGTCGGGGCGTCTTGAGGAAATGCCCGGTGAGGAAGGCTACCCGGCTTACCTCTCCTCCCGTCTGGCTCAGTTCTACGAAAGGGCGGGCAAGGTAAAGACTCTCTGTTCCGGGGAACGCATTGGATCATTGAGTGCCATTGGTGCGGTTTCACCTCCGGGCGGCGATATATCTGAGCCCGTAGCCCAGGCAACCCTGAGAATTGTCAAAGTCTTCTGGGGACTGGACTACAACCTGTCTTACAGGAGGCATTTCCCGGCTATCAACTGGCTTATAAGCTACTCTCTCTATGAGGAAAGGCTGAGGGACTGGTACACTGAAAACGTGTCCAGGGATTGGGTCAGGCTTACCGGGGATATGATGCGCATTCTCCAGGAGGAAGCAGAACTGGAGGAAATAGTTCAGCTTGTAGGCGTGGATGCCCTTTCACCAATGGACAGGGTAACCCTTGAGGCTGCCAGATCCATTAGGGAGGACTATTTGCAGCAGGATGCCTTCAATGACGTTGATACCTATTCGACACTGAACAAACAGTTGCGCATGCTCAGGCTGATCATGAACTTCTATTACAAGGCCAGGGATGCGGTCAGTGCCGGAGCGAGAATAAATGAGATATTCAGCCTGCCCATCAGGGAAAGGATTGGCAGAGCCAAATTCGTTCCTGAAGAAAAGGTGAACCAGATCTACGACGATATGGAGAAGGATTTGGAGACCCAGATGGATGCACTGACAGCAAAGGAGGATAGCTGATATGCTTAAGGAATATCGTTCCATCGCAGAGGTTGCCGGCCCTCTGATGCTGGTCAGAGGTGTTGAGGGTGTGACCTTTAACGAGTTGGGAGAGATAGAACTTGCCAACGGTGAGATCCGGCGCTGCAGGGTGCTGGAAGTGGATGGCAGCAATGCTCTTGTTCAGCTTTTTGAAAGCGCCGCAGGCATCAATGTGGCCACTAGTAAGGTACGTTTTCTGGGAAGAAACCTTGAACTTCCCGTATCCCCGGATATACTGGGCCGTGTTTTTGACGGATTGGGCAGTCCCATCGACGGAGGTCCGCCCATCATCCCCGATAAGAGGATGGACATAAATGGCCTGCCCATGAACCCGGCAGCCCGTGACTATCCCAATGAGTTTATCCAAACCGGTGTTTCAGCCATTGACGGTCTGAATACCCTCGTAAGGGGTCAGAAGCTTCCCATATTCTCGGGATCGGGTCTTCCCCATGCCCAGTTGGCTGCCCAGATCGCACGTCAGGCAAAGGTTTTAGGAACAGAAGGCAGGTTTGCCGTAGTCTTCGCCGCCGTGGGTATAACCTATGAGGAGGCTGACTACTTCATCACCGACTTTAAAAAGACGGGGGCAATCGACCGTGCGGTACTGTTTATGAATCTTGCCAATGACCCGGCAGTGGAACGTATAGCAACCCCCAGAATGGCTCTTACAGCCGCTGAGTATCTGGCCTTTGACCAGAATATGCATGTCCTTGTAATCATCACAGATATAACCAACTACGCTGAAGCCCTCCGTGAGGTATCGGCAGCCCGTAAGGAAGTGCCGGGACGCCGTGGTTATCCGGGTTACCTATATACCGACCTGGCAACAATCTACGAGAGAGCAGGCCGGATGCGGGATAAGGATGGCTCCATCACTCTGATACCCATCCTGACCATGCCTGAGGACGATAAAACCCATCCCATCCCCGATCTGACAGGATATATCACTGAGGGTCAGATCATCCTCAGCCGTGAGCTGTACAAAAAGGGGCTGACTCCGCCCATAGATGTTCTTCCTTCCCTGTCCCGTCTGAAGGATAAGGGTATTGGAGCCGGGAAAACCCGTGAGGATCATGCTAACACCATGAATCAGCTGTTTGCTGCTTATGCCCGGGGCAAGGAGTGCAAGGAACTGGCCTCAATCCTGGGTGAAGCGGCTCTTACAGATGTTGACAAATTATATGCGAAGTTTGCAGATGAGTTTGAGAAGCGCTATGTTTCACAAGGCTACAATACCGACAGATCCATTATCGAAACCCTGGATCTTGGCTGGGAGCTTCTCGATATCCTTCCTGTATCGGAGCTTAAGCGCATAAAGAGCGAATATATCAAGAAGTATCATCCCAGGAAGGAACAGCTGCAGGATATGGAGTGGTAAGCAAATGGCCAGACTCAATGTAAACCCCACCCGTATGGTGCTTACGGGTTTGAAAAAAAGGCTTAGAACGGCCAGGCGCGGCCATAAGCTGCTTAAAGACAAGCGGGACGAGCTCATGAAGAAGTTCCTGGAGATTGTCCGGGAGAATCGCAGGGAGCGGGAGATCGTGGAACAGCTGCTAATGGATGTGCATTCCCGCTTCATTATGGCTCGTGCCCTCATGAGCAATGAAATGCTGGAAGAGGCGCTCATGTTCCCCAAGCGGAGAGCATCTCTGAACACATCCACCCGGAACATCATGAGCGTGGACGTTCCGGTGCTTGAGTTCACCACTGAGGGAACCGGTGATGAAGATATCTTTCCCTATGGCTTTGCCAATACCTCCGGTGAACTGGACGGGGCCATTCAGGCTCTTTCAGAGGCGCTGCCCCATATGCTCAGGCTGGCAGAGCTGGAAAAGTCCGCACAGCTTCTCTCCGATGAAATAGAGAAGACCAGGCGCCGTGTCAATGCGCTGGAGTATGTACTCATTCCCAATTTGGAAGATACCATCAAGTATATCATCATGAAGCTTGATGAGAATGAGCGGGGCAATCTCACCCGCCTGATGAAGGTGAAGGATATGATGCTGGAACAGGTCAGGCAGCAGCACCTGGAAAGAGATGGGCTAATGCAGGAATAGGCATTATGCCGTATGATAAGGGGAGACCTTTCCTGTAAGTTGTTCGGTCTGTCAGGCCATGATATAATATCCATTAAATAGTATTGCGAGGAGAACCATGCCAAGGGTAGCAAGAAAAAAGAGCGAAAGCGGAATATATCATGTCCTTCTGCGGGGAAAAAACGGGCAGGATATCTTTCGTGACGACGAAGATAATGCCAGATTTCTTGATACTCTTTATCTGTGCAAGGAAAAGAGCGGGATAGAGGTCTATGGCTGGTGCCTGATGAGAAATCATGTTCATCTGCTTATTAAAGAAGGAAGCGAGAACCTGTCCAACACCATTAAGCGTCTCACAGTCAGTTATGTATGGTACTATAATTCGAAATATCAAAGTAAGGGTCCTGTTTTCCATGATCGATTCAAAAGTGAGGTTGTGGAGCAGGATTTTTATTTGATGACCCTTATACGCTTCATTCACCAGAACCCTGTAAAGGCCGGGCTGGTAGGATATCCGGGCAAGTGGAAGTGGAGCAGTTGCAGACCATATTATGGTTTTCCCGGCTATCCCGACGGTCTCTTGGATGAGAATATGGTCCTTTCAATGTTTGACGACGATAACGATCTTGCTAAAAGGCTGTTCATCCAGTATAACGAGGAGGAAAGTCAGGACTGGTGCATGGATATAACCCGCCCGGGGCGCTTGTCCGATGAAGATGCTGCCCAGGCGATAAAGCAAGTTACCGGCGATTATGAGTTCTCTCAGATCAAAGACCTGCCCACATCGGAGCGAAATGCCATTTTAAGAAAGATCAGGGCCATTGACGGAATATCCTTAAGACAGGCGGCACGGATTATTGGTGTTTCCCATGTCCTGATCCACAGGGCATGAGCCGTTCACCATTCGTTTTTTCTTCTGCTATTGTCTTGTAAAACCTTTGGAATTCCATATTGTTACCTTACCATTACAGTTTCCTTAAAACACCGGATAAACCGGTAGGAAGCTGTTTTTTTCTGCTAAAATGAAAGGCAGGGAATCCCAAAAACCATACACAGGAGAAATGATATGAAGAACTTGGCGAGGGTTTTTATTGTCGTCTTATTGATCATCTCTATAGCCTGCCCCGCATTTGCGGCAGAGACTGCTTTTTTAAGCCGATCTGGCAAAAGCGATTTTCGTGGGCTATGGGTATCAACGGTTGTGAACATTGATTATCCTGTCAAGCCGACCACCGATCCTGAAACGCTGAAAAAGGAAGCCATAAGGATCTTGGATCTGGCACAGGATACTGGTTTTAATGCTGTGTTTCTCCAAGTGAGGCCTACTGCCGATGCATTCTATAAATCCCAGATCTTCCCATGGTCTAAATATCTTACCGGGAAACAGGGCGTTGCACCGGCCGGAGGTTTTGATCCTCTTGAATTCTGGGTCACCGAAGCCCACAAGCGGGGACTGGAGCTTCACGCATGGATCAATCCCTATCGAGTGACCAAGAAAGAGGCAGGCCAGCCCGCCCATGATTTTGCTTCGCTGGCATCCAATAATCCTGCTGTTCTTAACCCCCAGTGGGTGGTTAAGCACTCCGACGGCAACCTCTACTTTGATCCTGGGCTTCCCCAGGTGAGGCAGCTCATCATTGACGGGGTACTTGAAATTATTCGCAACTATGATGTGGATGGCATCCACTTTGATGATTATTTTTATCCTTCAACCACTTTCAATGACCAGACCACTTACAATAAATACAGGATTTCTGGCCAGAGCCTTGACGACTGGCGCAGGGAAAACGTGAATACCCTGATCCGGGATTGCTACAAGGCAATTAAGGCAGCCCGGAGCAGTGTCAGGTTCGGTATCAGTCCCTTTGGAATATGGGCTAATCGTTCATCCAATCCAAAGGGCAGCGATACCAGCGGATTCCAGTCCTACTCAGGCCACTACGCCGATTCCCTGAAATGGGTGAAGGATGGCATCATAGACTATATCGCACCACAGCTTTACTGGAATATCGGATACTCTGTTGCCGATTACAGCAAGCTGCTTGCCTGGTGGAAGAACGCTGTCTCAGGAACCGGGGTTGATCTCTATATCGGGCAGGCAGCATATAAGGCTGGTGACTCCAACCCGTCAAGCCCATGGTATGGCACACAGGAGATTGTCAGGCAGCTTGAACTGAACTCCACCGTGGAGGAGGTCAAGGGAAGCATCATGTTTACCTACAATTCCCTGGCCAACTACCCGGCCCTGACTGAAGCCATAAAAGAAGTCTATTCAAAGTGGGATCAGATGGCGGGCCAGATCAAGGTCAGTGTATCAAGACCTTCTTCCAACATCTCCACAAGCCTTGATAAGTACTATATCAACGGTGCGTCGGATCCCGACAAACCACTGTTCTTGAATAATATTCCTATCCTTGATCGGTCTGAGCAGGGATATTTTGGGGTTCTTGTGCCGCTGCAGCCGGGTGAGAACAGCTTCACATTCTCCCAGGCAGGATCATCTGTAACTCGTGTGATCACTAGAACTGTTCCTTCCGGATCAGGGAAAATGAGCAAGGCCGAAATCATTCCGGCATCCACATTCCCGAGATCACAATTTTACGGGATGCCGGGTGAGACAATAACACTTTCCTGTCAGGCTCCCGCCGGATCCAGCGTAAAGGTACAGCTGGACGGCAAAAGCTACAATATGAAGCAAACAACCCCCACGCCCGGTGGAACCGGAATTCATACCGCTACCTTTACCTATGAGTATACACTGCCCACTTATACAGGAACCCCAAGAATTGTCGATCTGGGTGTTCCGGTGTATACCATGGATTACAAAGGCGTGGCCAGCACCCAAAACGGAGGGGCACGAATCGGCGTTATAATGAAGGGCACACCCTACTACGCAGAGGTGAAGGCATCCATGGCATATACCTTCAATGAGCCGTCATCAACCAATGGGGGGATACACCAGCTCTATTCCGGAATGGTGGATTCCATCACAGGGATGTCCGGTAGTTATGTCCGCCTGTCTTCCGGGCAGTGGATCGGCAAGAGTGATGTGAATATTTATGAACCGGGATTCAAGCTTGAACCCGTTATCAAAAATATGGAATACAAGACCGGAAACGTCTGGGATACACTGAGGCTTGAGACCACATTATCTCCGGCAGCTTTTGCCTCCTTTGATGGAACTGATTTAACGCTCACGGTTTCGGCTTCTTCCACGGCTTCTGTACCACAGTTGCCTGCTAACGCCCCCATATCCTCTTTTGACATCTCTAAGAATGGTGGCAGCGGGACTAGAATTACCCTCAACATAAAGCCGGGTGAGACCTTGGGAGGGTACTACGTGCAAAAAACTGAAACCGGTCTGGAACTGAAAATCAGGCGTAAGGCTGTGGTGAAAAATCAAAGCCAGCCCCTTGGAGGCATAACCATCATTCTGGATCCTGGACACGGTGGCACCGACCCGGGTGCAATCGGACCCTTGGGATGGGCTTATGCTGAAAAGGATATAAACCTCAGCCTGGCTCGCAAACTACAGTCCGAACTTGAGTCATTGGGGGCCAGGGTATACCTTACAAGAGATAGTGATATTAACCTATCCCTGGATGACAGGCTCTTGATGTCCAGGCTGATGCTTCCGGATCTGTTCATTTCCCTTCATGCCAACAGCATGCCGGATAATGTTGACATATCCAAGGTGGATGGATTCTCGGTATGGTACAGGGAACAACTGGCCGCACCCCTGGTTGAGATGCTGTATGATCATGTTACAGGCTCTTTGAACCGCACCGGAAAAGGGATGCATGTTCGTAATTTCTATGTCACACGGGGTACCTGGGCTCCGTCCATCCTTCTGGAGACCGGATTTGTTCCCAATCCCCAGGAGTTTGAATGGCTGACAGACGAAGAAGAACAGACCCGTCTGGCAAAGAATATCGCCGAGGCCATAACCGCATATTTTCGAAAATAGACTGACAGAATAAAAGGCAGCAATGGCAGGGATGCTTTCCCTGCCATTCTTTTTAAATCCGGCAAGACAGACTTTTATATTATTCACAGTTGTAGTATGATCTTAAGAAAAACACGAAAGGCTCTGGCATGGATATGGATATGATCAAATTTGTGAAGAATGATAAATTTGCACATTTCATAGGTCTTAAGCTTGTAACCGTCGAGCCCGGATACGCTGTTGTTCAAATGGAGGTTCAGCCCCATCACCTCAATGGGGTGGGCTTAGTACAGGGAGGTGCTATATTCACCCTGGCAGATTATGCCTTTGCCGCAGCTTCCAACTCAAAGGGCAGCGCTACCCTTGGCATCAGCGCCAATATTTCATTTTTCAGGACTCCAAAGGGTAGGCTCCTGACTGCAAAGGCAAAAGAGGTATCCTCCACCAACAGGCTCTGCTCTTATAATGTGGATGTCTTGGATGAAGACAATGAACTCATTGCAAGGCTTACAGCTACCGGCTATATGAAAAAGGATAAGGTCTGACTGGGGAGGGCACAGCTGGATTTGGAAGCTTTGCCCTGTATGAAAAATCTCTGGGGACGCAAAATATTGGGGAGGCATTCTTTTTGTAGAGTGCTTCCCTTTTTGCTTTGCCGGATGTGGCATGGAAGAAGTCAGAATGTCACGGGTGATGGATTGAAAAGAAGCAGTGGCAATCTCGTTTTTATTCTCTTACTCTTGTTTTCTCTCATTATCCGGCTGATTTTGGCCGCCAGCGTACACGGATATGATGGAGATCTGGATTATTACAGGGGATGGGCCGAGGCAGCAGCCCAGGATTTTTTTCTGGTATATGGAAGCGGTAATGTGGATTACCCGCCCCTGTACCTCTATATCCTGCATTACATCGGCAAGGTGCTGCTGAAACTGAATTGGGCACCCGACTCAATCTTTGGGATTATCCTGATCAAAATGCCCGCCATTCTGGCGGATATTCTTTCGGGCATACTGGTCTATATGGTCACCGCCAGGCGGATGTCAAAGAAAACGGCCTTGATCCTCTCCGGGTTGTACCTGTTCAATCCTGCCATACTGGTCAACTCTGCCATGTGGGGGCAGACCGACGGTATAATGACTCTGCTTGTGGTGGTGGGGCTCTTAGGGCTCTACCACGACAGGGTAATGGTTTCAGCCTTCTTCTTTACATGTGCTTGTCTGATGAAACCCCAGGGATTCATTTTTCTCCCGGTACTGTTTTTGGAACTGATTCGTAAAAAGAGCCTGAAGAAGTTTCTCCTTTGTATGGCCACAGGACTGTTTACTGGCTTTTTAATCATTCTGCCTTTTTCGTTGTGGAGGGATGTTTGGTGGATTGTCAGGCTCTTTGCAGGGGACTATTCAAAGTATGCATATGCATCTCTCCATGCCCATAACCTCTTTTCCCTGGTGGGAGGCGATATGGTCAGGGATAATACTATGTTTTTGTTCATGCCCTATAGGACGTGGAGTTATCTTTTAACCCTTGTGGTACTGGGATTCTTTCTGTACCTTTACATTAAATCCAACACTGAAAACCGAATTTTTTTAGCTGCTCTTGTCTTGCAGGCTGGAGTATTCATGTTCACAGGACGAATGCATGAAAGATATCTGTATCCTGCCGTCATGCTCCTGATCATGGTGTTCATCTATTGCAGGGACAGGAGGATATTCGGTTTTTTTGCACTCCTTAGCCTTACAGTATTCATCAATCAGTTTGCTGTGCTCTTTTACGTCAGTTATAAAGATGTCATGCCCTTCGTTGTTCCCGCCTTTAACATAACAACCCGGATCTTTTCGCTGATAAATCTTGTGGCGGTGGTCTGGCTGTTCGTGGTATCCCGTGATGTTTTGCTGAGGGACAGGGTGATGCTTGGTACTGCCGATGACTGGCAATAGACATCAGGTCTTTGATGTTATCCCGCTTAATAGTATAATGTGGGTGAAATGATTTTCGAGGACGTGTAACAAATGAAAACAATTGTATTGACGGGCGGGGGTACATCGGGGCATGTAACTCCCAATATCGCGCTCATTCCTGAACTTAAGGCGTTGGACTACCATATAGAATATATTGGCTCAAAAAACGGCATGGAAAAGCAACTGATCGAAGCCGAGGGCATTCCCTACCATGGCATCAGCGCCGGTAAACTGAGAAGATACCTGAGCCTCAAAAATCTCAGCGATATGTTCCGGGTTGTGGGGGGACTCAGGCAGTCGGTTTCCCTTATGAGAAAAATCCAGCCCCGTGTGGTGTTCAGTAAGGGCGGATTTGTTTCCTGCCCAGTGGTATGGGCTGCCTGGCTGTGCAGGATTCCGGTTGTCATCCATGAGTCCGATATCACTCCCGGCCTGACCAACAAACTCTCCATGCCCTTTGCCAAAAGGGTCTGCTATACCTTTCCGGAATCAGAAAAACACATCCCACAGAAGAAGGGTGTGCTGACGGGTATCCCCATCAGAAAGGCCCTCCTTGAGGGGAATAGAGCCACGGGTCGCATGATATGCGGTTTTGAGGATACCAAGCCTGTTTTATTGGTCATAGGCGGAAGTCAGGGAGCGGTACGGATAAATGAAGCCGTCAGAAAAAGTCTGAGCAGACTGGTGAAGGATTTTAACATCTGCCATATATGCGGCAAAGGCAATGTGGACGAGCAATATCAAAGTGTCAGGGGATATAAGCAGTTTGAATATATCAGGGATGAACTATCCCATCTTTTTGCCCTCTCGGACATCATAATATCGAGAGCAGGGGCCACAACCATCTTTGAGCTTCTTGCCCTGAAAAAGCCAAACCTGCTGATTCCTTTATCAAAGCAGGCCAGCCGAGGCGATCAGATTCTGAATGCTGAGTCCTTCAGAAAACAGGGCTTCAGTATGGTTCTGCCAGAGGAGGAATTGAACCCCGATACAATGGTGGATCGTGTTAAGACCCTATATGAGAACCGGCAGGAATACAAAAAGGCCATGGCAGGATACGGCCAGAGTAACGGAACACATGAGGTTATTAAGATACTGGAAGAAATCTGACATTCGCTTAGTTAGACACAGAAGGAGAGAGCATTGAGTATTAAAGCAGTTATTTTCGATCTGGACGGAACTCTGGTGGACTCCATACAAGGAATATCCTATTCACTGAATATGATGCTGACCGAAAACGGGTTCCCTGTCCACAGTATAGAAGAATGCAAGAGGATGGTAGGCAATGGTTTCATAGAACTGGTGAGGTGTGCTGTCCCCGAAGGACAGAGGAGTAATGAAGAGATAAGTATATACCTCTCACGATTGCGGGCTGTGTATGAGCAACACTGGGGTTATGGCATGTATGTCTACCATGGTATTGAGGAATTGCTTGAGTATCTTCAGACACACCAAATAAGTTTTGCCATCGATACCAACAAAGACGAGGGGGTGGCGAAGAAAATTGCGGCTCATTTCTTCCCGCGTTTCACTTTTTTCCGGGTTTCAGGAACCACCCCGCAGATGCCTAAAAAACCCGACCCCGCCAGGGCACTAAGAATCCTTGCAGATCTGAATCTTTCACCTCACCAATGTCTGTACCTAGGCGACAGTGAGGTGGATATCTTAACGGCAAAGAACGCAGGATTTCTTCCTGTCGGCGCATCCTGGGGGTTCCGGGGGGTGGAGGGTCTGACCCGGGCAGGAGCCGAAAACATCATTCATAAACCCATGGATCTTATCCATTACCTGGGGTAGGAGGATCAGCCGGGCTATGTTAGTCGTATAGCAGTATAACAGCCATGAGAACCAGGTCTTCGGTGCCAGTATTCTCTATGGAATGATATGCTCCATTGCCGGTGATTACAGCATCGCCGGGGCGAAGGGTCTGGACATTGCCATTATCGTCCACGGTTCCACTGCCGCTGAGGATATAGTAGATTTCTTCCTCCCGGTCATGGCTGTGGGCTCCGATGGAAGAGCCCGGTTCAAGGGTAACCCGTGCAAACAAACGGCACTTTCCAGATAGTTCATCCTGGGTAAATATATGCTGGAGCTGTATTGTACCATTTCCGCCCCTCATTCGTTCCCGGATTTCCTTTGCCATATCTTCCATTCTCTTGAGCATATACAATTAACCTCCTCCGGACTTAATGTTTCTTCAGATCTGTTTTCTCCAAATGCTCTCACAAGCTGTGATCTCACAATAGCGACCCCATAGCCTATGAGGCCGCCGCCGAATGAGTTGAAGCTAATATAAGCCGTTCTTCTCTCCGGGGTGCAGACTCGTACTGAAGATTTATGAGGGAGATATTGATGCCAAATCAGGCAGCCCCGCCTGTGGCATGGGTCAGCATCAGCGAAACTATCAGGAAGGGGCTTTCCTCAAGTAAAAGAATCCATATATACCGGATGGTATTTTATAGTTTCATGAATTGTTCAATGTTCAATGTGAAGACAGTGGCACCGCCCACATTGACTTCAACGGGCATGGCGAGATTGAATGCGCCAAAGCTCCCCGGCAGTTTCTCCGGAGCAATCATCCTGCGCCTGCTCTTACAGGTTTCCTTGATGATGGTCAGGGCGCGATCCAGCTTATCATCGTCAGTGGCTATTAAGAAGGTGGTATTGCCGCTTTTTAGGAATCCTCCGCTGGAACATAGCTTGGTTGTGCCAAAGCCTTCCTTGTTGAGGTTGTCAGCGAGTATATTGCTGTCCTCATCGCTTACTACCGCAAAGATCAACTTCATAACCATACCTCCCCTATGATATAGCGGGCTGAACCCGCTCTTCCAATACACTGCTGAATGAAGCCTGATTTCTATGGCAATATATTGTTTTCCACACTTCAATTATATGTGATTCCATGCGGTTATTCAAACAAATTCAAGCTAAATCAGGCCGGTACTCCTGATGCCTTCTTCCCATGGGACGATGGGCAGAATGATCTCGCGGCCGTTGAGATAATCCAGGTGCGAAGCCCCTTTTTGAAATTCAAATTTCAGCTTATAGGAGAAAAGAGCCTGTTTTTTTAGCCTGAGAGATCGGTTTATGTCAGTGATACCGTATTTGGCGTCACCCAGTATGGGATAGCCCAGCCAGGCCAGATGGGCGCGTATCTGATGGGTTTTTCCTGTAACCAGTTCAACCTCCAGGAGAGAGTAGGGATTCACGGCTTTTAGTAGGCGGAACCTTGTGACTATTCTTACAGAACCATGAACCGGCCTCTCAAATATCTTAACGCGGCTGTTTTCTGCGTATTTTTTCAGAAATGCCTCATATTCCGCCTCTTTCTCCCTGGGGATGCCATGGGTGCAGGCAAGATAGTATTTTTTTATCTCATGGTTTCTGAATTTGTCCTGCATGATCTTTAGAGTTTTATCGTCTTTGGCAAGGATTACAAGCCCGCCTGTGTTTCTGTCAATCCGGTGGCAGAGAGCGGGAAAACCCGGCTTGAGCACCTGACCATCCTTCCTGTCTGCCGCCATGGCCTGCAAGTATTGATCCAGTACAACCCCTTCCCGGTTATTGTCCTGATGAACGGGGATGCCCTGGGGTTTGGATACAACCATGATGTATTCATCCTCATAGGGGATTTCGATCCGGATTTTTGAATTTTCTCTTTTTTCTGTGTCAAGATACTCATCGGGTATGAAGATCTCCACAAGGTCGCCTGTGTGCAGGAAAAAATCATTTCTGACCCGTTTACCGTTAACACGGATATTCCTCTTTCGAAAGGCTTTGAAAAAGGCAGAGGCAGGCACCCCGGCAAACCGGTCAATCAGAAACCTGTCTATGCGTTTTTGGTCATCCCCGCTTTCTACGATTATCCTTCGCATATTACTCCGTTTCAGGATATGTGGACTGGGTCAGTCTCATAACACCCCTGCGCACCTTTCGCGGCAGCATCTGATAAGTGCTTCGGTGAATCTTGTAGTCCTTAATCAGATCATTCCCGTTATAGACTTGAATATATGTATCCACCACAGCCCCATCCATGCCATCTTCCATGACCACTTCCAAACCTTCAGCCAGCTGCGGATCGTCTATGTACTGGGTTGATGATTTTGTAACGCTGATCACACGGGAAACCAGCCTCACCTTCACCTCCGGGTACAGGTTGGTTCCAACAATACTGAAGGTCAGGACATTGCTGTCCGAAACCTGGGCATCGATCCTGACGGGATAATTGGTGGTGTTTTTAAACCTTAAGTCTGCATATCCATAGGATACTGCAGCATCCATCCCCAGCGGGACATAACCTACAGTAAACATATGGTTGTGGCGTTCGGTGACCGTCAGGTTGGCCAACAGAGCCGCATCATAGAGGGTGGTGGACACCTGGCAGATCCCGCCGCCGTAGCCATCCCTCACCTCACCCTCGCTGTAAATATGGGCAATGGTGTAGCCTTTTTGAGGTGTTCTTGGCCCCACTATCTGGTTGAAGGAGAATTCCTCCCCCGGAAAAAGAACAGTGCCATCTATGGCTGTGGCAGCAAGCCGTATATTGATGCCCCTGTTTCTGTTGTTGGGTGTGTTGGTGGTGAAGCTGGTGCTTGTAGAGGACAGAATATCCCTAAACAGAAGGGCTTCCAGATCCCTTGTTTTTACATCTGGCTCGGTTACATGTACGGGCAGGGGTATTTCTTCATAGATTTTTAGTTCCCTTTCCTCCAGGCGGTTCACAATACTCCTTAATTCAGCCTTATCTATGGTTCTGCCGTTTATCTGGGGCTTAACAGCTGCTGATCCGTCATCACATTTGATGATTTCCGCATCGGCAGGATCCTGGATTATGGCATCATACACCGTATCAATATCAATTTTTGGAGGCGTTATTTCTCTGAGGGGAATGTAGATATATGCTGTTTTCATATCCTGAACCGATTCAAGAATCTTGCACCTGAGAAGTTCCTTATCAATCTCCCAGCCCGATACACCTGCACAAAGGGTTGCCTGATCCCCCATAATAACAACCTTGGGAACAGTTACATCTGTCTTGAAATAACGGTTAAGATCTTCAATAACCGTATCGAGCTGTGCTTCATCGGTTTCAAGAGCCAGAGGAATCCGAACCGGGTTCTTGTTCAGCCTTGAGATCTCAATCAATCTGCTGAGGAAGAAGCCCTCCCTTCCCACGTTCAGAGCCTGTTCCTCCATACTTTCCATATTTATGGAAACTCCAATATCCTTATAGCTGAGCTCCCTTTCAAAATTCTCTGTGAAAAATACCAGGTTGGCTCCATCAAGGCATGTTTCGTAGCGTTCTCTGATATAACTACGCAAATCAGACGGGCTCATGCCGCTAACATCATAGCCGTTGATAAATACCCCGTTATAAACATTGGGGTTATCAAGGATGGAGTTCATAAGAAAAAAGGCTGCCATAAACAGAACCACCACAAGCATGGCAGCAACCAAAAGCTTCAACAGCTTTTTCGTTTTTAAATGTGGATCCCCGAAACGCTGCAGTATCAGGTTCAATTTCTTAAATTCCATGGATCACCGACCAATGTTTATCTGACATACTCTATTCTATTAAATCAACTACCACACTAATTCGTCAACTAAACTTCTAATAATGGGGGTAGGACCAGGATACTTACTGTTAAAAAAATCATAGCTGTGTGATATACTTAAAGAAAAAATACAGAACATGGAACATAAGAAAAATGCATTTGTGGTACTAATCAGGGGTGCTGTGTCAGCAGGGAGGGTTTATTATGGCATTTTTCCGTAAGAGGAAGAATACTGGCAAGAAATTTGAAAAGCCTGAAGAAGAAATGTATCCCTATATAGACAAGTCCATACTGAGACAGAATAACATTTCGCGCCTGACCATCGATGAAAGGTGGACCAAGCTTTTTTCCAACCTGCCCATGAGTCCGATTATAGAAAAACTGCAAAACGAAATGAATGAGCTCATCAAAAAAGAGGCGATGCTGAAGCAAGAGCAGGAGAATCTCGATCCCAACAAGAAAATGCTTATGAAAAAGATAATAAGCCTTACAAAGGATGCCTTTGAAGAAAACGATGACTCAGCCAAGTCAGAACTTAAGAAATGCAGGAAGAATATAGAGAAAATCAACGAGAGGATGGACAAGATCTTTGAGGATATTGAAAAGACTTATGACGAGCTTCGGGAGGCCAATGTGAGACTCCTCAACGAGACAGTTGAATATATCTTCTCCACACTAAAAGGCAACAAGGAACGGGCTGAGACCATAACCCGGGAGCTTGAGCTTATCAGGCAAAGAGAGAATGCTCTGAAGGAGGAATTGGACTCCATAAATCTGGACTGGACCTCTTTTGCGGTACATTTTACCGAGCTGTTGGGAACCGATCTGGTTAAGAGGCTTGAGAGCCAATATGGGCTGGAGGGTTTGAAGAATGAAACTGATAACTCCGGAGCAGATGCGGATAATTGATCAGGAAGCCATAGAAAAGATAGGCATTCCCGGTGTGGTACTCATGGAAAATGCCGCCTTCCATGTCTCCATGAAGGCAGCGGAAATACTTAATCAGAGAAATGGCCGCCTGGTCCTTGTAGTGGCAGGAGCCGGCAACAATGGAGGCGACGCTTTTGCTGTTTCCAGGCACCTGCTTTCCATGGGCTATTGGGTTTCTTTATACATGCTTTCCTCTCTGGAATCCCTAAAAGGTGACGCAGCTATTAATGCCAATATCCTTAAAAACATGGGCTTTACCATTGAACTTTTGGAACCTGCCAATCTGGACAGATTCTGCGAAAGCTGTATGGAAGCTGATCTGGTAATTGACGGCTTATTTGGGACAGGACTGAGCAGGGATCTTGAGGGCATTGCCCTTGAAGTTGTTGATATAGTCAACCAGTATTCAGGATGTACTCTTTCCATCGATATACCCTCGGGCATTGACGGGCTTACTGGAAGGATATGCGGCAGTTGCGTCAAGGCTGATTATACGGTAACGTTTTTCCTGCCGAAGGTGGGTATGGTTCAGTATCCGGGAGCAGCTTATCTTGGAGAGCTTACTGTTGCCGATATCAGCATACCCTATGCCCTGGCCGATGATATGGAAATGTTCGATTTAACCGATGGCGGCATGGTTTCAAATATTCTGCCGCCAAGGCCTGAGGACGGGCACAAGGGGACCTTTGGCAAGGTTCTGGTAATTGCCGGATCCTATGCAATGCCCGGTGCAGCCATCCTTTGTGCCCAGTCGGCATACCGTATGGGGTCAGGCCTTGTAAAACTTGCTGTACCGAGGGAGATTGTTCCTGTTCTCGCCGCCAGGGTGACCGAGGCGGTCTATGCTCCAATGGAGAGCCGTAACGGGCATATTGTCCACACTGACAGTGCTCTTCTCAAGGAGCTTCTGGATTCTTGCGATTCCGTTCTGGTAGGGCCGGGGTTGTCCTGCAATGAGGATACCCGTGAGTTGGTTCATCAGGTGATAGATCTGTGCCGAAAACCTCTGGTTTTGGATGCAGATGCCCTCAATGTAATAGTTTCTGATACCGAAGTTTTAAGCCGGCTTAAATGCGAAGCCGTAATAACCCCGCATCCGGCTGAAATGGCCAGACTTCTGGGTACCGATACAAAAAGTGTCCAGTCCGACCGGATAGGTGCAGCAAAGGCCTTTGCAGAAGAATATGGACTCACAGTGGTGCTGAAAGGTGCCGGCACTGTCATAGCCGGACCCGACGGCAGGGTCTCCATCAATCCCACCGGCAACAACGGAATGGCTACAGCAGGCTCGGGTGATGTTCTGGCAGGCATGATTGCTTCTTTGATGGGTCAGGATGTGCTGCCTTATGAGGCCGCAGTGGCAGCTGTATTCATCCATGGCCTTGCCGGAGACCGGGCTGCTGCCGAAAAGGGAGTCTGGGGAATGACTGCTTCCGAAATCTCGGAAAGAATCGGTGCCGAGCTCCAGGCCATTTGGGGAGACCGATGAGGTGATTTGCTGATGAACTATACATTCAACCGCGCATGGGCTGAGATCGACCTGGATAATATAGCACATAATGTGAAAGAAGTCAGAAGGCTTGCGGGAAAAAGAACCGAGATCATTGCTGCGGTGAAGGCGGATGCCTATGGCCATGGTACCCTGGAGACGGTTGACACGCTTCTGGAAAACGGTGTCACCCGGCTGGCGGTTTCCATGCTGGATGAGGCTATTCAGCTCAGAAAAATAGGTATAGATGTTCCGATTCTTGTTCTTAACCACACCGCTTTCAGAAGGCTCAGCGAGGTTCTTGAATACGGTATCACCCAGACTGTTTACAGCCATGAAATGGCCGAAGCCCTGTCGGAAGAAGCCATCAGACAGGGAACCAAGGCGAAGGTTCATATAAAAATAGACACCGGCATGACCAGAGTGGGTTTTATGCCCGGTTATAGAGCTGTTAAGGATGTTCTTGCCATCATGAAACTGGATGGCATCATCATAGAGGGGATCTTCTCCCATTTTGCCGTTGCCGATGTGAAGGACAGAACATATACCCTCCATCAATTTGAACTATTTGAGAGCATCATAGAGGAACTTAACAGGATAGGGGTGCTCATACCCATCCGGCATGTGTCCAACAGCGCCGCCATTCTCCAGTATCCGGAGATGACTTTAGAGGCGGTTAGGCCGGGGATCATACTCTATGGCATCTATCCTTCCCATGAAGTGGACAGGAGTGTCATTGACCTTAGACCTGCCATGTCGCTGAAGGCCAATATTGTTTTGGTTAAAGAGGTTGATCCCGGGATATCCATAAGCTATGGCAGAAAGTTCACCACCCGGCGCCCCTCAAGGATTGCAACCGTTCCCATCGGCTATGCAGACGGTTATTCCCGTCTTTTGTCAAACAAGAGCCGTGTGCTGATCAATGGGCAGTATGCACCGGTTGTGGGCAATATCTGCATGGATCAGTTAATGGTAGACATTACCGATATATCCGGGGAAGTTAAGGTTGGAGATGAAGTGGTTCTTATCGGCCGCCAGGGCGAGAATGAAATTACCGCTGAGGAAATCGCCGATCTTATTGGAACAATTCCCTATGAGACCATCTGCGTTATCGGCAAACGTATTCCGAGGGTGTACATTAGGAATGGTTCGGTTGTCAATGTTTTGAACTATCTTTTGTAACAGCCGTATATAATTTTTGATTCTATAAAAATCCACCGGTTCATGTATATGCCTTGAAAAAATGTGTAACAATATTTATGAGGGCGTAACTCAATTTTAATTTGCGATCCATAGCCCGAATCTCTATAATATTGGTAAAGGGGTCATGCATTGTAGGTGAATATCTTTTAGGAAGTGATGACCATTGCTGATTAGAAGAGGCGATATCTACTATGCTGACTTAAGTCCGGTTGTAGGGTCGGAGCAGGGAGGAATAAGGCCGGTTCTGGTCATCCAGAACGATATAGGCAACAAATTCAGCCCAACGATTATTATTTCAGCCATCACCTCACAACTGGACAAGGCAAGACTTCCAACCCACATCCCATTCAGGGGCGAAGTCTATGGACTCAGCAGAAACTCTGTGATCCTGCTTGAGCAGGTGAGAACCATCGATAAGAGAAGGCTGAGAGAGAAAGCAGGACACCTGGATGATTACATGATGAAAAAAGTAGATCAAGCCCTTCGTACGAGCGTTGGCCTGAGCGTTACATACGTGCAGTAAAAGCCCGTACCGAAGGTCTGGGTAGAGGGGGACAAAAGATGAATAGTGAGAAGAGAAGGATCGCATACCCACTGTTTGCTATACTGTTTCTTCTGGTTGCCGTCGTTTTTGCACAGGCTGCCGGAGAGCCGGGAAGCAGCAGTGATCCGCTTGTGACCAAGAGCTATGTTGACCAGCAGATAGCCCAGCTGTCCGCAAAAATCAACAGTTCTTCAAAGGGAGGATCCTCAGGCAGCATCAGTTCGGCCGAAATTGAACAGCTTAAAACAGATGTGGGAGATCTGACCAAATTCATCATCGATGCATTATCAGATATTCAGGATTTGGACAAAAGGGTTACTGTCATTGAGAATGGGTTTACGGTCATCTCAATGAAGAAGGGACAAACCCTTGAGCTGGGGGGCGGATCAGAGGTGATACTGAGAAGCGGATCGGCAACGGCTATCAGCGGCGAAAGCGGTACGCTGGTAGATGTAAGCGTCGGCAAGGATCTTCTCAATGGTACAGCGGTTCCCGTCCAGCATCTGGTGATCTCACCCAAGGGTGACGGCAGGGGGCTTAAAATAACCTCCGATGCCTGGCTGATCGTAAGAGGCGGATACACAGTTAAATAAGTTATTAAAACCTATAAGATGAACTGCTTCGGAATCAAGATCTGATTCCGGGGCAGTTTTTTGTTTAAATGCTTAACCAATCGCCATTATATGGCCGATGGGCTATCAGATGCACGTTGGTTAGCCCTCTTACAGGGTTCCTTTAATGATAAAACGCCATCAAGACGATATATAGATTATAGGAGGCTGCGCTATCTTCATAGTAAGGGATATTTGCGCAGCCGAAAGTCAAAGTGTAAATGTTTGCCCGACGATAAACGGGGTGTTAATAATGAAGCGTGAGCGGCTCATCAAAAACCTGCTGCTGGCAGTCATATTTTTTCTGGTTCTAAGATTTGGCATAATACCCTTGCTGACGGGAAGCTCTTTCAGGGAATACATGAACAGGATTACCGCCGGAAGGTATAATTTTGCCGAAAACGAGTATGCCATCATCGTGGTGGGCTCTGAGCCCGAAGGCATTGCAGCGGCAGTTTCCAGCGCAAGAACCGGCTTAAAAACACTCCTTATAACAGAGGATTCCGATCTGGGAAGCTATATCAAGCACAGTATGATGGTGGAGATCAAACCGGATGAAGGCCTGATAGAAGGTAAGAAGGAAAATCTCAACAGGGGTTTTTATCAGGAGCTGTTTGGAAATCTGAGGATGGGCTTTACTTCCCAGGACTATGTGGAGTCGGTTAAAAAGCTCACGAAGCAAGAAAAGAATCTGGATGTCCTGTACAATTGCAGACTGACAGGCGTGGTGCTGGATGACAGGCTCTTAAAAAGTATTAGGGTCTATGCTGACGGAGAGGAAAGGGTCTTGTCGGCTTCTTCCTTTATTGACGCTACCCAAAGGGGTACTCTTCTGGAACTTTGCAACGTGCCCTTTACAACGGGATCAGGAGATATAGGACTTCCCGGTACCTACATGCCCCTTGAGTTTAACTTCATGGTTTCAGGTGTCAAATGGCAGGATATGAGGCAGATACAGAAGACCTCTGATTTTGTGATAGAATTCAGAGATGTACTGATGGGGTATCAGCCCTTCAACAAGCGGACAAAGATTGAAACCCCCACATTTATCGAGCAGTCTGAAGACCAGTTCATTATTAGTGGGATCAGGCAGTGGGGTGTAGACGTGGATGATCCGGAGGATGTGAAGAAGGCTTACGATGATGCCCTTGATGAGGCCGCGCTGCTCACTGCATATATGAAAACAGCCCTGGTGCCCTTTAGCGAATGCAAAATCGAAGCGGTTCCGGATGAGCTTTTCATCCCCGAGTACAGGCATTATACCGGAAGGTACACCCTTACAGTTTCAGATATTCTGGAGAACAGGGATTTTGCCGGGAAGATTGCTCTGGCGTCCTCCCCGGTTGATGCGGGAAAGTTTGTGGGTAACAGGCTGAGCTATACCATAGCTGATCCAAATGTTTATGCCATACCGCTGGGCTGTATCATTCCCGTCAATCTGGACAATGTGCTCATGCCGGGTGCAAAGGCATCCTTCAGATCCTTAGCGGCCACCAGCGCAGGCTATATTCCCACCAGGATTACCATGGGGGAGTCGGCAGGGCTTACGGCGGCCTGGAGCTTTCTCAGCCGCAAAGCACCTGCTGAGATCCTGAGCATGACCCCGGAGCAGATCAAAGATTACGAAGACTATCTCAAAAAAGGCGGAATTTACCTTAAGGATATTTCCGAAAGCCTTATTGATGCTTCCACCGGACAGCCTCTGACAGAATCCTGGGCTTATCCATATATCCGGGAATTAGCCGAATATGGCTTGATCGCCGGAGGCAGCAACAATGATTTTAGGCTTGACAGTGAAAGTAGCTGCGATGTTTTAGCCATCCTGTTGAAAAATGCCATAGTCAAGATGTCACCTAGTGCCTACAGCTTCAGGATGAGTAACGTGCTTCAGGAATATGAAACCAGCGACAGGCTGAATGGAGAAAAGGTCGCTGCCATGATCCTGGATGTCATCGGAATCTCTTATGAATCCGGTAAAGCTTTCGAAACCGCGTCTAACATGAACCTGTTCAGTAAAGTACCCGATGGGATACTTGTCAAAAACAGTGGTGTCACCATGGATGTGGTTTACTGCATTGCAGTGGAAACTGCCCTGATGCTGCAATAGATAAAAAACAACCCTGTTTGAGAGTTGTTTCTATGAATCTTTTTTCGGGCGGAAGCGTCTTTTAACTGAAAGCAGAATGAACCTGGGCAGATCCATCATCCGAGGCAGGCGCCTTGGTTCCTTAACAAGCCTGAACAGCCATTCAAGACCAGCTCGTCTCATGAATTCCGGTGCCAGTGTCGCCGTCCCGGCAAGCACATCTATACTGCCGCCGATTCCCATTGCCACCTTGCAGTTGAGTCTGTGAGCGTTCTTATGAATCCATTTTTCCTGTTTTGGCGCTCCAAGCCCTACCAACAGGATATCAGCGCCGCTCTCGTTTATACTGTCTATTATGGTGTCTTCCTCATCAGAATTGAAATAACCGTGCCGCCAGCCCCTGATCTGCGCTTTTGGATACTGGGTCATTATGTTCTCAGCGGCTTTTTCCGCAACGCCAGGCCTGGCTCCAAAGATAAAGAAGCTGGCAGGCCTATTGTTCGTGTATTCGAGAATTCTTTCTACCAGGTCAACCCCAGACACCTTTTCTTTTAAAGGCCTTTCCAGTATCCTGGAGGCCAGCACCACTCCGGCGCCGTCGGCTATGAGAAGGTCTGCCTGGTTGAGTATATCTTTAAGCTCAGGATCCCTTTGAGCCTGCATCATTATCTCCGAGTTGGGAGTGTATAACTTTGCAGTCCCTGTCCTGTCAAGCCTTCCTATTACATATTCAAGAGCCTCGTCCATGGTGACATTGTCCATCATTACACCATGGATTTTTATTTTCTCCATAGGGTATTCCACCTTCGATAACCACTCATATGTTCAGGATTTCTGAACATACTATAGTGTAAGCCAAAAATTAACTTGCTGCAAGAAGTCATTTCCCGTATAGGGCGGTATTTGGAGTGTGCTGACCAATCTTGCGGACAGATTAAAGGGTGTTGGTATGAAGCTGTGCGTAATAGGCCTTGGATATATAGGGCTTCCCACTGCAGCCATGTTTGCGTCAAATGGCCACTATGTGACAGGGGTTGATGTCAGTGCCAGGATTATTGAAGCCCTGAGCAGGGGTGAAACCTACATCTGTGAGCCAGGGCTTGGGGATGTGGTGCACTGGACAGTTTCTGAAGGAAGGCTTATAGCAAAAGAAGTGCCCCAGCCTGCCGATGCCTACATAATCTGTGTGCCCACACCCATCAATCCGGACCGCTCAGCGGACTTAAGCTATATTGATCGTGCTGTGCGTTCCATCCTGCCCATTCTCAGGAAAGGGAACATGGTTATTCTGGAGTCCACGTCACCGCCGGGGACTACACGGAATCTGGTATGCAGTATGTTGAGCGAGTCGGGGCTGATCCCGGGAAGAGATCTTTATGTGGCCTATTGCCCTGAACGGGTTCTTCCCGGCAGGATCCTCAAAGAATTGGTGAGTAACAGCCGGGTGATCGGGGGCATAACCAAAGAATCGGCCATAAGAGTTCGAGACCTGTACAGTTGTTTTGTCAGGGGAGAAATGTACATAACCGATTCCACCACAGCCGAGATGTGCAAGCTGGTAGAGAACACATACCGTGATGTCAATATCGCGCTTGCCGCCGAATTGGCCATGATTTGTGAAAATCTGGGCATTAACGCATGGGAGGTTATCCGGTATGCCAACAAGCATCCCAGGGTGAACCTTCATCAGCCGGGGCCGGGAGTGGGGGGTCACTGCATCGCAGTGGATCCCTGGTTCATCGTTCAGAGGCAGTCTGGAACTGCCAGAATGATTGAGTTGGCCCGGAGGATCAACGATTCCATGCCCCGGTACGTGCTTGACAGGGTTAAAACGCTTTTAAAGGATATAAACGGTGTCAGGCGGGTATGTGTACTGGGGGTTACCTATAAACCCAATGTGGATGATCTCAGAGAAAGCCCCGTTGTTCGCCTGATATCCATGCTCAAGGCTGAGGGTGGCTATTCGGTTATAACCGTCGACAGGCATGCGGACTATGAAGGCTCAAAGGGACGAGAATTGTACGAGGCTGTCAGGGGTTGCCATTTGCTGCTTCTTGCCGTGAACCATAGGGAATTTGAGCATGTGGACTTCAGAAGAATCAAGGAAAGAATGGCATATCCCTGTGTATTGGATACCAGGAACTTCTGGCGCGCCGAGGAGGTGGAAACCGCAGGCCTGAGCTATCATTTGCTGGGATGGGGGAAAGAACCCAATGAAGAAGGTCCTGATGGTGGCGTACCAATTCCCGCCGGCGGGGGGGTCAGGAGTTCAGAGGAGCGCTAAATTTGCAAAATATCTGCCAATGTACGGCTGGGAACCTGTTGTCCTTACAAGAAAGGCGAGCCGTATCGGACTGCGGGATCATACCCTGCTAAAAGAGTTGCCGGCTGATATTGAGATTATCAGAACACCTGCCAGGGATTTGACGGCTTTCTCCGGTCCCCTGTCCAGGATGGGCAAATTCATTGCATGGAAGCTTTTGATCCCCGATGGAGAAATACTCTGGATGAATCAGGCTCTGAAGAAGGCTCGGGAAAGGCTGGCAAAGGGGGATATATCCAGCCTGTACACCACATCCTATCCATATTCCGATCATCTGATGGGACTCAGGATAAAAAAGGTGTATCCAAACCTGCCCTGGGTTGCGGACTTTAGGGATGAGTGGACAAATAATCCATATCTTCTGGACAAGCCACACCCGGCATGGCGATCCAGGAGGGAGCGTTTGATGGAAAGGGAGGTTCTTGAAAAAGCGGACAGGCTGATAGCCAATACGCCGGTTATGAAGAAAAACTTTGTAGCCCTGCATCCGGATCTTGATCTGGAGCGTCGTATGCGGGTCATACCCAACGGGTTTGACCATGAGGATTTTGGACAGGCTCGGGTTCATAATTCCGAAAGACGGTTTACGGTGACCTATACCGGTTCCCTGTACCTAAGAAGAACCCCCGACAACTTTCTCGAGGCAGCCGGGCATTTGGTGAGATCCGGCCGGATTCCAAAGGAATCATTCTGCATCCGGTTCATTGGCAACATAAAGGAGAAACCCATCAACCTTTCCATAAGCCGAAACGGCCTTGAGGGGGTTGTTGAAATCCTGCCCTACATGGAACACCGTGATTGTATAGACAGCATGCTAAAATCCCATGTCCTGCTTTTGCTGGAAGGCGGCAAGGGATCCGAATGTTTCTATACTGGAAAACTCTTCGAATATATTCGAACTGAAAGGCCCATACTGGCTCTGGTGCCTGATCAAGGGGCGGCAGCAGATCTGATCCGCAGGACAAGAACCGGTATGGTCTGCCATTGGTCGGATACAGCGGCCATTGAGCGGAGTCTTGCCGAGCTTTATGACCGTTGGGTCAGTGGCACCCTGAAACTAAGTCCAAACCGCGAGGAAATCCAAAAGTATGACCGCAGGGTGCTTACAGAAAAGCTTGCTACGATCCTGGACGGGATGGCGGCTGGCAGGCCACCTTAACCAGCTGACACGAGGCGCACCTTGGCCATGGCTCCATGGTATCTTGACAATATCGATTCTGCGGGAGGTTCTGATGAAACTGATAGACGAGAGAGGACGATTATTCGGCCTAATCAACCTTTTTGATCTTATGGCACTGATTGCACTGGTGGTTGTGCTGACTGCGGTGGGCATGAGGCTTGTGGATAAGAGCAACGAAAAACAGGCAAAGGCACAGGCAAAGACCTGGGTTGCCACCATAAAATGCCCGTCCGTACCCGACAGCTTTGCGGAAAGTGTCATGAAGGATAATCGGATATACTATGAGACCGATGGCTTTGTCAATGCCAGGGTTGTGGAGATCAAGGAGGAAGAGGCTGAATTTTTGAGTGTTATCCCCGTTGATGGCACGGCTGTTGTCTATGACCCGAATCTGAAGGATGTCTATGTACAGGTTGAGATTCAGGATGACCCCGGTGATGAAGGTGTAAAAGTAGGACGATATGCAGTTTGCGTGGGTGGAAGCTTTCCCATCAAAACCCCCTATGCTTATTCAACTAACGGGCTGGTTCTTGACCTTTATGAAAAATAGGGGGGAATAATTGGATGGATCTTGTAGCCACATGGTTTAAGGAGAGCCTGATCTATCATCTGATAGGATATTGCAGCAAAATATGGCATCATAGCTTTCTCCGGCGGGGATTTATAAGGGCTGGATCCATTATTTTAAGCAGCCGCATCTCAAGAGGGCTTTCTGCTTACTTCCACAGGAGATTCAGGCCCAGGCAGGCTCTTGTATACAGGCTTCATCGCAAGTTTCAGATAGGGCTGATTCCCCTCAAAAAAAGGATTTCTAAAATCATTGGTTCGAGCTTTATATGGAGAATAGCCAGCCAATCCAAGTCTATGGGGGTACTCTTCCGCTATCTGATCCCCTTATCCGGGTTCTTCGTATTCATTGATGAACTGGGAAGAAACCTTTTCGGTGAACAGAGCCTCTTTGGGGTCTGGGACGAGGTATACCTCCTGCTATGTGTGATTCTTTTGGTCTTTAGCTGGATTATGAACAAAGACAGCAGAGCGCCCGCGACAGCCACGCCGCTTGATGTACCCATATTCCTGCTAATCTCAGTTTCCTTCTTTCTGTATCTCAACTACTCGACTCATCCCCATATCGGATTTGAAGGGATGAGGAGTGTGGTGCAGTTCGTTCTCTGGTTCTATGTTTTCAGCCGATACCTGGATTCTGATAATAAATTGGATCAGATGATCAGCGGCCTGATACTGACGGGGGGGCTTCTTGGTATCCATGGGATCCTGCAGTTCGCCGCAGGGGTTGAAACGCCGGCCAACTGGATGGATGCTGCAGAGGGAGCCCGTTCGGTTCGTGTTTTTTCAGTGGTGGGAAGCCCGAACATCCTGGGAAGTCTCTTGGTTCTGATCATTCCCATAACCCTTGCACGGGTGCTCCAAAGTCAGGTGACAAAAAAACAGCGAATCTTCGACATTGCCTTGCTGGCTTCCATGGGCATTTGTCTGATCCTCACCCTGTCCAGGGGCGCCTGGCTTGGGATGGCTGTCGCCATGATCGCTTTCTGCGCGGTCTGGAATCCCGGATGGATTGCAGGCATGGTGCTTGCAGGGGGAATTACATTCTTGATACCTCCGATATACAACCGTATTAGCTATATGCTGTCTCCCCGGTATTTCATGAGTTCAACCACCGGGGGCCGCCTTCTTCGCTATAGAACCGGCTGGGAGATGTTCAAAAACAACCTGTGGACAGGCGTGGGGCAGGGCCATTTCGGCGGAGCAGTGGCCATGAACCACAGGGATCTCTTTCCGGACACCTTCTACATGGACAGCTACTGGCTTAAGACAGCTGTTGAAATGGGGATGGTGGGCCTCGCTGCCTGGTTCATAGTTATATGCGCCCTTTTTGTCTGGTCGGTAAGAGCCATCAAGACCACCATGGATAGAGACATAAGACTTGTCATCATAGGCGGGTTTGCCGGGATGATGGGGGTATTGGTTCACAATCTCTTCGAGAACATTTTTGAAGTGCCCTACATGGTCATATATTTCTGGATGGTGGCCGCCATAGTATTTTACAACTACAACAGAAGCCAGTTCCGAGTCGTGTGACAGAAGACGGTAAGGCATGTGTAGACAAAGTATTAGTATGCTTGCAGGGATGCCGTAGTAAAGCCCGTTCGCAATGACAATTCGGATACGTCATTGCGAGTAGGCTCTTCTTTCTGTCATTGCGAGGAGGCGGAGCCGACGAAGCAATCTCGGAGATCGCCGCGCTGAGCTCGCGATGACATTAGAAGAGATTGCCACACTTCGCTTT